>Ga0209200_1001587_pt1 | contig 22596 bp, 18 predicted proteins | sample AD_UKC033_MetaG_FD_184406 | JGI IMG/M metagenome (GOLD analysis project Ga0209200, IMG submission 184406) | Active sludge microbial communities of municipal wastewater-treating anaerobic digesters from USA - AD_UKC033_MetaG (SPAdes) (version 2) | ecosystem: Engineered > Bioreactor > Anaerobic >... | reverse complement strand
CAGTCAGCAAAGAAGCTCGGGGGGACTGATGTCCACAGTTGGGAAAGCCGGACTAATTACCGCGGATGCCGCCGCAAATCTGGCGAAAGCCACGGCGCAGGTGGCGAAAGATGCGATCACGAGCACAAGAGACGCCGCAACGGACCGTATCGCGGACACCACGGGCGGCAGGATCGCAGCCACGATCAACGCCGGATCCGCACCTGAAGGATCGGGCGTCACCGACGAATCGGTGCCGATGTTTGAGGGCAACCGTTTGGCGGGCGCTGACCCGAGCGATGTGGATGCAGCTACCGAGATCGCGGCTTTCGTCAATCGGGAGGCCCGATTCGGATGAGCCGCGACAGTTTGCGGGCACTACCGGTCAGCCCAGCGAACTCGACGAAGGACGCAACTGGGATTCGTAAAAGTGGGAGCGAGTCCCTGTCAGCAAGGAGAACCGAACCATGAAGAAGCGCTTCCTTGATACGGCTGTCGTGGCGATGACGCTCGGTACCGCGGTTTGTTCAGTCCATGCTCAGGACGTGGACGTCCTCTCTGGCGACACGCGGTTGGCGTGCGAGGCCATCCTCTGTCTGTCTACCGGACAACGGCCCAGCGAGTGTACGCCGTCGCTGGATCGGTACTTCGGCATCAAGAAGAAGAAACTGTCCGATACGCTTGAAGCGCGGCTGAACTTCCTTGAGCAGTGCCCCGTCGCGGATCAGACGCCACAGATGTCAGCGCTTGTGCGTGCGATCTCGCGCGGCGCCGGTCGTTGCGACGCGTCATCGCTCAATAGCACGTTGCGAATGTGGACCGGCGGCGACGGTGGAGAAATCCAGATCAGCGACAGGATGCCCGACTACTGCGCGGCCTACACAGGCCATGCCTATACCGACTTCAGCCAGACCGGGCCGAAGTATGTGGCGACACCGGAGAAGGGCGGGTACTGGGTTGAAGCGAAGGACTACGAACGCGAACAGGCGGACTACAACGTGCGGCAGGCGGTGGAGCGGCGAAATTATTGGTGGGGAGGTACGTGACGTGCTGCCCTTCTTGGCGGATCTGCCGCCGCTCGAGCAGGAACGCATTGTCTGCTCGATCTCGGCCGGGGTGAAGTATGAGGTGCCCGCCAACATCGTACTGGCCGTCGCGGAAAAGGAGGGCGGCAGGCCGGGGCAGTGGGTACGAAACACAAACGGCACCCATGACGTCGGCCCGATGCAGTTCAACACCACCTACCTTCGCGAACTCGAGCGATTCGGCATCACGGCGAACGATGTTGCAGCCAGGGGCTGCTATGCATTTGATCTGGCCGCCTGGCGGTTGCGAATGCACCTTCGCAACGACAAGGGTGACCTCTGGACGCGAGCCGCGAACTACCATTCACGCACCCCCCGATTCAACGCGGTCTACCGCGCCGACCTGATGAGAAAGGCGGTGAAGTGGGCCGACTGGCTGGAAGCCCGGTTTGTCACCGTCGACATTACCAGGGCGGGCGCCACACCCTTTGCGCCGAAGAGGGAAGCCGCAGCCGCAGCGACTGTCGATCCGATCCCGATCACGTCATCGGCTGCACCGCAAACACTGCCCACAGGCCCGTATTTGGCTCGTCAGATCACGTCTGCGAGTTCGAATGAATGAGGCCGTCGATGCGGCCGCTCGGTCGCCGTACCTCGTGGCCGAGCGGGTCCGGCGTGGAGCGGGCGAGGCCTGGTCGCCCACAAACGCGCTGCCGGACCTAACGCTTACGGTCCAGCCCGGTCTACGCTTAACGGCAGCTATGCGGATGCGGTTTCCAATAGCGGCAGCCGGCCAAATGCGGCCGCTCGTCGTTTCCGCAGAACGGCCTTTTGAGAGGCCGTTTCACCCAGAAACCTGCCAGACAGCCTACGCGAGCAACTCGGCATGAACTGCCGTTCGATCAGGGGGCAATTCCGGCGACTGGTATGGATTCGTCAGCGGCCGTGGGTAAGGGCGTAGGGCCAGGTAGAACGGTTTCAGTAGCGCCTCGCCGCTCGGAAATATGCCGCGGTTGTTGGTGATCTTACGCAGACTCATATACACCAACTCAATGGGTATTGGTCGTGTAGATGCGCCTGGGTACGACCGCGCGGCACGGAAGGCAAACACCGATGGCCGCTCGTAGCAGCGTCTACGCCGCCTGCCTAGTAGCAGGCTGGTGAGAAACTCGTGATTCCGTCCGGAATTTACCCTTCCGCACTTTCTTGCGGTAGCGGAAGCGCGCCGCCGCCCGCCGTGGCGGGTGTTTTCGCTCATCGTTGAGCCACGCACTGCGCCGCTCAACCTCATTGCTCCCGGCACTCCGTTCCTCCGCGTCGCAAATCCAAGCGTATGTCGTGGACGTTGCTCCGCCGAATTCGCGCTTCAGTGCCTCGAAAACGTTGCTCGCCCCGTTGCGCGACGCCAATTACCCGGCATGCGCGCTTCGGAGTATCCAGAAGAAGCTCTCTGAAAGTAGCTGCAATACAAAAGAAACCGACCAGATTCTGCTGAGTACTGCGACTCGCGCACACTGGGCCATTCAGTGCGTGCATCAACAGCCGCCTTCGCTGCGCTCTGCACCAGTCCCCCGCAAGCGGCTTCCGGAAAAACCGTCTGGCATCGTTTGAATCGCGGCGGCGACGGGGCCGTCAACAATGCTCTATGGACGATTGCCATGGTGCGGATGCGCAGCGAGCAGCAACTTCGGCAGCGCGCGTGCAGTTTGACGCCACGGCACTGTGTCGTTGCTGGCAGGAAATTGGAGTGATGGTGTTTCATGCGGTTTCAATTGGAACGAATGAAACGCATCAACCCAATGCTGGCCGGCCGTCGAGCATGATCCATTTCATTACGGCATTGCTAATTAACTGAAAAATCAAGTTAATTATAACTTTGCGAGCGCCTCTATAAGTTGGCATGCGGGTTGCTCAGAGTCTCCTGAGATCGCAGTAACTCTGCAACGCACATTGGTTGGGTGTTGCCGGACATCAACAGACGACAAGGAATAGAAATGGACTTTTCGCTCTCCCCCGATCTGCAGGCCCTGCAGGCCAAGGGGCGGCGCTTCATCGCCGACGAGATCATCCCGCTGGAGAAGGATCCCCGGCAGACCGCCCATGGGCCAAGCGAAGCGTTGCGCAATGAGCTGGTCGCCAAGGCGCGTGCTGCGGAACTGCTGACGCCGCATGCGTCGCGCAAATTTGGCGGGCAGGGTCTGTCGCACGTCAGCAAGGCGATCGTCTTTGAAGAAGCAGGGTATTCGACGCTGGGGCCGACGGCGCTGAACATTCACACTTCGCGTTCACCACGCCAGTCGCGACAAGGACTGGTTGGCCGAGCGAACCAGGGAGATTGAAGGTGTTCTTCCTGCCGGCGTACTCGCCCGAACTCAACCCCGACGAGTACCTCAATCGGGATCTGAAAACGACTATCCGTTCGGGTCCGATCGCGCGCACCGCAAAGGCCTTATCGAAAGAGCACGGGCTGCGATGACGAATATCGCGACCATGCCGGAGAGAGTGAAGTCGTTTTTTTGTCACGACCCAGACAGGTATGCGCTGTAAAGCACCTATTTGATTGCCGGGTTAATAATGGAAAACTGCAATGACTCATTTGGCTGTTCATAAAGTCGCCGTGCTCGGTGCCGGTGTCATGGGCGCGCAGATCGCGGCGCATCTGGCGAATGCCGAGGTGCCGGTCGTGCTGTTCGACCTCGCGGCCAGCGGAACGGGCGACCCGAACGGGATCGTCGCGAAGGCCCTGAAGGTGCTGCAGACGCTCGAGCCGGCGCCCCTAGTCACGCGCGACTGCGTGAACTACATCGACGCCGCGAACTACGACCAGCATCTCGACAAGCTGTGCGACTGCGATCTCGTGATCGAGGCGATCGCCGAGAAGCTCGCGTGGAAGGAAAGCCTGTACGGAAAAATCGCGCCGTACCTCGCGCCGGGCACCATCGTCGCAAGCAACACCTCCGGCCTGTCGCTCGCGAAGCTGTCGGCGGTCTTGCCGGAATCCCTGCGCGCCGATTTCTGCGGTGTGCATTTCTTCAATCCGCCGCGCTACATGCCGCTCGTCGAGCTGATCCCGGCCCCCGCGACGCGCCCCGGCGTGCTCGACCGGCTTGAGCCGTGGCTTGTCTCGCGCTTGGGCAAGGGCGTCGTGCGCGCGAAGGACACCCCCAATTTCGTCGCCAACCGCATCGGCGTGATGTGGCTGCTGGCCGTCGCGCACCACACGGAACGGCTTGGCCTCGCCTTCGACGAGGTCGATGCCTTGACCGGCCCGCCGATTGGCTTGCCGAAGAGCGCGACCTTTCGGCTGTTCGATATCATCGGTCTGGACACCCTGCGCCACGTCATCGACGGCATGCGCGGCGCCCTTCCGGACGACCCTTGGCGACGCCATTACATGGTGCCGTGCTGGGCAACGGCACTGATCGACAAGGGGATGTTGGGGCAAAAGAGCGGCGGCGGAGCGTATCGCAAGATCGGTCGCGATATCACGGTGCTCGATCCGGCCTCTGGCGAGTACCGCGCGGCCGGCGGCAGCGTCGCGCCTGAAGTTGCCGAGATCCTGAAGATTCGCGACATCGGCCGGCGCTTGCAGCAGCTGCGCGAAAGCTCGCATCCGCAGGCGCAACTGCTGTGGTCCTGCCTGCGCGACATCTTTCACTACTGCGCGGTGACGCTCGCAGAGATTGCCGACAATGGGCGCGACGTCGATCTGGCGATGCGCTGGGGCTACGGCTGGCGCCAGGGACCGTTCGAGATGTGGCAGGACGCAGGCTGGGAGAATGTTGCGCGAATGATCCGCGAGGACATTGCAGCGGGCGAGGCGATGGCCGCCGTGCCGCTGCCGGCCTGGGTCGATGGCCGCGACGGCGTGCATACCGCCGAAGGTTCGTGGTCGGCGTCAGAGGCTCGACTGAAGCCGCGCTCTGGCCTGCCGGTCCATCGACGGCAGATCTTCCCCGACCGGGTGCTCGGCGAGGTCCAGGAGCGTGGCGAGACTGTGTGGGAGAACGACGGCCTGCGCCTATGGAACCTGCCCACGCTCGATGCCGGCATCCTCGTCGCCAGCCTGAAGACGAAAATGCACGTGCTCGCCAAACCGGTGCTGGACGGGCTCGCGGAAGCGCTCGCGCGCGCCGAGCGCGAGTTCGCCGGCTTCGTGATCTGGAACGAGCCGCCCTTCGCGGCAGGGGGCAACCTCAGGGAGATGTTGGATCTCGTCGAGGCGGGCGACTTCGAGGCGCTCGACCGCTATGTCCGCGACTTCCAGCGCACGGCCCTTTCGCTGCGCTACAGCGCCGTACCGACGGTCGCGGCGATGCAGGGCCTGGCGCTCGGCGGCGGCTGCGAGTTCGCGATGCACACCACCGCCCGCGTCGTCGCGGTCGAGTCCTACATCGGCCTCGTCGAGGCGGGCGTGGGGATGATTCCGGCCGGCGGCGGCTGCAAGGAGTTCGCGCTTCAGGCCGCCCGCATCGCCGCAAAGCAGCAGCACGGCGAGCCGAATCCGGCGATCTACGCCGCTTTCGAGCACATCTCGCGCGGCAAGGTTTCGAAGAGCGCACAGGAAGCGCGCGACATGGGCCTGTTGCAAGCGACCGACACGATTCTCTTCAATGCGCATGAATTGCTGTTCGTAGCGATCCGCAAGGCGCGGGCCCTGGCCGACGCCGGCCACTATCCTCCGCTGCGTCCGCGTGCGGTGAAGGTGGCCGGGCGCGGCGGCATCGCGACGCTGGAAGCCCAGCTCATGAATATGCGCGACGACGGCTTCATCTCGGCCCACGACTACCGCGTCGCGCGCGCGGCCGCGGTCGCCCTGTGCGGCGGCGAAGTCGATGGCGGCACGCTGGTCGACGAGCAGTGGCTGCTCGACGTCGAGCGCCAGCAGTTCGTCGCGCTCGCCCGCAGCCCCGAAACCCGGGCGCGCATCCGGCACATGCTGGACAACGGCAAACCCCTGCGCAATTGATCAGAGACCCACGCATCGGTCCTGATGGCGATGAGGGCAGCCGTTTCGGCCCATTTTCGTGACTCCGATTTTGCCGATGTCATCTATGCAGTTCAAACCAAACAGGAGAATCCCATGGTTACTCAGGGCAGTTACGAATTTCTGGCACAGGATCGGGTTATCTATGGCGTACCGGCCGCCGAGGCGGTGGTCGACACCGCCCAGTCGATGGGGGCACGGCGGGTGTTCGTGGTCACCAACCAGCCGCTCAACCGAAACACCGACGTCATCGACAAGATCCGCGTGCAACTCGGTGATCGCTTCTGCGGCCTGTTCGACGAGTGTGTCGAGCATGTGCCGCAGGCAAGCGTATTCAAGGCGGTGGACGCGGTGCGCCGCGCCGAGCCGGATCTGATCGTCACGGTCGGCGGGGGCACTCCGATCGACACGGTCAAGATCCTGCTGCTGTGTCTGGCCGAAGGCCTGCACAGCGCGGATGCCCTCGGTGAATACCGCATTCGCGTGCTCGACGACGGCAGCACCCATGTGCCGCCCAGCAGCAAGCCGCCGCTGCGCCAGATCGTCGTGCCGACCACCTTGTCGGGAGCCGAATTCAGCTGCCTGGGCGGCTGCACCGATCCGGTCCGGCAGGTCAAGGACCTCTATACCGCGCGGGAGATCGGCGCCCAAGTGGTGATCCTCGATCCGCGGGTCACGGTGCACACGCCGGAGTGGCTGTGGCTGTCGACCGGGGTGCGCGCGATCGACCATGCGGTGGAGAGCATCTGCTCGCGAAATCCGCAGCCCTTCACCGACGCCACCTGCCTGCACGGTCTCAAGCTGCTGCACGAATATCTGCCGCGCGTGCGGCGCGACGCGGGCGACCTCGAGGCGCGGCTGCAATGCCAGATCGGAGTGTGGCTGGCCTCGACCGGGCTCGGACGCATCGAGTGGGGTGCCAGCCACGGCATCGGACACCAGCTCGGCGCGGTGGCCGGCGTGGCGCACGGCCACACCTCCTGCGTCATGCTGCACAACGTGATGCGCTACAACCTGCCGGTGAACCGCGCACGCCAGGCGTTAATCAGCCAGGCGCTCGGTCGCCCGGATGCCGAGGCTGCGGACCTGATCGAGGAACTGGTGCGCGAGCTCGGCATGCCGACCCGGCTCAGCGAGGTCGGCGTCATGCGTGATCATTTTGCCGCGATCGCCGAGGGCGGCATGAACAACATGATGGTGCGCAGCAATCCGCGACCGATCACCGCCGCCAGCGACATCGTCGGGATTCTGGAGCAGGCCTGGTAGGGCGCGGCGATCGCTCTATAGCGGCGCGTCCTTGGTTGTCGGTGTTGCGACCTTGTCCTTCAGGTCGAGCAGGATCTCGCTCTACCGCGCCGGGTTGGATCGCGTCTCCCGGATCCGGGAGTCCCGGCGCCGCCACCTCGAGCACGGTCTCGAGTTCGCGGATACGTTGAAGAATGGCGGCAGAGCCCGTTGCGTGCCCGATCCGGCGCGAACGACTCATGTCATTTAGATGATCCTGGCGGCCCAATCAAGGACATGGTCGGAGCGGCCCTCTACCTCGGGTGCCCAATCCCATCTCAAGCTGTGTGCAGGTATGACGCCGCAGCAGACGGTCGCAACTTGCTGAAGATTGGAGGGGGCGTTGCACAACGTTGCAGTTGAAACTGATGAAACGCATCGGCTGCATGCTGGCCCGCAGCCGAACTCCACCCATTTCGTTTATCTACATGTATGTAATTGAATATAAATGGTAAGTTATGCAATTGCGACCGCCTCCATAAATTGGCATGGCGGTTGCTTAGAGTGTCCTGAGATCGCAGTAACTCTGCAACACGCATTGATTGGGTGTTGCCGGAAATCAACAGTCGCCAAGGAGGAATAGAAATGGATTTTTCGCTCACTGCCGAGCAGCAGGCCCTACAGGCCAAGGTGAGGCGCTTCATCGCCGACGAGATCATCCCGCTGGAGAACGATCCTCGGCAGACTGCGCATGGACCAAGCGAAGCATTGCGCAATGAGCTGGTCGCCAAGGCGCGCGCTGCAGAATTGTTGACGCCGCATGCGTCGCGCAAATTTGGCGGGCAGGGGCTGTCGCACGTCAGCAAGGCGATCGTCTTTGAAGAAGCCGGGTATTCGACGCTGGGACCGACGGCGCTGAACATTCACGCGCCGGACGAAGGCAACATCCACCTGCTCGAAGCGGTGGCGACCGAGGAGCACAAGGAGCGCTGGCTGCGCCCGATGGTACGTGGGCATCTTCGTTCCTGCTTCGCGATGACCGAACCGCCGCCGGGTGCGGGGGCCGATCCGTCCCTGCTCGCCACTACGGCGGTACGCGACGGCGACGAATACGTGATCAACGGCGTCAAGTGGTTCATCACCGGCGCCGAGGGCGCCGGCATGGCGATCATCATGGCGCGCATGGAGGATGGCAGCGCCACGATGTTCCTGTCCGACATGGACCGTCCCGGCATCGAAGTGGTCCGCACGATGGACGCGCTGGATACCTGCTTCACCGGCGGCCACGGAGTGATCCGGTTCACCAACCTTCGAGTGCCGGCAAGTGACGTGCTCGGCGAGATCGGCCTGGGATTCCGTTATGCCCAGGTCCGCCTTGCGCCGGCACGCCTGACCCACTGCATGCGCTGGCTGGGGCAGGCACGCCGCGCGCATGACGTCGCGCTCGAATACGCACGCTCCCGGCGGGCCTTCGGGCGGGCACTGGGCGAGCACGAGGGGGTGAGTTTCATGTTCGCCGATAACGAGATGGACCTGCAGACGGCCCGCCTGCATATCTGGCACACGGCCTGGCTACTCGACCAGGGGGAGCGCTGCAATTTCGAATCGAGTCGCGCCAAGGTCGTCTGTTCCGAGGCAGAGTGGCGGGTTGTCGACCGTTGCGTGCAGATTCTCGGCGGCCAGGGCGTCACGCACGAAACCATTGTGCCGCGCATCTTCGCCGATATGCGCGCCTTCCGCATCTACGACGGTCCGAGCGAAGTGCACCGCTACAGTATGGGCAAGAAGCTGGTCTCCGGTCATCGCGATGCCTCGCTCCAGGGCCGGGGAGGTGCGCAATGAGCCCCGACCTGTTCGGGATGGGTGGCAAGGTGGTCCTGGTCACTGGCGCCTCGAGCGGTTTGGGGCGGCATTTTTCCAAGGTGCTGGCCGGGGCAGGCGCGGTGGTCGTCGCCACGGCGCGGCGCAGTGACAAACTGGCCGACCTGGTCGGCGAAATCGAGGCAACCGGCGGTGCCGCCCAGGCGGTGGCCATGGATGTCACCGATGCCGATAGTGTCGCCGCGGCCTTCGACCAGATCACCGAGCAAGGCGGTGTGCCGGATGTGGTAATCAACAATGCCGGCCTCACCGTGACCAAGCCCTTGCTGAACCATACCGGGGCTGACTGGGACAGCGTGCTCGACACCAACCTGAAGGGCAATTGGCTTGTCGCGACCGAAGCGGCGCGGCGCCTGATCAGGGCCGAACGGCCGGGGGCCATCGTCAACATCGCCTCAATCTTGGGCGAACGGGTGGCCGGCGGCGTTGCTCCATACGCCATTTCCAAGGCCGGCGTCATCCAGGCGACGAAGGCGATGGCCCTTGAATTCGCTCGCCATGACATTCGCGTTAACGCCTTGCTTCCCGGTTACGTGGTGACCGACCTGAACCGCGATTTGCTGACCAGCGAGGCCGGCGACAAGCTTCGCATGCGCATCCCCAGCCGTCGTTTCTGCGAACCCGAGGATCTGGACGGCCCGCTCCTGCTGCTCGCGTCTGACGCTGGGCGGGCGATGTCGGGCGCCTGCGTCGCCGTCGATCGTGCCCATCTCGTCAGCAGTCTCTGATCAATTCGGGAAACAGGACCATGGAACAGAACCTACTTCGGGCGCTGGAGCGCTTCATCGTTACAGTGGCCCGTGCCGAATCTGCGGCCATCACCAGCGCACGCATTCTTTCGGGCGGTGCGGTTCAGGAAAACTGGTTGATTGATGTCGCCATCGTCGGCGGCGCGCATGCAGGGCGCCTGGAATGCGTCCTGCGCTGTGATTCGCCGACCGCCGGCGTCGCGATCAGCCACGGGCGGGCGCATGAATTTGCCCTGCTCAAGACCGTGTTCGCCGCTGGCGTCACCGTCCCCGAGCCGCTGTGGCTGTGCGAAGACAGCGCGGTGATCGGCCGGCCGTTCTTTGTCATGCGCCGCATCGCCGGTACCGCGGCCGGCCATCTGCTGGTCAAGGACGGGTGCTATGGCGGCGACCGCGTGCAGCTGGCGGAGCGGCTGGGGCGCGAACTGGCACGTATCCATAGCGTGCGCCCACCGCAGCCGGCGCTCGACTTTCTGCCCTGGTACGAGGATGCGCCAGCGCTGCATTCGATCGACTTGCATCGCCACTTCCTTGACGGCCACCACACCGCCCATCCCGCCCTCGAATGGGGCCTTCGCTGGCTGGAGCGCCATGCCCCGGCGCGCGGCGAGATTTCGCTGTGCCACCGCGACTACCGCACTGGCAATTACATGGTCGACGAAAGCGGCCTCACCGGCGTGCTCGACTGGGAATTCGCCGGCTGGAGCGATCCGCTCGAAGACCTCGGCTGGTTCTGCGCCAAATGCTGGCGCTTCGGCAAGGTCGACCGTGAGGCCGGTGGCATCGGCGTCCGCGAGGATTTCTATCGTGGCTACGAGGGTGAATCGGGCCGCCCGATCGACCGCGAGGCGGTGCGCTACTGGGAAGTCATGGCCCACATGAACTGGGCAATCATCGCCATTCAGCAGGGAGAACGTCACGTCTCTGGCGAAGAGGACTCGCTGCTGCTGGCGCTTACCGGGCACATCGTGCCTGAACTCGAATGGGAAATACTCAACATGACGGAGAGCGACTGATGCGCGATCGACCCACAGGAGAGGAACTGCTCGCCTGCGCCCGCAGGGTGCTGCGCGAGAAGGTCCTGCCGGTGCTGCCCGGTGAGCACAAGCACGATTTGTTGATGGTCTTGAACGCGATGTCCATCGCCGAACGCCAACTGCACTACGGCGAAGCACCCGAGCAGCAGGAGTTGACAGCGATTTCGGCCTTGCTGGGCGAGTCGCTTGCCGATCCCGGCGAGGCCAACCGCCGCCTGTCCAGGCGGGTGCGCGAGGGTGGGGGCGATCCGGGTCAGCCGCAACGGACGGCGTTGTTCGCCCACCTGCGCGCGGTGGGGCGACAGCGCCTGCTCGAGAGCAACCCGAAGGCGCTGAACGGCGCTGCCGGCTGATCCCGGGAGAGTGCGATGAGTAGCCTGATCCTCATGCGGCACGGCCAGGCGTCGTTCGGCGCCGACCGCTATGACACCCTTTCTGCCACCGGACTCGAACAGGCCGACGCGACCGGGCGCTGGCTGGGTGAGCGCGGACAGCCGCTGGCTGCCATCTGGCATGGCCCCCGGCAACGGCAGAGAAATAGCGCACGCGCCGTCGTCAAGGCGACGGCGACCACCGTCGAGCCCCGCCTGGCGGAAGGTCTCGACGAGTTCGGCGAGGGCGAGGAGGTTCTGGCGGCAGCGGCCCTTCTTTGCCGCAGGCCGATGACCGGGCCGGAAGCACCGGCACGCCGGGAGCAATTGCGCTGCTATGACCAGGCAATGGCCGCCTGGGCGTCGGGCACCCTCGAAATTCCCGGTCGGGCAGATTTTCGGACGTTTCGCCGTGCCGTGAAAGCCTGGCTGGAAGAGCGCGTCGGCAATGCCGCCGCGCCATCGGGACGTTGCGAACTGGCGGTGACGTCGGCCGGCGTCATCGCGGCGGCGCTGTGCGAGGTGGCGTTGGTGCAATAAAATGTCATCCACGCCGGCGACGCCGGAGTTCCTGACGGGTTGAGGTCGAGCATGGCAGCGCGAGCGAAGAAGGATCCTGGAACAACCAAGCCGAAGTACCGCTACCAGGTCACGAACTGGGCGGCGTACGACCGTGCGCTGGTCAGTCGGGGCGACCTGACGATCTGGTTCGACGAGGCGACGATCCGCGAAGGCTGGACGCCCCCGCCGCCGGTCGGGCGGGGCAAGCCCGGGCTGTACTCGGCGCTGGCCATCCAGACCTGCCTGACGCTCAAGACGCTGTTCCGCTTGCCCTATCGCGCCACCGAAGGGTTGATGAAGTCGCTGATGCGCCTCAACGGGCTCGACCTGCCGGTGCCCGATCACACGCACATGTCGCGCCGGGCGGCGCAGCTTGCGGTGAAGATTCCCCGTCGCCAGCGCAAGGGCCCGGTCCATGTCGTGGTCGACTCGACCGGGCTGAAGATCTTTGGCGAGGGTGAATGGAAGGTGCGCCAGCACGGCGTCGGCAAGCGCCGTACCTGGCGCAAGATCCACCTGGCGGTCGATGAGACCGAGAAGGACATCATCGGCATCGAGGTCACCACCGCCGACTGGGGCGACAGCGAAGTGTTCCCCGATCTGCTGGCGCAGGTCGATGGCGAGGTGGCTCAGGTCTCGGCCGACGGCGCCTACGATACCGAAGGGTGCCATCGCAGCATTGCCGAACGCGGAGCCAAGACGACGATTCCGCCCCGCGACGGCGCGGTCCCATGGGGTGACGATCATCCTCGGGACGCCATCCTCCAGGCCATTGCCGACCGCGGGCGCGACGGCTGGAAAGACGACAGTGGCTACCACCGGCGCAGCCTTGCCGAGAACATGATGTTCCGGCTCAAGCAACTGGGCGATCGGATGTTCTCGCGCACCTTCGAGCGTCAGGTGGCCGAGGCCCATGCCCGGGTCGCCATCCTGAATTGCTTCACCTACCTGGGCATGCCGCAATCGGTCCGGGCTGGGCAAATTGCGCCTGCTGCATGAGGCGGGAGGGGGAAAGCGGCGAATCATGCCGAAATCCGCCTGCCTAATTTCTTCGCATATAAGTATTTGTTAATAGTGCACCAACGCCGTGCGAGGTGCTCGATTTGCCCGATGCCCGGTGGATTTCGCTGGTCCGCGTGATCCACAACGCCTCGCTGACCGAGCTGGTGTTTTCCAGCGGGCGCCGCGGGCTGCGCAGCTTCAACGGCATCGGACACCTGCCGCATGAGTTGTTGTCCGGCATATGACTGGTAATTTATTCAAGACCCAAGGAGAAAGGAAGCAAAATGACAAAGGACTTCAATCTGGAACCGCTGACCCCAGTGTCATTCCTGAAGCGGGCCGGGCGCGTTTACGCCGACCGGATTGCCGTGGTCGATGAGGATCGGGAAACGACCTATCGCGACTTGTTGCTGCGCAGCGAGAAGCTGGCCGGCGCGCTGGTCGGCCTCGGCATCGCGGCCGGCGACCGGGTCGCGGTGCTGTTGCCCAACACGCAGCCGATGCTGGAGGCGCATTTTGGCGTGCCGATGGCAGGTGCCGTGCTGCTCACCCTGAACACCCGCCTGAGCAGCGCCGAGTTCGCCTACATCCTCGAGCACAGCGGTGCCAAGGTGCTGATCTACGACCAGGAGTTCGAGGCCGTCGTCGGCCAGACGCTTGCCCGTCTCGGCGATCGCTCGCTGCACACGGTGCGCGCCGGCAGTCGGGATTTCGATGACGAATACGAGCGCCTGGTCTCGGCCGGGCCGCGCCATTGCCACGAACTGATCGACGAGCGGGGGATGCTGTCCCTCAATTACACCAGCGGCACCACTGGCAAGCCTAAAGGGGTGATGTATCACCATCGCGGGGCCTATCTACAGGCGCTGGCCATGGCCCTGCAGAACGGTTTGAGCAGTGAAAGTCGATATTTGTGGACGCTGCCCATGTTCCACTGCAACGGCTGGTGTTTCCCGTGGGCGGTCACCGCCGTCGGTGGCACCCATGTTTGCCTGCGGCGCGTCGATGCGGCTCGGATCTGGGAACTGCTCTACTCCGAGGGCATTACCCACCTGAATGCCGCACCCACGGTCGTTTTGATGCTCGCTTGGCACAAGGATGCCGCGCCGGGGCGCCTGCAGCACAAGGTACGCATCGGCACCGGGGGCTCGCCCCCGACGCCCGCGCTGTTATCGCGTATGGGGGAACTCGGCCTCGACATGATGCACCTGTACGGTTTGACCGAAACCTTCGGCCCTTCAATTATTTGCGAATGGCGTAGCGAGTGGGATGACCTGCCCATGGAAAGGCAGGCACGGCTCAAGGCCCGCCAGGGCTTGGGCACCGTTATTTCCCAAGTGGTGCGGGTGATCGACGAAGGCGGCAACGACGTGGCCGCCGACGGCGTATCCCTTGGCGAGATCGCGCTGCGTGGCAATAACCTGATGCTCGGTTACTACCGCGATCCGGATGCCACGCGCAAGGCCTGTCCGGACGGATGGTTCCGCACGGGTGACGTCGGCGTGATGCATGCCGACGGCTACATCGAACTGCGCGATCGTTCCAAGGACGTGATCATCTCCGGCGGCGAGAACATCGCCTCGGTCGAGGTCGAGCAAGCGATCGCGAGTCATCCGGCCGTGCTCGAGTCGGCGGTCGTCGCCGCTCCGGACGAGAAATGGGGCGAGGTGCCAGTCGCGTTCGTGACGCTCAAGGAAGGCGCAAGCTTGACCGTGGAAGAAATCACCGAACACCTGGGCGGGATCCTGGCGCGCTACAAGATTCCGAAACGCTTCGTCTTCGGCGAATTGCCCAAGACCGCCACCGGAAAGATCCAGAAATTTCTGCTGAGGGAAAAAAGCAAGGCAGCTTGATCTACCCCCAACCCACCGACACAAAATCAATTAGAGATTAAATGGAGACTCCCGATGAGAATGCATGCCACGACCGCGGAAACCAGGCCGTCCTCGAGCCTTAATCGTATTCTGCGCGCGCTCGCGCAACCTTTCGTCACGCTCATGCAACGCTGGATGCCCGATGCATTCGTCTTTGCTCTCGCGCTGACCGTCCTCACTTTCGTGCTGGCAGTGACCGTCGCCGACTACTCGGTGATGAGCGCGATCAATTCCTGGGGCGGACACCTGTGGGATTTGCTTGCATTCATGAGCCAGATTGCGCTGACGCTGATTACCGGCTACGCGCTTGCTCACACTCCGCTAGTGCACGGCCTGTTGAACCGCACCGCTAGCACCGTGTCGAGCGCCACCGGCGCCTATGCGCTGGTGTGTTTCGTGGGGATGTTGGCTTCTCTGTTTTCCTGGGCGGTGGGCTTGATCGTCGGAGCGATCATCGCACGCGAGACTGCCAATGCGTGCCTGGAGCGCGGCATCAAGGTGCATTACCCGCTATTGGTTGCGAGCGCCTACTCCGGATTCGTGGTGTGGCATCAAGGCCTGTCGAGCTCGGTCGGCCTGGCTATCGCCACACCGAATCATTTTCTGGCCGACATGATGGGCATCGTTCCTGTTTCGGAGACGATCTTTTCGAGTTGGAACCTGACCATCGTCGCGGCCGTGCTGCTGACGCTGCCCTTCGTGATGATGATGTTGTGCCCCTCGGACCAGGATTGCGTAGAGATCGATCACAAACTCGAAGGCGAGGATGACGCAGCGCCCCGTGTCCGCACTGAAACGCCGGCCGAGCGGATCGAGAACTCACGCATCTTCAACCTGGTGATCGGTAGCGCCGGCCTGATATTCCTCGCCTACTACTTCCTCGTCGGCGAAGGCAGCCTCAACCTCAACATCGTCAATCTGATCTTCCTGATTTCAGGCATCTTGCTGACAAGCTCGCCGAAGCATTACGTCAGCCTGATCGCCGATGGTGGCCGCACGCTGGGGCCGATCCTGGTGCAGTATCCGTTCTATGCTGGAATCATGGGTATCATGCTCGACTCAGGGTTGGCAAAGATCACTGCGGCCTGGTTCGTTTCGATCTCGACGGCCGCCACCTTGCCTGTTTGGAGCATGATCAGCGGTGGTTTGATCAACATCTTCATCCCCTCGGGTGGCGGACAGTGGGCGGTGCAGGGTCCGATCATGATCGAAGCCGCGAAGACGCTCGGCGCGGACATCCCGCGGGTGGCGATGGGCGTCGCGATCGGCGACCAATGGACCAACATGATTCAGCCCTTCTGGACCATTCCGGCACTCGCGATCGCCGGATTGCACGTGCGAGACATTCTTGGTTACTGCGTGATTGCTCTGATATGGACCGGCCTGATCTTTGCGGGCGGCTTGCTTTTCCTATAACGGCGTCAATCAGGGCCGGGCGCGTCGCAAGGTGCGCCCGGTGCGCGCGCGTAAGCTCCTCACTGCTTCCAGACTCATCTTGCTATCCTCGCCCTGCGTTATGGTTGAATCGCTCCATTGCGTCACCGACCCAGAGCGCCAGCATCGAGTAGCGCGCGGAGCGACGCAAGCAACGCTTCACTCCTTCGCTGCTTTCGTCGTCAAGGGCTGAGACTGCCCGGCCGTCTTGAGCCGGCGCCACAAGGTGGTGCGGCTCATGCCGAGCGCCTTGGCGGCCAGCGTCACGCTGCCCCCGAAGCGCGCGATTGCAGCCTGCAAGTCATCAGGCTCGCAGGGAGCCACAGCCGGACGTTGTCCCCACGCGGCGCCCCCCTCGTCCGCATCGAAGAGAATGTCCTGCAACTCCTGCTCGGACAGCGCGGTCGCGTCATCGGCGAGGATCAATGCGGCGCGCTCCAGCACATTCTCGAGTTCGCGGATATTGCCGGGCCAGTGATGTTTCTTCAATGCCGGCAACAGGCTGCGAACGATACGTGACTGATCGAACTGCAGGCCATCGCGCAGCGCGATGCCTGCCATGATCTGCAGCGCCAGCGGCTGAAGGTCCTCTTTTCTGTCGCGTAGCGGCGGCAGGCGTAGCTGCAGGATGTTGAGCCGGTAATAAAGATCCTCGCGGAACTCGCCGGTGACGATGCGTCCCCGCAACCGCCGATGCGTTGCGGCGAGCACCCTGACGTTCACCGGCGTGGGCTGCGTGCCGCCCAGGCGCACAACCTCCCGTTCCTGCAGGACGCGTAGCAAGCGGGTCTGCAGCGCAATCGGCATGTCGCCGATCTCATCGAGAAAGATCGTGCCGGTGTGCGCCTGCTCGAAGAGCCCCGGTTTGCCGCCCTTGCGGGCCCCGGTGAATGCCCCTTCCTCGTAGCCGAAAAGCTCGCTTTCCAGCAGGGCCTCCGGCAGGGAGGCACAGTTGATGGCGACGAACGGTCCGCTCGCACGTGCGCTGGCGTTGTGTATCCCTTGGGCGAACAGCTCCTTGCCGGTGCCGCTTTCGCCATGGATCAGCACGGTCGAATCGGTCCGCGCATAGCGCCGCGCCAGGTCGAGCTGGGTGCGTACGGCAGGGGAATCGCCGATGATCAGTTCGAAGCGGTAGCGAGCGCGGTGCTCGACGCGCTTACTGTTGATCCGCAACTCGCGATCGGCGCCCTGCACGCTGTTGGCGTCCTGGCACACCATGACCGCCCCGACGAGCTCGCCTTTTTCTTGCATGGGATACATATTGACGAGCACCGTGTTACGACCGAGATGCAGCACCTGTGTCTGGTGTTCGCTGCCTCTCGACAACAGGCGCGTCAGGCCGAACTGTGGCGCGATGCGGTCGATGTGCTGACCCACGGCGGCCGCGATCGGTACGTCGAGCACCTTCGCCAATGCGGGATTGATCGCCTGTACTATGCCTTGGGCATCGATCGCGATCACGCCGTGACTGAGATGGCGGAGCGTCGCGCCCAGCCATATCTTCCGTTCGGCTTCGACGCGGCGCGTGTGTATCGTGGCCAAGGCATCATCGAGCGCTCGTTTAATTGCGATCGGAGATACCGACAGAATTCCGATTAGCCCGTGCTCCTGCGCGATCTCGGTGACCATTGACGAGCCGATGATCGCTCCGTAGCCCTGGCTTGCGAGTTGAGCGACGAGCGTTCGTGCTTCGGTCAGGCTCGTGTAAGTACCCTGGAAGATATCGGCCCCCCACAGCCGGCGGATGTACTCGAGTTCGAGAAGGGGCCGTTCGTACTGGACCACGGCGACACTGCTTAGGGGCGTGCGGGCTTGGGCGAGGGCATACAGGATGTCGTTACCGCCCGTCCGCATGAGCACCACGGCAGAGTTCAGGCGGCGCCGGAGGAACGCACCTGTCGCTCCGGTGCACACGAAGATATCGGCGCGCTCCGTACGCTCGGCCTCCTCGGCGAAGGCAAGGAGATCCTTTACGGCACAGTCCTCGATCTCGACCTCCGCCTGCTCGGCATATTCGGCAACGACGCTCGCGACCTGGACCGCCAACTGGCTCGGACGTTCGATCAGCGCCAGGTGGCTGATCAGGAAGAGGATGCGGGGACGAGGTGAGGAGGGGCGGCGCTCATCCATCTTAAAAACCTCGGTTACCCAACCCGGTTTGCGTGATTCGGCAGCAACCGGCACATTGGCGGGGGGGCGATGGCGGCCAATGTCTGCTTGAGGTGATCACAACACAGTTGCCTGATGGATTTGATGCTCAACCGCTGCGCCGCCTCGGCAAAGCGCCCACGCTTGGAGCTGGCTCGACACTCGTGTCAGCACCGCGCGGGCGCTTTGCCAAAGTGTCGTGCTGGACGGTCAGCGTGATTATCGTCTGCCCTTCATGCTCGGTTCGGCACCCGACAGAGGACGTCAGCCACGGCCGGCAGGTTGTCGCCTCGTGTCGCGCGCCGGGGTTCTCGGCGTACGAACAGACTCCGGCAATTGTAAATCAGCGCCAAGGCGCGCGCCGACAGTTGGCACCGATTGCGGTGGCTCCAGTCGCCTGGACAGCTACCGGGTCGGAATAAGCTAAGGCGGGTGGCCGGGGGTAGGTTTTGACTTTCCCGGAGTTTATTCAAAACGGTTCGAGCGCTGTGGAGCTTGGGGGCAAAGGGGTGCGCGGTGGGAAAGTCGTCAGACTTTTCCACGGCCAGCGCCCCGGTTCGCGCGCCAGGCGAATTGTCCACAAATCCATAGCGTCCGTGCCCCTCTCAGGCCGCCCGCAGGGCGGCCTGCTGTTGCCCGAAGTAGGCTTCGTCGGGTGTCTGCCAGGCGAGCGCCTGATGCGGCCGGCGCCGGTTGTACCAGTCGAAGAAGGCCGCCAGGCTGGCCTTCTGCTCTCGCCCGTCGGCGCACGGGCGCAGATACACCCATTCGTGCTTGACGGTCCACCACAGCCGCTCGACGAAGATGTTGTCGTGGCACCGCCCGCGCCCGTCCATGCTGATGCGGATCTGGTGCGCTTTGAGCACGCCGGTGAAGGCTTCCGCGGTGAACTGGCAGCCCTGGTCGGTGTTGAAGATCTCGGGCGTGCCATCGCGGCCGATGGCCTCCTCGAGCGCGACCACGCAGAAATCGGTCGTCAGCGTGTTCGACAGCCGCCAGGCGAGCACCCGGCGGGTGGCCCAGTCGAGGATCGCCACCAGGTACAGGAAACCCTTGGCCATCGGAATGTAGGTGATGTCGGTGGCCCACACCTGGTTGGGGCGCTCGACCTTCAGACCGCGCAGCAGGTACGGATAGACCGGGTGCGCCGGGTGCGGCCGGGAGGTCGCGCGCCGCGGCCCCACCGCCCACAGGCCCAGCCGGCGCATCAGCCGCCGGATGCGCCGGCGCCCCACCGACGTGCCTTCGCGCCCGAGCATCACCTGCATGCGCCGGCTGCCGAACATCGGGTGGTCCGTGAAGATGCGGTCGATGTGCCGCATCAAGGCCAGTTCCTCCGCCGAGTCGCCCGTCGGCCGGTAGTAGGCGCTGCTCCGCGCCACCCCCAGCAGCGCGCATTGGCCCACCACCGACAGCTTGGGGGTCCGCGCGATCATCGCCCGCCTTTCAGCAGCCGGGAGAGTGCGGGCTGCCCGGCCAAGAAATCCCGCTCAACCTTCAACTGGCCGATCTGCCGATACAGCTCGTCGATCGTCTTCTGCTGGTCGCCTTCGGCCTTCTTCGCGCCGCGCTCGAACAACTCGCCCGCCCGCTTGGCCAGTTCCTGCTTCCAGGTGCTGATCATCGTCGGGTGCACCCCATACTCGGCCGACAACTCGGCCAGGGTCTTCTCCCCGCTCATCGCCGCCATCGCAACCTGCGCCTTGAACTGCGCACTGTGCTGCTTGCGTTTCACGCCCATGTTTCCTGCCTCAACTGTCCGGTCGGCCTTAGCTTATCCAACTGTCCAGTTTTCCGGAGCCGCCGCAGATGCAGGTCGTGCGTGGTGAAGCCGCCTCAGCCCCACTGGTTTTGCAGTTCGTCGAAGGTTGCTCGGCATCCGCCTGGTTGTGGCCCGGGCTGACGGGACGAGAGCCCTCATGATTGTTGGCGCCGATCTCTGATTAACCTGACGCGCTGAAGGGAAATTGATCAGCCAGGCTCCGAACTATTTACTGCAACTTCAATGCGTTTCGCTTCACACTGCTGATCAGCGTTCGACCCGAATACACTCATCAGGCTGGCAATTCTTGACCGGTAGCAACAATCCTGAAATTGGACCGACTGCGATTGCACGAGCTGACCGGTGCGACGGACGAATTCACGTTGGCGGCACTTGTGGGGTGCCCTACGTTTTCCATAATCAAGGGCTTTGCAATCGGCCTTATGGAAAGCTTTCCATAGGGCCGACCACCTGTCCGTGGCCTGACGGCTACGAGCGGCTGCTCAACCCAGAAACCTGCCAATAAGGCCGTCGAGACGTGGATGGCCGCAGTGGGTCGGGACGCGACGAGCAACCTTCTTAGTTCGGCGCCGGAAACCGGCCGCTCAAGTTTCGCATCCCGAAAGCTGCCGGACGCCATCGAGTGCAGCCGACCCAACCCGGACCTTCACCGACTCAAGACTCCAAGGGCAGGTAACTGAGTCGAGCAGTCGCACGGCGTGATTCCTGAACTACGGCAGGTCGGCCATTGCCGCCGTCCAGGCAAGGTTAAGCGAATGACTGATGTTAGCCGTTAGCTGCCGTCACACGCGAGCAAGCTTTTGGGTCGGTTCCTACGACATCCGTTCCGTCGGCACTAGTGTCATCGGCTCAATCGCTCGGGGACATACTGAATTGTGCAGCAGAGAACGCGCGCGACCGAGTTTTCAAGAGCTCCGACGACCCTCGATCCCGCGCACATCGTGAAACATGCACCGGCAATCAGTATGGTAGTCATCCCGTCTCGGGCTGATGTTGCTCGGACATCACTGCAATCACCTCGGCGTCGCCATCGCCTTCAGTCAGGTAGATGTGGCCGATTTCGCTGTTGAAGTAGGCCGTTTCCCGTTCACTGAGAGTGATTTGTTCGCCATTCTCGAAGTGGATGCGTACGCGGCCCGAAAGTACCACGGTAAATTCTTGTCCCGGGTGGCGAATATAGTCGTCGAACTCGCTGAGGTCGCGGGCGATGATCCTCGCGTACAGCGGTGTCATGCTGCGGCCTGGGAACTCGCCGCCCAGCAGGTGATACTCGTAGCGGCCTGTGCCGTAACCCGGGGCCTCGATGATACTGGTGCCGACTACCGTCGGTTGTGCCGCGGTGTCGGCGGGCGCGTCCGGCGTGAATAGTACCGACATGTCGATGCGCAAAGCACGTGCTGCGGCAGCCAGCTTTTCGTAGCTGACCGAAATCTGCCCGAGCTCCATCTTCGAAAGCGTCGAGAGCGCAACGCCACAACGCTCCGAGAGCTGTTTAAGTGTGAGGCGCTGGCGCTTTCGGTTGGCGCGGAGGCGAGCTCCCACCTGGGCCCGGTCGATAAGCTGCTGCGGTGTTGGGGAAAGTGTGAGCGTCGTCATGTGCGTGGGGCTGGACGGCTTTTGATTAGGTTACGGAAGTTTAGCTGGGAGTGCTTGACTTTGAAATTCTCATATCCGACAATTCTCGTATCGGAGAATTTTGCGCGGCTTCTTATGTCCGCCGGCTGCATGCATCCGATGATTCCCAAGGCGCTCAGCGGCGCCGGGCCCACCCAACCTCAAGAGGTATGACGATATGAGTGAAAGCATTGTGCGTTACCCGAGCGAGTTGCCGTTTCCATTCTCGCGGGCAGTTCGGGTGGGGGGCTTCCTGATGCTCTCGGGGCAGGTGCCGATGACGGCCGCGGGCGATGTTGTTCGCGGCACGATTCAGGAGCAGACCCAAGCCGTCATGGAACGGATCGGCGAGACCCTGAAGCTGTGCGGTGCCGACTTCGCGCAGATAGTAAAAACTACCGTCTGGCTCTCGGACATGGCGCACTTCGCAGGCTTCAACGAGATTTATCGGCGGTATTTCGATCAGGGTCTGCCGGTCCGCTCCACGGTAACGGCCGGCTTGGCATTAGGGGTTGATGTTGAACTCGAGGTACAGGCGTGGGTCGGTGACGACTGATTTTCCGCGGACGGGCAAATAGAACAAGAGCAAAAAAAGCACACATGTGATGGAGGAGAAAATATGAAGGATATATTCAAGATAGCGGGCGCCTTCGTGGGCGTCCTGGTGGGGGCGGGTTTTGCCTCTGGTCAGGAATTGCTGGTTTTTTTCGTATATTTCGGCGCCTGGGGGGTGGTCGGGACGCTGCTGAGTGCTGCGCTCTTTACCTTCCTCGGCATGGCCCTGGCGGGCATGGGAAGCCGTTTGAAGGCTACGTCTCACCGTGAAGTGGTGCGTGCGATCTGTGGGTCTCAGCTCGGAATGCTGGTGGACGGCATGGTCACCTTCTTCATGTTCGCCGTGACCGTTGTGATGCTGGCCGGCGC
>Ga0209200_1001585_pt1 | contig 22634 bp, 17 predicted proteins | sample AD_UKC033_MetaG_FD_184406 | JGI IMG/M metagenome (GOLD analysis project Ga0209200, IMG submission 184406) | Active sludge microbial communities of municipal wastewater-treating anaerobic digesters from USA - AD_UKC033_MetaG (SPAdes) (version 2) | ecosystem: Engineered > Bioreactor > Anaerobic >... | reverse complement strand
CTGGGCGAGTTCAACGGGGCGATCGGCAATGGCTTGTCCGCCGGATCGTTCGCCGCCAACGAGGCCAGTCTGTTGCTGAAACTGCTGGCGTTCAACCTGGCGGGGATGCTGCGCGGAGAGTTGGAAGATGCGTCCGGCTGCGGGTGGGACCTCAGGCGTGTGCAACAGACGGTGCTGAAAGCCGGAGCGCGGGTGGTGGAACACGGGCGGCGCGTGATCGTGGACGTGGCCCGCGCGGCGGGGGTGCTGTGGGACCGGCTGCTGGACCGTGTGCAGCGCTGGTGGTCTCCGCGGGACGCCCACGCGGAGCGGGTCTGGGGACGGGCGCCGCGCCCGCGGCACTGGGTGCCACCGCCACGGCATGCGCATTTGAGCCTTGTCCTGCGTGAGTGATTCCCCTGACAACCCGGCCCCCGGCACTCTCCCCGACCCCGTGTGGGCCGTGGGGGTAGGGGGCGGTCTCGCCGCACCGTCCTCTCGCAGGGCTTCCCCCGGCTGTCAACCCGCGATCTCGTCCTTGAATGCCCCCGCCGTGGCGCGTTACGCTATCAGCACCGGGATAGTGCATAATCCCGGCTTATGCGCCTCGGTGCTGCGTTTCGCGTGAAGGGCGCAGCCACCGGCACAGGCGCTGAGTAACAGAGGTTCAGTGCGAGGAGCGCCTGCCGTAGGAGACTCTGGGTCGTGCCGTCCGCACGGCAGGCATCAGGATGGAGGTAGTGTGCGGTGCCCCACACCTATAGGTTCCCCAAGAAGGCGCTCGCCAGGATAGCGCGTGCCTCGCGGAAGGCGGACATCCACGAGGTATGCTATCTGGTGTTTGGGCGGGGGGGCCGCGTGCGCAGTGTCGTGCGGATGCGGAACCATGCTCGAGATACTGTTCTTCATCATGCCTTCGGGGCCGCTGAGTGGGCGCGAGTCCGGCGGAAGCAGCATGCGAGGGGTCTGAATTGTCTTGGCGCGTTGCACACACATCCCATCGCTCCGGCCGTCCCGGGTCGGGGCGATTTGGCAGGCTATCCGCCGGGCTCGCTCATGTTCATCTACGCCGACTGCGACCGTGAGCTGAGGGCGTACCGTCTCAAGCGCGGCGGGCGTGGCTACGTGGAGAAGCGCATAGTCCTCGTGTAGGATTGCGCGGGCGGAGACACGCCGGAGGCTCGCCGCTGCAAAGGCTGCGAAGTGTGATCCCCCCGTGCCCTGAGTCAAGGAAGGTCACTGACTCCCGACTGAGCCGGGCGGGTGGCGAGCATTGAGCACCGTGCCCCGGTGGGGGCGGTGGTGCAGTGGGTGCGGCGGCTGGCGTACAGCTACTCGGCCACTGACCTGGTCGTCGAGGTTAAGGAATCTTACCTGGGCAGCCCGCTGCCGGATTCGCCCTCACCCTGCCCTCTCCCGAGGGGAGAGGGGTTTGGACGGTGTAGGCGTTCGACCAACCCCATGGGGGTGGCGGTGACTGCAAGGGAAAGACCGGCGTAAGCGTCGATCAGAATCGTTGACCGATCGGGTATCCTGGCGGGCGGCGGTGGGCGACCCCTCTCCCTCACAGGGAGAGGGGTAGGGGTGAGGGTGGAATCCAACCTGGTCGAGGTAGTGGCCGCCACGGCCTTCACGTATGACGACCGCGGGCGACTGCTCTCCGAGTGGCGGACGCGGCAGGGGGGCACGGTCACCGACTACCACTACGTCTACGCCTACGACCAGGTGGGCAACCGCGCCCTCAAGACGACCACCGACGGACAGGAGCAGGTGCGGACAACGGAGTACCATTACGACGTGGAGTCCCCGGGTACCTACCGGAGCAACAACAACCGGCTGATGTACGCCGAGACGTATGACGAGTTGCAGACGCCGCGGGAGTTGGTCTCGACGACGTGGTATTATTACGTGACGCGGCGCAAGGGCGGGGTGGACCGGCCGTTGTGCTTCCAGTTGGAGGTAGGTGGCCTGCGCGAGAAACACGAAGAAGGCCGCCCGCTCCCGGACGACCGCGGGCACCGCGGCTGCTTCGGTCAGCCACGCCAGCAGCTTGGGGTCCGCCTCCCTGCTGCCGGTCACCCGGTACAGGCTCATGCTGGCCTCCTGCCCGAAAAGGGGCGTCCGTGCCCCATGGCAATAGCTAGCCTGTAGACTAGCCTGCCAAGATGCCGGCACAATACCCGATTACCGTGCAGGCCATCTGCTCCCAGGGCTAGAAGGTTCGCTTCTACGTGTACGTGCCGCTGCCCGTGGCCGCGGCCATTGGCCTGGAGCCCGGCGAGGAAGTGCAGTGGACCCTAGTGAACAGGTATACGCTGCAAATGCAGCGTCAGCGCCCGGCGTCCCGCAGAGCGACGCAGCCGCCGGGCCGGCGTACCACGCAGCGCCGCCGGAGAGCCACCCCACGCCGGTAACTCGGCACGCCGTGGCCAGCGGAGTTCTTCAGCGGAATCAATTGCAGGAAGTTGACCCCGTCTCCTGCGGCATCGGTCATTCACCCCTGCCGAAAAGGGGACATCACTGATTACACGCGAGCGGCCACTTCCCGGCCGTCACTTGCCGGACGTCGGCTCCATCGGGGGCGTTGGCGTCGCGGGCTTGGGCGGCTTCGGGTAGGACCAGTGCGAATGGATGATCCTCCATTTCCCGCCTATGCGTGCGTACACTTCCGTGCTGTTCCAGGCTTCCGTGGTGATGGTGCCTTCCGGTGTGCGCAGGTAATCGATGAGGTTGAACGAGAGCACGGCCACGTCGCCGTGCACCTGGACCTTCGGGTTGATCATGTCGTAGCGCTCGACCTTGATCTTGCCCTCGTAAGGCGCGAGAAGCTCACGCATGGCGGGCAGGCCGTCGACGCGGCCGGTGAGGTCGGGATCAAAGTAAGTGATTTCTTGAGCGTAAATGTCGGTGTAGGCGGCCGTCTCGCCCTTGCCCCACCGGTCCAGTGCCGCCCGCTCCATGGACACGATGGTCGTTTGCACATCGGTGTTGCGGTGCGCAGTGCACGAGCTGAGCGCACCCAACGACAACACGGCCGCGATCGACACGATTCTTCGACGAAACATGCACGTCCTCCCGATTCAGCACAGTGGCCCCGGCAGGCGCGCACGATGCCGTCTGCGAACGATGCAGGGCCTGGGTTCCAGGGGGACCGCGCGGGAAACAAAAGGCACCATGTTCCTATACTGTGCGTGAGGCACCGTTGTCAATAGCCCGACGCCGCCGGGGTCGGCGAGGGGCAGCTCTTGGCAAGTGACGTTCCGGCGTGGCAGCGCTTCGTCGTCTCCTCTCATCGCGCGGGCGATCGCACCCGGTGCCTTGCTCCGCGCAAGGACGTCTAAATCGGGCGTTTCGCTCTCCGACCGAATCAGTCACGTCGTGGCCTCGTCGTCGCCGCCCACCGTCCATCGGTCGCCTGTTCGCCCCGGTGGCTGCGAGCGGGTGCGGTGTTGGCCCTGTTGCCGTCCGTACGCCTGCCCTGGCGCCGTTCCTCTGTCAGAAGAAGAATCACGGCTAAGACTGTCTACCGAGCCGTCGAAGCAGATCAGTCGCCGTGCGCGAACCAAGCCCAGCCGGGCCGCGGGGCGGCGTGGGCCCCGATGAACACGAGGGCAGGCGGCTTGACGCCGGCGCGAGTCACTTCAGCGCCGATTGTGTCGAGGGTCGCGCTGACGACACGCTGGCTGGGCTCCGTCGCATCCGCAACGAGCGTGGCCGGGGTCTGCCCGGCAAGCCCGCAGGCCCGCAGCTCTGCGCAGAGTTGGTCGAGGTGCTCTTCAGCAACGTACAAGACGAGAATCCCACTGCGGGCCATCGTGGCCAGGATCGGCGACGGGAGTCTCGACCCGTGGTAGTCGCAGCCGGCGGCGAGACAAAGTGCGCCGGCCACCCCCTGGCTGGTGAGCGGGATACCGGCATACGCTGCCGCGGCCACCGCGGCCGTGAGCCCGGGGACGATCTCCACCGCCAACCCACCGGCCGCCAGGGCCTCCGCCACGGCGTCCGCACGCTCAAACACAAACGGATCGCCCGCCACCAGATACACGACCCTCCGGCCGGCCTCCACGTGCGGGCGAATCATCGCCACGATGTCGCCCGTGGAGATCTCGCACGGCACCAGCGTCCGCTCCGCACCCGGCGTGACCAGGTCCCAGATCGCCCAGGGACTATTCCCGAAATCGTAAAAGACGACCTCCGCCTGACGCAGACGAACCGCGGCCTTCACCGTGAGCAGACCGGGATCCCCAGGTCCCAGCCCGAGCACGCTGACGCCCCGCCCGGGAAACGGCCCTACGCGCCCGACAAACTCAGCCAGGGCTTCGTCCATGATGAACCTCGCTGCATGCTTTTCTCGCCGATGACCGGCTAAGGTGACCGCCCGGGTGGGGCCGACTTGACGATCGGGCCGACTTGGCGGGCGTGCCTCGACAATCGAGGTCTCGCCCGTCGATGCAGAGCCGCCCACCTCGACCGCGCAGGCCAATCGCGCCCCGCGCATTCCTCCGCACGGTGACGGAGCACACGCCCCGTTGCTACTGCACCCGGATCGGTCGCGCCACGCGCCTCGCCCTACCGGACCACCGCCCACCTTTCAATTGTCAAGTTGACGTCATTGCCACTTGCCTCGCCTTGTCGGTGCTGAGGTTCCGCGTTCACCGATTCTCAGCGCTGCCGGCTTCGAGACCATGCATCGCTTCCAGGTCGAAGTAGCGTTCGCCGCAGGCAACACACACGTCGGCCTCGACGCCGCGCACCGTTCGTCCGTGGCGCAGGCGGACTGAAACTTCCGTACGCTGCACGCGCTTTGAGCCGCAAGTCATACACACCTTCTGCGCGGGGCGGTCACTCACTGAAGGTGTCGATCTTCGCGGAGACGAAGATGTAGAACACCTCTTGCTCCGCCTGGCGGACGGTCGCCCCCTTCGTGCAGATGAGCGTCCCGTCGTAGCTGAAGCTCTTGATGACATGTAGTTTCTCGCTCCGATGACGCTTGGCCCGGCTGCGTCAGCGCAGGGTTTTCGCGCTGGCTTGGGCGTTGGCGATTGACTCGATCACGTCACCGACACTGAGTCCGTCGGCCTCCATGTCGTCGCGCGCCTTCTCGGTAAATCGTATCCGTCCCCGCAATACCAGACGCTTGAGGTGGAGCAGTACGGCCATCGCAGCGCATCGTAGCCGCCACACTGCCGTCGATCAAGCGTGGCGTGCGGGCCACCAGACCGACGGTCACTTCAGACCTAACGTCGCCTGAGGCTACCTACGGCGTAGCCGGTGGCACCCTGCCGCGCAGGCGGGTGATAAGGTCGCCCCACGGTTGGCCGAGCTTGTCGGCGGGGACGGGCTCGAGTTGGGTGAGCAGGGCGCGGGTCTTGTCCGGGCTCTCGGCCACCGCGGGCGCGTCGGCGTAGCGGGCGACGGTTTCGATGATGCGCAACCGCGCACCGTCGGCGGCCGCGGTGGGCGAACCGCCCGTGGCACCGTCCGGCGCACCGGCAGCGGCAGCGTCCGGCGCGGCGGCGCCATTGCTGGAAGCGACCGCCTCGGCCGCAGTGGCAAGCTGCTCGATCAGGGTGGGCAGGTTCTGGTGGGCTTCGCTCTTCAGCGTGGCATCGAGCCAGCGCAGACCGGTGTCGAAGGCGGTCGGATTGGCCGCGCTGGTGTACGAAGCGTACAGGTCGCGGAGGTAGCCGGCCGCCTCGGCAAACTGCCCTGCGTTCACCAGGGCATCGGCCAGGCGCTCACGCACGGCGTTGTGCTCGGGCGTGCCGTTGCCGCCCTTGAGCGGACGCTCGAGTTCCTGCAAGTAGCGGACCTCCAACCCCGGCAGGTCACGCAGCCGCGCCGACCAGTTGAGACGGTCCTGCACGGGCCGTCCGGCCAGGATCGCGCGAAACGCGGACCAAGCGGCCTCCCGCGCGGCCGTGTCCTGCTCGGTGGCCGGGTTCAGCCGGATCAGCAGCGTCTCCAGGTCGGCGTCCTCACGCCCGAGCCCCCCCAGCGCGTCGCAGGCGGCCAACCGTACGCGCGGGTCCGGATGGGCCACCAACGTGCGGATGCGGGGAACCTTGGAGCCGTTACGGAGGGCCATGAGCCCGCGCAGGCCCGGGCGAATCAGGTCCCCCACGTCGCCGTCCACGGCCGCCAGAAAATCATCCGCGTAGGACGGGTCAGCCACCCCGGCCATCGCCCGCAGCAACGCCGCCCGCAGCGCCGTGTCGTCTGCGGGCGCCGTCTGGTAACGCTGGCGAAGTGGCGTCACGGCGTCGGCCAGACCCGGCGCGCCGGGTACGCGAGCGGCGAGCAGCCCCAAGGCGCTGGCGGCCTCACGCAGACAGTCACCAGTGCACTCAGGGCGAATGATCTCGGCCACCAGGGCCGGGAGGGCGGGCGGGTACGCCAGCTTACCCAAGGCGGCGAAGACCGCGGCTCGGGTGGCCGCGTCGGTCTCCTGTGCCAGCCGGGCAAGGACAGCTTCCGCCACGGCCGGTTCGCTCACATGCGGGAGGATGTCGAGCACGGTACGTCGGATGGCGGGGTCGTCGTGGTTGAGCAGGCCGAGCAGGGCCGTCAGGACGCCGTTGCCCGGCCGGTACCCTTCGTCGGCGATGCGGCTGGCGATGATGCGCAGGGCTCCGCGTCGCGCCGCTGCCAAGGGGTCGGCCAGCCACCCCGACAGCCGCGTCTCGCGTTGATCGGGCGGCAGCGAGCGAAACAGCTCGGTTTGCAGTTCGACGATGCGTTCGTCGCGGGCGGCCAAGTCCTGGGCCGTCCGTTCCGCAGCTTGGCGCTGCTGCTGCTCCCCGGCCCGCGCCCGGAGGCGTTGCACGCGGGCCTGCTGGGTGAGCCAGTCCAATTCGTCGCGTTGCGACTCGGCGGCCCACCAGTCCCGCCACCGTTGCACATCGCTGCCCAGCGTGCCATCCGTAAGCGGTTCGAGCGCGGCCAGGACGCGGGCCGTGATTTGAGGATCCTCACGGTCCAGCAGGCTCATAAGCTGGGCGGCCACGGGGCGCTGATAAGCCCGAGCACTCAAGGCGTCGATGGCCGCCTGACGCTGCTCGATCCCAAGCTGCGGATCAGCAGCCAAGCTCCCGAGTCGGTCGGTGACGCTGTCACCGGGAAAGTCGGCGAGCACGGCGGCCGCCAGCCGGCGAAGCTGCGCGTCCTGGGCGGCCAGCAAGTGGAGGAGCGGATCGATCCAGGCCGGATCGGCGGAGCTTTGTCCGGAGCGTTGGCGCTCGGCGATGGCGGCGCACATTGCGGCCTGCACGGCCGGCTGGGAGGTGGTGCCCAGCAACTCCACGACGAGGCCGCTCGCCTGCGGCGAGTCATACGTGAGGAGCTGGGTGGCCCAGCGGCGCCGCTCCTCCGGTCGGGCCTGCGCGTCGAGGATGCCGCTGCGGCATAGAGCAAGCTGCTCGAGGTGCCCGGCGGGCACCTCCGCGGGGGCAGGTTGGGTCGCGGGGGGCGGCTCGGAGGCCGGCGCCTGCGCCATCGAGACGCAGGCAAGCAACGCACAGGCACATGCCGCGCCCCAGCAGGAAACCCAGCGGGAGACGCGTTGCAGTGGGTCAGATTGTCGCGACCGGCTGTTCACCCGCTGTCTCCCTGCCTTCGCAGTCGCGCCCGGCCGCACCGGCGAGGTTCAACCGGCGTGGCGTGCATGACGCCGACCCATCCGTGGGCCGCGAGCGGAACCTGTCCAAAGTCGTCCAAAAGCCGCGGGAAGACTCCGGCCCAGGAATGTCGCACGTTCGCACGATCGATTCCGGGCCGGCAGGCGGCGTGGTCGTGGCCGCGGCTTCCCGGCGGGATCGGGTTCCAATCCTTCCTGTCCCGTGCTCCGGCGAGCACCCAAGTGGTGCCCAGATTGCGCCACGATCCCGACAGCAGACCCGGACGGACGTTTGCGCACGAACGTACCGTACTTGTACAAACGGGACACGCGCAACGCAACAGTGGTTAGCGGGGGTTCCGCGGGGCGGGAAGGCGAAACGAACGCGGGCTGCACGCGGTCGCCCCGTCCGCCGCCGGCAAGCTCCGGGCTGCCACAATGCCGCGCCCGCGTGCCTGGCGACAGGAAGACGCCTGCGGGCGGGGCATGCCAAAGCCTCCGGTTCCGGAATCTCGTGGCCGTTCGTAGCAGGTCTAGGTTTGGGGGGGTGGCAGCGGGAGGTCAAGGGTTTTGGGGATGGCAAGGCTCGACCCCCCGCTGCCGCCTACGTGGGTTGGGAGAAGCGCGACACAGTATGAGTTTGTCGCCGGCGTCCCGGAGCCGGTGCCCGTTTCCGGCCGCCGACCGCGTTCGTGCCGCACCTTCGGGGCCGCAGCCCGCTACAGTGCCAACTCGTCCGGCGACACGGCATCCCGGACCAACGACTCAGGACGCCTTCTGGTCTGTCCGGGGGATTATACTCACGACCGGCGGCGCGGTTCGCAGCGTATCGACCGAATTGGGCTGGGTTACGGGTTCGTTACAAATCTCGACCGGTGGCGACGTGGGCAGACGATGTATGCCGCCTGCGACCCGGCCGCAGGGGGGCACCCTGTACCCCCGTGGGGCACGCCTGTCCCCCAGCCGGATAGAGGAGGTCGGGCGCCGTCGTCACGCTTCCCGGTCCTGCGGGTCGATGTCCAGGGGCGCGTGCATGCGTTCCGCGTTGGAAGGGCGGGTGAGCACGCGATAGAAGCACCAGACCACAAGCCCGGTGACGCAGGTAACGGAAGTCAGCATGAAGATCCAGCCCGCCAGGGTCATGGTTTGGTCTCCGCAACGGAACGGAAGCCGTGCTCGGCCGGGGCATCGACGCCCTCACGACGCCAGCGCCGCCCGGCGATGCGGACCGCGATCGCCAGGAAGACAGCCGTGGCGACAATCACCAGGAGCGTCAACAGCGGTACCGATTCCTTGAACCGCTGGGCGTTCTCCGGCAGTTTCTGCACGCACCAGAAGAAGAAGACGATCAGCAGATACAGCGGGGAGATGTACTTGATGACAAAGATGAAGAGACGCGGCATCGGCATGGCCGCTCCCTCGGCGGCCACGTCGTAACCGCGGCGGGCCCCGAACACCCAGGCGAACAGAACCACCTCCACTAACGCCAGGCAGTAGACCAGCACGCTGCCGACCCAGAAGTCCATGGTATCCAGCGCCACCAGCTTGTAGCTGAAGTAAATCACAAACAGCGAGCCGGCGCCGGTGATGAGTCCCAGCAAAGCGCAGGAGGCACGCCGACCAACGTTGAGCCCCTCTTCGAGGAACGCAATCGCCGGTTGCAGCATGGAAAGCGAGCTGGTGATGGCCGCCAGGAAGAGCATGAAGAACCAGATCCCCCCAAAGAGCGCGCCCGCGGGCATGTAGCCGAAGACGACCGGCAACGTCTGGAATCCCAGCGAGAACGTCGAGTCCAGCGACGCACCGACGGCCGGCCCGAGGAACACGAACGCGGCCGGGATGGTGATCAGTCCGCCCAGACACACTTCACAGAACTCGTTGGTGGCCGAGGCGGTGAGCCCGGAGAGCACGACGTCGTCCTTCGGCTTCAGGTAGCTGGCGTAGTTGGCGATGATGCCGAAGCCGACCGACAGCGTGAAGAAGATCTGACTGGCGGAGGCGAGCCAGACCTGCGGATCGGCGAGGGCCGTCAGCCACGAGCCGGTGCCGGTGCGCGGCTTGGGATTCCACATGAAGCCCAGGCCGCTGACGACATTCTGATCAGGCTTGGCGGGATCCGGCGTCCCCAGTGTCAGTACCCGCACCAGAATAATGAGCGCGAACACCAGCAGCAGCGGCATGGCCACCGTGCAGAACCGCTCAATGCCCTTGGACACGCCACGGAAGATGATGACGAAGTTCACCGCGAAGGCGAGCATCCAGAAAACGACACTCGTATGCAGCGTCCCATGCATCATCAGCCCATCTTGTTCCTTGCCCACAAAGCCATCGAAGAGCTGCTGGCTCGTCTCGATGTACCGGCTCGGATCACTCCCCAGGTTGACCTGGCCGGTCAGGTACATCCAGGCGTACCCCAGGCACCAGGACTCGATGAGCACGTAGTACATGTAGATGATGATCGGAATCAGCAGCCCGAGGACACCGGCGTAGCGCCAACCCGTCCGTCGCCCGAGCAGCCCGAAGATGGCCGGGTACGAGTTGTACCCGTAGCGACCTCCGTACTTGCCCATCGACCACTCGGCCCAGCAGATGGGGATGCCCAGGAAAATCAGGGCGCAGAAGTAAGGGATCATGAACGCCCCGCCGCCGTTCTGGGCGGCGTTGCCGGGAAACCGCAGGAAGTTGCCAAGCCCGACCGCCGAACCCGCGACCGCCAGGATGACCCCCAGTCGCGTTCCCCACTGCTCCTTTTGCCGCGCCATAGGTTCCTCCGCGTTGCCGTGCGTTCGGAACGGAATTTCAGCGGAGTCTAACGGCCCGGCGGCAGCGCTGCAACGCTCGTCTCAGGTGACCACACAGGGCCTTGGGCCGACGCCGCCGGCACGAGGCAACAGAGCACGCCGCGTCGGTCCCCGCGGCCGACGCAGGACACCCCGTGGCGTCGTCGTTCACTACGTCGCCCGCGGGGGGACGACGCTGCCGGCACGGCGGCGACGCCACACCGCCGCCGGCCTGGTCCCGCGCCCCGAGCTGTCCAACCGGTCAGGGGCTCCGGCGACGCGGGATACTACTCCCGCGTGGGGCCGTTCGGGTCCGCCGCGGCGGTCGCCCTCCGCCGGGCGTCCAGCCGGGCGCTGTACCAGGTGTACACCCCGGGCATGATCGAGATCACGATGATCGCCAGCACCACGAGCGAGAAGTGCTCGCGGACGATCGGCAGGTTCCCGAAGAAGTAGCCGGCCCCGAGGCATACACTCACCCACAGCAGCCCCCCGAGCACGTTGTAGGCAAGGAACCGACGGTAGCTCATCGCCCCCAGCCCGGCCACGAACGGTGCGAACGTCCGCACGATGGGCACGAACCGGGCAATCACGATGGTCTTGCCGCCGTACTTCTCGAAGAAGGCGTGGGTGCGGTCCAGGTGCTCCTGGCGCAGCCAGCGCGAGTGCCGGTGAATCAGGTAGGCACCGAAGCGGTTGCCGATCCAGTAGTTGACCGTGTCACCGAGGATCGCGGCCCCGCTCAGCAGGACGTAGAGCACGAACACGTTCAGGGCCGCCGCCGCCGCCAGCGTCCCCGCGGCAAAGAGCAGCGAGTCGCCGGGCAGAAACGGCGTAAAGACAAACCCCGTCTCGGCGAAGATGATCACCCCCAGCAGGGCGTAGCTCCAGGAACCATAGTTGCGCACGATCTCGGTCAGGTGCTGATCCAGGTGCACAAACAGATCGATGAGGAACGTAATCACATCCACCCTGCGTCCTCCAAATGGCGGCCTCCACCGGACACCGAGCGCTCCGCGCCCATCCCGGCGGGACCGTACGTGTTCAGCGCCTTCGGCGTGGTGGGTGCCATGCTCTCCCGCGACCGCGGTCGCGGGTAGGCATGCCTCTGGATGCCGCAGCACATGCCCACCCCCGCCGGCGGCGGGTGAGGGCATGGCGTCCACGCTGAACACGCATACGAGCCACCCGCCTGGGGCAGCGGATCATAACCTCCCCCACGCCGCTGACCAACTCGGGGCGGGCATTCGCCATGCGCCATGCGCGCTCCGCTGTTGCGGTGGGCAGTGCCCACCCTACATCCTCGCTGCGCCCTCTTGCCTCTTGCCCCTTGCCTCCTGCCTCCTGTTGCCCCCTGCCTTGTCCGTTCGCTACAATCGCGACCATGATCCGCACCAAGATCGTAGCTACGCTGGGACCCGCAAGCGCGACACCGCAGATGCTGGCACGCATCGTGGCGGAGGGCGTCGACGTCGTGCGTTTCAATCTCTCACACGGCGAACACGGTGAGCACGCACGGACGCTGGCCGAACTGCGGCGCGTCGTTGCCGGTCAGGGCGTGCACGTGGCCACCCTGGCCGACTTGGCCGGGCCGAAGGTGCGGATCGGGGCGATCGACCCGCAACAGGCGCATCTCGAAGTAGGCGACGCCTGCACGATCGTGCGCGAGCCGATCGCCGGCACGGCCACGCGCTTCGGCACGACGTACCGCGGCCTCGTGGACGACGTACGCGTCGGCGAGCGGGTGCTTATCGACGACGGCGCGGTCCGCCTGCTCGTCACGGAGCATCGGGCGGACGAACTCGTCTGCACCTGCACGGTCGGCGGGCTGTTGAGCACGCGCAAGGGAGTGAACGTCCCGGACTCCCGCCTCGCGCTCTCGTCCCTGACGGACAAGGACCGCGCGGATGTTGCCTGGCTGGTGGAGCAGGGGTTTGACTACGCGGCCATGTCCTTCGTGCGCAGCCCGGACGACATCCGCGTGCTGCGGTCACAGTTGCATGACCGCGGCGGGGACCAGCCGATCATTGCCAAGATCGAGACACCGCAGGCGGTGGCGCAACTCGACGCCATCCTGAAGGAGACGGACGGCCTGCTGGTGGCGCGCGGCGACCTAGGCGTGGAAATGGACGTCGCCCGGGTGCCGCTGCTGCAGAAGCAGATGGTGACCCGGGCCCGGCAGGCGGGCAAGCCGGTGATCGTGGCCACGCAGATGCTGCAAAGAATGGTGAAGGCGCCGGTGCCGACGCGGGCGGAAGTGAGCGACGTGGCCAATGCGGTGCTGGATGGGGCGGACGCGGTGATGCTCTCGGCGGAGACGGCCGTCGGCGCATACCCGGTGGAGGCCATCGCCGCCTTGAACCGCATCACGCAGGAGGCCTGCGAATACGAAGCGGGCATGATGGACGAAATCGGCCAGCCGCGTCATTTGCTGGCCGAACGGTTTCGGGTGGCCTGCGGTGAGGACCGGACGATCTCGGCCGTGGCGCGCAGTGCCGCGCTGGTGGCACATGACCTGGGCGCGAAGCTGGTGGCCGCCTGGGCCCGCACCGGCCGCACGGCGCGGTGGATCAGCAAGTACCGACTGAGCGCGCCGATTGCCGCGTTGACCACGGAAGCGGGCACCTGCCGCCGGCTGGCACTATGTTACGGGGTGGAGCCGATGCTGGTGGAGCCGGCCGCAGCCGTCGGCCCCACGCTCGCAGCGCGGCTGCTGGAGAAGCTGGTTGGCCGGTTCGAGCTGCGCGGCGGTGACGTGCTGGTGGTCGTGGGTGACCCGAACGCCCCGGCCGCTCAGCCGACCATCACCATCCAGGTTGTACCGTCCCCGCAGCCCGAAACGCAGGATTGCTGAGCCACCCGACAGGACACGCACCGGCCGATGGCGCCGCTCTGCCGGTTGCCATGGGGGTATGCCACCCATGGCAGCGGGCCGCGCGCTCCGAGCAGAGCATGGCGGCGCTGCGCTTGGCCATGCCACCCCCCGCCGGGCGTCCTCCCGAGCCGGGTCGCCGCATCGGTTCTTGCTGCTGCGCTATTCGCTATGCGACATTCGCCGTCAGTCGTTCCAGCGCCTCGCGGTACTTGCAGGCCGTGTTCTGGACGACGTCCGCCGGCAACTCGGGACCCGGCGGCTGCTTGTTCCACCGACCGGCGTCCACCAGGGTCGTCAGGTAGTTGCGCACGTACTGCTTGTCGAAGCTCTCCTGCTCGCGTCCGGGGGCATAGCGGTCCGCCGGCCAGAAGCGTGAGGAATCCGGCGTCAGCACCTCGTCAATCAGCAGGTACTCGCCGTCGCGCAAGCCCCACTCGAACTTGGTGTCCGCGATGATGATGCCGCGTTGCCGCCCGTACGCGGCCGCCCCGCGATACAGCGCGAGGCTCCGGTCGCGCAGCAGCTTCATGCAGTCGGCACCCACCAGGGCGCACGCCTGCGCGAAGGAGATGTTCTCGTCATGCCCCACCTCGGCCTTCGTGGACGGCGTGAAGATCGGCTCCGGCAGTTCGTCGCACTGGCGCAGGCCCGCCGGCAACGGGATGCCGCAGGCCGAGCCGGCCCGTTGGTACTCCTTCCAGCCGGACCCGGCCAGGTAGCCGCGCACGACGCACTCGATGGGCACCACCCGCGTCTTGCGGCAGCGCATGGTCCGCCCGCGTAATACGTCGAGATAACGCTCCAGCCCCGGCGGGGTGTGCTCCTCGATCACCTCCAGCAGGTGATGCGGCACCGTGTCCGCGAAGAAGTCGAACCAGAAACTCGAGATGCGCGTCAGCAACGCTCCCTTGCCGGGGATCGGCGTGGGAAGCACGACGTCGAAGGCGCTGATGCGGTCGGTGGCCACCAGCAGCACTTCGTCGCCGAGGTCGTACACGTCGCGCACCTTGCCCCGCCGGACGGCGAGACCCGGTAGATCCGTATGCGTGATGGTCTGCGGCGGATGCATCGCCTGTGAGCCCTGCTGCCAAGGTGCCCCGGGAATGCCGGGCCCAGCCCGCGGCGCCGGGAGAGACTCCCAGGCCGCGGGTGAGGCACCCGAACCCGGGGCTTCCACCGCGGCCCAAGAGGCATTCGCGAGCCCGTCAGTGCGTCGCCGCGCCGCTAAGCAGCGCCGGCACCACGGCCCCGTAAATCAGGTAAGCCTCGCCGGCGTTGCTGCGCCCCTCACCACTGCTGGGATCGGTGCGCGGATCAGCGAGGATCGACCCGATGATGATATCGGCCCGTCCGTCGCCATCGACATCGCCGGCACCGGCAAGCCCCGCGGACCGGCCGCGCCCGGTCTTGGCGGCGATGCCCCCGGCCACAGTGTCCCCGGCGTTACCTCCGCCAAGTCGGTCGCCCGCGCGCCGCCCCGCGATAATCACTCCCCGCAGGTAGTTCGTCCCGAGTTGGCTGACGCTGATGGTGATGTCGGTCGCGGGTAACTGGTCCAGCCGGTTCGTGCTGGAGATGAAGTAGACCAAGCCGGCGTTGAGCGGATCATCGTAGCTGTTGATCTCTCCGTCGGGTATGCCGTTCACTCCGCTGATGTCGTCCTTGACACCATCGTAGTCGGCGTCGATGCCGATGGCCGTGAGGGCGTCCGCGCTATCCGTTGGATCGGGGTCGAAGCGTGGGGTGGCGTTGGGAGCGGCCACGAGCAGGTCGTCCTTGCCATCCCCGTCCACGTCCCCGGCGTTGGCGACGTTGAACCCGAACAGACCGGCCTCGATAGCGTTGCCGGTGATGCGTGCCGCCCGCGGTCTACCCAACGTGTTCCGCGTTGTCAGCAGCGTGGAGACGGACACGCCACCCTGAGGACTGATCAGGCTCGGATCCCCGAAGACAACGATAACCTCTCCGACGCCGGCCGAGGCGTCGGGCGCGCCAATCACCAGATCTGAGACACCGTCCCCGTTGAAGTCCAGTCCTGCGGTGAGGCTGGAGCCCAGAGCGCTGGTCGTATCGGAGACGATGAGCACTCCCTCCAGACGTTCCGGGGCAGTGGACGAGAGGGCCAGCTTCTCAAGCACGTAGTCTCCCTCGATGGCATGCTGCCGGCGGAAGCAAACGTACACGCGTCCGCCGCCGCCGTTGGCCAACGGAGCACCCACGGCGAAGTCATCCCGCCCGTCCTTGTTGAAGTCGCCGATACCAACGATGTTGGTGATCCGATCGCTGGACAACCCGGCAATCCGCAGGGCATCAATGTTCGGGATGAGGGCGGCGGGGCCACCGCAGTGACTGGCCTCCCCGACGATGTACTGGTGTGGCTTGGGCGGAATGCGACCGAGGGTGTCATTCGTCCACAGGCTGCGCAGCTCGAACAGATACGCCACGCCGGAGTCGACGTTCACGCCGCCGACGCCCGGTGCGCTCTCTAGTCCGCTAATCTCTCCCCCGCATTCGGGACCCGAGTCGCAACCCGTCGGCAGCGGGCCCAGCAGGATCCCACGTGCCGTCCGGTTGGGGGCGGAAACGATGATCTCTCCTGCGTCGGTGCTCCCCCCCCCGCACACGGTCAGCGAGGTTCCGAAGGCGTCCCCTTCGCCGACGCCGATGACGCGCGCCCCGAACGGTTCCAGGGCAGCGTTGCGGATGCCGGCGGCGGTGAGGTTAACGGGGTAGAACCCCGAACGCCGTGTCTCCACGGGCACCGGCACGTTGAAGACGCCGCCCCAGGCAACGATTTCATACTCGAAAGCCGCGTAGTTGTGCAGGCCCGGCGAGTACGGTTCACAGGCCGCGAAATCCTGGCAGTACTCGAGCGGCCCACACTCCGCGAATGCACCGAGGAAAGGCTGCCTCGAGCCGCACGTACTTGCCCCGCCCAGCAGATCGTAGCTGTACACGTACGTGAAGAAGTAGTCGCGGGCCAAGGCGCTGACAAAGCCGAAGTCGATGTTGTTGTTGGCGTCGGCCTTGCCCCCGGACTTAGGCGAGTCGCAGCTCCCCTCGCAGTCGTTGCTGGGGTTGAAGATATTCAGGGCAAAGCCGGTCTCACCGTACGTCGCCGAGCCGGGCTCCGGCCCGACGCACTTGGATTGGAAGTCCTGCCCCACCAGATCGAGGTTGATCACCGGAACACCGGAGTCGGGCTTCTTCAAGATGGAGTTGCGGCTGCTCACCAGCACGATGCCGCCCCGCTTGAACTGCTTCTCCCGTTCGAGCGTCGGCAGGGACCGCGGGTCGACCACGCCGTTCTGCTGCGGGTCCACGTTGTGACCGCGCGAGTCCGTGTTCGGGAACCCGAAGACCAACTCCTGCAACCCGTCGCCGTCGACGTCGGGCAAGGCGCCGACCGAGCTCATCCCGTCCGTGTCGTTGCTCGACTGCGGCGTGCGGATACCCGTGAGCGTCACCCCGCGCAGCAGCGACGTGCCCAGCGAGTTGAGGTTGTAGACGCCGGTCAGGCGATTCCCCGAGGGTCGGCCGTAGATCAGGTACGCCTCCCCGGGCCCCACCCCCGTGGGATTGACGAAGAACGGCTTGCCGTAGCGGGCGGAGATCAGCAACTCACCCGCCCCGTCTCCGTCCAGGTCGCCCACCGCGGAGAAGGCTGTCCCCATGTTGTCCTCGAAGTTCACTCCCTCAAGAACCGCGCCGTCGAACACGGGGTCGTCATTGGCCAGGGCGCCCAGCCACAGCACCGCCGGCAGCGACGACACGCGCACCCGCTGCGGTGCCTCCACCACCAGCGGGGACAGACCATACTGGCTGCTGAAGTTGATCCGCACGGCTACCGCAAACAAGCCCGAAGTCGTGCTGCCGAACTCGGCGCTGGTAGTGGTCAGCGACGCGCCCGTCAGGATGGGAATCTCCGCGCCATACGGCACGCCGCTGGCGTTAACCGCCTGGGCATAGACATCGAGCGTACCGGCCGTCGTGGGCACGTTCGTGGACCAGACCACATCCACCGTATTGGACACCGTCGCCGTGGAGGGCGCGATCGGCAACACGCTGTTCGGCGCGGTCACGGTCAGCGTGGGGTTCTGCACGACCGTGACCGACCCGGTGGCGTAGGTGACCACCAGCGGGCTGATGCCGTCGAGGATGGACGCGCCGACACGGTACGTCCCCTGCGGCAGGCTCGGCGGAAATGCCACCGACGTAACGCTGCTGTCCAGGTCGGTCGCGATCGGCAGGTAGCCGTTGGTGTAGGTCGTGTCCGTGTCGTAGAAGACATCAATGAGACCGGTCGCACCCGGCTGGTTCACTCGACCCTGGAACTGGATCAGGTAGGCGTCGTTCCGGAACAGAACGACATTGCTCGCCCCCGGAGCCTGGATTTGGATCGTGGGCGGCACGGGCGCAGGCTCGGGCTCGGTCACCCGAATGATCGGGCCGTCAACCGTCGAGACGATCTTGCTCCGTTCGCCGGCACTAACCGTGGCCGCCACCGAGCGCCCCGAGTCGGTCGCCGACACCCCCAGGCGGTAATCCCCCGCCGCCACGTTGTTCGTCGACCAGACGGTGCTGAACACGTTGCCACTGCCGGTGGCGAGTTGCGTGCCCCGCGCGTTCTCCGCCGCGTCCGGGTTATCCGTGGACGCCAGGTAGAACAGCCTCCACTGCACGACGTTCTCCGGATCCCGCGCATCAAACGAAACCGTCACGTCCGTCCCCTGCACCACCACCGTCAGCGCCGCAGCCGGCTGCAGGAAGATCGGGGCCGGCGCGCCTTGCACGTGCAGAACGCCTGAACTGAGGAACTTGTACGTGCTCGTCCCGGCCGTCACCTGAACGCCAAGGCGGTAGAAGCCCACCGCTACCGTGCTCGGATTGAGGTTGAACGACTTCTGCTGCCCCGTGGCCAGCGGCAGGCCGAAAAGCACCTCCGCACCGATTGGGCTCGAACCCACCGTGGCGTCGGCCACCGGTACGTAGAAAGACTCCACGCGGTCGATGCCACTGCCCGTGACCGTGTAGAACACCGAGATCACCGTCTCCAGCTTGGACACGGGGAAACTCTGCTTGAGGCTGAGTATCTCCCCCGTGATGGCCGTGGAGGTGTTGTCGTTGGTGTTCGTGTTGGTATTGGTATTGGTGTTGGTGTTGTCCACACCCCCCGCGATGCAACCGGGCAGCGTCGCCAACGCCAGCAGCCCCACGATCACCCCAGCCGTACCCGCAACGCCGATCCAACCGCTAAGCCTCGAGATCGACTTCATGGTCGAAGTACTCCGAACCGCACAAGGCAGGCTGACGCATGCCGTTGCCGTTGCTGGCAACAACCGCAGCGTCAAGTGTTGCCGACAAAAATACCGCTAGGCCACAAGAGCGCCGGGCCCACTCGCCCGCCCCGGCGCTTCGCCAGTGCACGCTGCACTCGGCAGGCAGTTATACGGGGCGGTTAAGAGGGCTGTCAACAAACCGGGCCGCGCACCGGGTTGGTCAGCATGCCGATCCCCCCCACCTCCACCGAGATCACGTCGCCCGCACGCAGAAACACCCGTGGATTGCGGGCAAAGCCGACGCCCGCCGGCGTCCCCGTGCAGATCACCGTCCCCGGAAGCAGGGTGAACTGGCTGGACAGGTAACTGACCAGATAGGCCGCACTGAAGATCATGTCCGCCGTACAGGCATCCTGCATGACCTGCCCATTGAGCCGGGAACGCACGGCCAAGTCGTTCGGGTCGAGTTGCCCGACCGGTACGATGCACGGGCCCAGGGGGCAGAACGTGTCAAAGCTCTTGGCCCGCGCCCATTGGCCGTCCAGCTCCTTCTGACAATCCCGCGCCGTCACGTCGTTCGCACAGGTGTAGCCCAGGAGGTACTCCGCCACCCGCGACTCGGGCACGTCCCTTGCCCGCCGCCCGATCACGACCGCCAGTTCCGCCTCGAAGTCCACCTTGTTGGGGGCCGACTTGGGCAACTCAATCGGAGCGCCCGGGTCGATGACCGAAGTGGTGGCCTTGATGAAGATGAGCGGCTTGTCGGGGACGTCGCGTTTGCCCTCGGCCGCGTGCTCCCTGTAGTTCAGACCGATGCCGTAGATGTTCGGTGGATCAACCGGTGCGCGCAGCCGCCGGACGCGGACCACCGCATCCGTCGGTCGCCACCTGCCGAACAGGTCGCCTTCGATCAAGCGCGCCGTACCAAGCGATTCCCTGCGTGGATCGGGCTCCCACAGGCCGAGACGAGCAACGCCCTCGGCATCCTCGAACCGGATCAATCTCGTCACCTCCATGCGACTCTCCAAAACCGCACCCGCAACACCCGGATGCGGTGCGGACCAAGTGCATCGGTAGCCGGGAGAACCGGCGCCCGCGTAGCGTCGCCCCCCTGCGGGCGACGTAGTTCTTCCCAACCTCCCGACGCCCCCCCTCGGCCACGGGGACACCAACACCTCCGCGACACGCTCACCCTGCGCCGCGTCGAAACGCCCCAGGTCGGCCGCGGGGGGCCGACGCTACTTCGCCATGGCACCCGGTGACCGAACCGAGGCGTACCCGTGCGGGTGCGTGCGGTGCCAGTTCCACGCCGTCTCGATGATCCGGCGCACCTCGGGGTAGCGCGGTTGCCAATGCAGTTCGCGCATGGCGCGGCTCGGATCGGCGTACAGGGCAGGCGGATCACCCGGCCGGCGCGGGCCGAACGCCGCGGGAATCTCCCGACCGGTCACTTCACGGGCAACCTCGATGATCTGCCGCACACTCGTGCCCGCGCCGGTCCCCACGTTCAGGCAGCGCAACACGCCGGCCGGCTGACTCTCCAGCGCCCGGCGGTGCACGTCGGCCAGGTCCTCCACGTGCACGTAGTCCCGAATGCACGAGCCGTCCGGCGTGGGGTAGTCCGTCCCGAACACCTCCACCCGCTCGCGTTGCCCCAGGGCAACCTGCAACACCAGCGGGATGAGGTGATACTCAGGGTCGCGGTCCTCACCGAGGGTGCCGTCGGCGGCCGCCCCGGCCGCGTTGAAGTAACGCAGGGCGGTCGCCCCCAGACCCCACGCTTCCGCACACCCACGCAACGCCCACTCCATCGCCAGCTTGGTGTGCCCATACGGGCTGATCGGTGCCTGCGGCATGTCCTCCGTCACCGGGACGCCCGGCGGAATGCCATAGGTCGCGCACGAGGAACTGAACACCAGCCTTCGCATGGCGTGCGCCTGCATCACCTCCAGCAGACTGACCGTGTTGACGACGTTGTTGCGGTAATAACGCAGCGGCTCGCGGACGGACTCGCCGACGTTGAGACGCGCGGCGAAGTGCATCACCGCGTCAAACCGACCTTCGGCAAACGTCCGCTCCAGCAAGGCGCGGTCGGCCAGGTCGCCCACGACGAGGCGGGCACGCGGATCGACGGCCTCGCGGTGCCCGCCGTCGCGCAGGTTGTCATACACCGCCACGTCGTGCCCGCCCGCGCACAACTCGCGCACGCAGTGGCTGCCAACGTAACCCGCCCCTCCGGTGGCCAGTATCTTCATGCTCTATGACGCTCCGATCATGTGCGTTGGGCACCCGGCAGAATCAGCTAGAGAGCTTCACACCATGGGGAAACCGACGACCACGCCGGGGTGGCATGGCCAAGCGCAGCGCCGCCATGCCTTGTCGGGTACCCGACGCTACGATCCGCGACAGCATGCCGGACTGCCTGTCGGTAGACAGCCGCCTTCGGCTTCGGCATGCCGCCCTCCCGGTTTCCCAGTCGCGCGGTCCCATTCAGTGCCGCCCGCATCGGCCGCCTGCTGCCCTCACACGTCGCATTCCGCGTCGTCGAGCCCCCGGTCCACGTTGGGAAACGCAAAGCCGCCCCCGCCGGTCACCACGTCCGACAGGGCCGAGACACTGATGACCACGTGCCGCATGACCATAACCCGGTGACGGTTGATCGCCACGCCGTCCCGGTGGGCCACGGCCACGTAAACCTCCTTATGGTCGTGCCCGTCGCGGCAATCGTGCAGGTCGGCGTTGTCGAGCACAAACAGCGTGTCCGTCACCTCGGCGAGCCGGCCGAGGTAGACAATCGTCCCCGCCGTGTCCAGCACGACATCCTGCCCGACCAGTCGGGCAAGAGGGTCATCATGCCCCGTAGGCCGGCTCACCCGATGACCTTGCCCCCCCGGTCGGCTGGACGCATCGCCCGCGTCCCCCGCCTGGTACGCCGAATCGGTTGGCGCAGTGGGTCGGGTCAGCGGCTCAGCCTGTTTCGCCCGTCTCGTTGACGGATCTTTCGTGCTCATAACGCCGGCGCTCCGTCGGGTGGGCACCACCCCCCGCCGCCGCAGGGCAGCGCGGAACGGCGGGTCCCGTCTGCCAGCCGCAACGCCGGGTACCACCCGTCGCCTGATGCCCCCTGCCGAGCCCACCTATGATAGTGCCCCGCCACCCCCGGGCCAACGTCGCGGCCCGTACGCCGAGCAGAGCATCACACGTGGACGGTCACGCCTGGGGCGGGGCACGAAACGCGCCGCGTTCGCAGGCGACCGCAAAGGCCTCGACGGTTGATTTGAGCAGCTCCCAGGCGTCGCGGATGCGGTCCGCCTCGCCCGGCTGAATCTGGCCGTCGTCTTCGATCGAGCGGGTCACGGTAAGCAGCAGCTCGCTGAACTCCTGTACCAGGCGCTGGGTCGTCACCAGCAATTCGGTATCGATCTGGGCGGGTTGGGGGCGGGGGTTGGGGACGAAGAAGCCATCCGCCTCGTGGCAAAGCCAGTTGACCACCTCGAGATCGCCGGTGGTCCGCACGATATCGGCCAGGCGGTCGAGCGGGTTCCGCGCCCCGCTGGCGTCCGGATCCCTCGCGTCCCACTCCTGGCACCACTTGTAGATCAGGGCGGGCGAGAGACGCAAGGTAGCTGCCAGGGCCTTTACCCCAACTGACTCGGTGGCGCGCTTCAGCACTTGGTCGGAACGCATGCGTGTCTCCTGCCCGGGTTGCCCGCGGTTCCGTCGGCAAAGCTGACGCCCGACGGACTACCGGCCGAGATTATAATGCCTTTGGGCCCAAGAGGGTCACGCAAAAGGGAGAGGCATGGGGGAGTCCCCGCGACGATACCCGCAGGACCCTCGGTCCGGGATGGACGTTGACTGCGAAGGCTCGCCGATGTTTCTGCATTGCCACGAACGAAGGACCTGCGGCAAGCGGCACACCCACTGGGCGTTAGTCGAGTCAAGTCGCACCGGGCTAGGTTCCCGGCAGCGGGCGGCCGCCTACCTCGGTGAACTGAGAAGAAGTGAGCAGAACGGCTGGGTGCAGTTGGGATGTCGTCTCGACCGGAAGGACCGCCCCTCCCCGACGCTCTTCGATCCCCCCGCGTACCCGGAGCCGGCCGACG
>Ga0209200_1001577_pt1 | contig 22687 bp, 12 predicted proteins | sample AD_UKC033_MetaG_FD_184406 | JGI IMG/M metagenome (GOLD analysis project Ga0209200, IMG submission 184406) | Active sludge microbial communities of municipal wastewater-treating anaerobic digesters from USA - AD_UKC033_MetaG (SPAdes) (version 2) | ecosystem: Engineered > Bioreactor > Anaerobic >... | reverse complement strand
CTTCACATCGTCATGCAGGCGCTGGTCGGGGAAGGCGATCGTGTGGTCTTTGCTGATCCGGGGTTCGTCTCCTACGGGGCACTTGCCGTCCTTGCAGGGGGCAGGCCGGAGGGAATCCCCCTCGATGCGAACCTGCATCTCGATATCGAGGCTGCCAAGTCCCTGATGGACAGTGCCAGGCTGATCGTGATCAACTCGCCGGGCAACCCGACGGGGGCGGTGGAGAGCCGGGAGTCGATTCAGGCCATTGCCGAGTATGCCGAAGATGCCGGGGTGACCGTCGTAAGCGACGAGGTATACGAACACTTCATTTATGGATCCTCCCATCACAGCCCGGCCACGTACAGCGATGATGTCATCACCGTCAATGCGGCAAGCAAGACCTACGCGATGACCGGGTGGCGCCTCGGCTACCTGGCGGGGCCGAAGGAGTACACTGAGCAGTGCCTGAAGGTCCACCAGTACTGCCAGGCCTGTGCGAGCTCGATATCGCAGTATGCAGCCCTTGCAGGGTACACAGGCCCGCAGGAATGTGTCCGGCAGATGAGGGATGAATACCGGAGACGGAGGGATTACCTCTACGGAGCACTCCGGGAGATGGGTTTTTCGTTCCCCATCCCGGAGGGTGCTTTCTACCTGTTCGTGCCGATGAAGCGGGAGATCCTGGCAAAGGTCCTGGAGAAAGGGGTCATTATCGTGCCGGGAAGTGCATTCGGATGCAATGCACCCGACTACGCCCGCATCAGCTACGCAGCGTCGATGGAGAAACTGAAGACTGCCGTGGAGAGAATCCGGGCAGCCGTCGGGGAGTGAACCATGGTAAAAGATCTGCTGATTAAGCTCTCGAATGCACACGGGCTCTCGGGAAGCGAGGGGAGCGTGCTTTCCATCGTCAGGAAGGAACTGAAGAACCATGTTGATGAACTGCACGAAGATGCGATGGGCAACCTGATCGCCGTAAAGAAAGGGAATGATTTCAAGGTGATGATCGCTGCCCACTCTGATGAGATCGGGCTGATGGTGAAGTCCATCGATGACAAGGGATTCATCCGGTTTGTCACCCTCGGGGGATGGTATGCTCCTACCCTCTATAACCAGCGTGTAATCCTCCATGGCACAAGCGGTAAAATACCAGGTGTTCTCGGGGGAAAACCCCCTCACAAGATGGACGAGGAGGAACGGAAGAAGGGGGTGAAGACCGATGACATGTTCATCGACATCGGGGCGACGAGCAGGGAGGATGCGGAGGCGCTTGGGATCGAGGTCGGAAGCCCGGGGACTATCGATCGCGAGGTTGCGGAACTCGGGAACGGGCGGCTCACCGGGAAGGCATTTGACAACCGGGTGGGGGTTGCGTTGCTCATCTCTGTTCTCCAGAAGGTAAAGTCCCCGTTCACCATCTGCGGGGTCTTCACCGTGCAGGAAGAGGTCGGGCTGAAGGGGGCGAAGACGAGTGCGTATACCCTCGATCCTGACTGTGCGATCGCGACCGATGTGACCATTCCCGGGGACCATCCTGGGATCGACAAGAATGATGTGCCGGTCGAGATGGGGAAGGGGCCTGTCATCACGATTGTCGATGCAAGCGGCCGGGGTCTCATTGCAAGCAGGGCCATGGTCCAGTGGCTGAAAAAGACGGCAAAGGCCCATGATATCCCCGTCCAGGTGGAGGTGGGTTCAGGCGGGACCACCGATGCCACCGCTATCCATCTCGAACGGGGTGGCATTCCAAGCACTACGCTCTCGATCACGACCCGGTATGTCCATTCCCCCGTGGAGGTCGTGGATCCCAGGGATATCGAGGGAGGAGTTGAGCTGCTTGTTGAAGCCCTCAAGACCAAACCAAGACTCTGATTCACGACGGGTAAGACCCGCAACCTTTTTTTTATGGACGTTCCTGTCCCGGGCTGTTGCGACCTGGGAGCCAAGGAGAACTACTGGGGCAGCCAAGGAGGCCCGAATGCCGGAGCAGTACCGATCGTTGACTGCATTGACCGCAGGTGCCATGAACAGGATCAGCGGAGCGAAGCACTCAACAATTGTTAAGAAGTGATGATCAATGAGGGCATGACCGTTGGTTTTCTGGCAGGTTCAATTTGGTGATACACAGGAACGAGTTTACTCCTTTTTATTGACAATCATCTTCTTCGTATCACCATACACTCAATATCCAGGTGATGAAAAAGGAGATCCGTAATGATTCCTGGGGTATTTCTATCGGATCTCAATAAGGTCCAGCACCAGTTAAGCTAATTTCCATTCATAGGTGCGAAATAATTTATCCTGAATATGATATTTTCCGGTTATTTCCTGGATTGACTGTACCTTGATGAGTATGCACTATTCTGATTTCCCAGAGGTCTTCCGGGTAATGAAGTGCAGATATTCGTGCAATTCGGAATTGAAGTATCCTCCTATTTTTGTGTACTGGTTTACCTTGTTAAGCTGAAATTGTCATCATCCCAAAATTTGTACAGGGCTCTGAAAAAAGGTAATCATTCCATGTCAGGTCATGAAATGCCATGATGCCGCAGTGAGATCGTTTGCATTGAAGTTTTACCATCCAATGAGGTGTATTATGGTAAAATAACCCCGCAAAACACCTCATTTTTTGAGAAAGATTTATATATATTACAATAGAGCATATGATGAATACATTTATATCATGGAATTGGGCGCCAAATCAGTCTGTGTTTCATGATTGGGAGATGTATACAAAGCATATATGCTGAGGTGTTCGTATGAACATGAAAGGGGTAATGTGTACTGTCATTCTGCTATTGGCGGCCACCCTGCTGGTGCTCCCGGTTTCGGGCGCCTTCAATGTGACCGGCACCAACCCTGTCAATGGGACCAATACCGGCTGGGTCTACGTTGATATTTCGGGAAATGAACTCCCGGAAGAATTCAGCGTTATTCTGACCAATGGACCTGCCGGGACCTCCAACATTACAGGGCAGTATAAACACTTCTACAATACCGAATGGATCTCCTGTTTCTTTGACCTTAATGGCGAGAAGGCCGGAGCCCGGACTGTAGTTGTGGTGAATACAACGGACGGGTCTGAAGCGGTCCTCGAAGGAATACCGTTCCTTGTGGAGAACCTTCCGCCAACGGTGTCATCGGTGACTCCGATTTCTGGTATCAACAACCAGGACAGTATTGATCTCACCGTGGAGGGGAGTGATTTCCTTGAGGGTGCAACGGTGGTTCTTACGGACGGTACATCCACCATACAGGGAAAGGATCCTGTAGTAACAGCCACCAGAATAAACTGTTCCGTCAATGTTTCAGGAGCTGCTGCCGGGAAATGGTCGGTGGAGGTGACCAATCCCGATGGAAAGACAGGGGTGCTCAAGGACGGATTCACGATCCTGACTCCTGCACCCACGGTGACCATAATTAATCCCTCGGGCGGGGCGAATGATGATGATCTGGTATCCTGTGAAGTGGAGGGTTCTGGATTTTTATCCGATCTATCGGTTGCCCTTGTAAAGGAGGGGCAGACCGCGATTCCTGCGAGCGGGACGACCATGGTAAGTGATATCAAAATCGGCTGCTTCTTCAATCTCACCAATACCCATGTCGGATCCTGGGATGTCGTGGTGACCAACAAGGACGGGCAGTCAGGGACGCTTGCAGGTGGCTTCTTTATCACTTATCCCGCCGCTCCAAAGCCCACCGCCGTTGATCCAGCCACCGGGGTGAACACCGGCATCGTCACTATCACGGACCTCTCCGGCACCGGCTTTGAGGAGGGGGCGACGGTCGTCTTTACCAAAGGCCTGGCGACCATCGCAGCCGAGAATGTCGTGGTGAACAGTCCGGCGAATATCACCTGCACCGTCAATCTTACCGGCGCAGAGATCGGGCAGTGGAATATCACTGTCACCAACGACGATGGGCAGTCAGGTACCCTTTTCGACGAATTCGAAGTGATCTACCCGGCGCCTGAAATTACCGGCATCTCCCCGCCATCGGGGGCTAATAACGTCGTTGTACCAGTGGTCATATCCGGGGCCTTCTTCAGGGAAACTCCTGAAGTGCACCTCACCAGGGATGCTGCAACCATCTCCGGCACCAATGTAACCTATGTGAATGCTGGCACCCTCAAATGTGACCTGCCCCTGACGAGTGCGGCGCTTGGGAACTGGAGCCTTGTTGTGATGAACCCCGACATGCAGTCCTCCGCAGCAGTGAACTTCACTGTAGAGAACCCGAGGCCGACCGTCTCGGGGATCACGCCCTCGAAGGGTACCAATAATACGGTGGTCGCTGTCACGATATCGGGCGCCTATTTCTTAAGCACACCGACCGCTCCAAGGGTCAACCTGACGATGGGGACCGACATAATTCCAGGCGAGAATGTGACGGTGATGGATCCCAGGAACATCACCTGCGAATTCAACTTGAACGGAAGAGCCCTCGGCCAGTGGAACCTGATCGTGGTGAATCCGGACGGAAAGACCGGGGGGTTACGAAATGCGTTCAGGATAACAACTCCTCCACCGGTTCCTGATTTCACGGCAAGCCCGACCTATGGTACCGTCCCGCTGACGGTCCAGTTCACTGATCTCTCTACGAACTACCCCTACATCTGGTCATGGAACTTCGGAGACGGTTCAATCGTCACCGGTATCAACCAGGCTAATCCGGTCCATGTGTATAACACCCCGGGGGTATACAGTGTGACGCTGTACGCCCTGAACAGCGATGGTGTCGGGGAGAAGATTACGAAACTCTCGTATGTCACGGTTGTTGAAACCCCGGTGGCACACTTCACGGCAACCCCGATGTCGGGACCAGCCCCGCTCTTCGTCCAGTTCACCGACACGTCCGATGGTGATCCCTACCGATGGGCCTGGAAATTCGGGGACGGGCAGATCTCTGATCAGAAGAACCCCTACTTCCTCTATAAGAATCCAGGGATGTACCAGGTCGAACTGACCGTGTACAACAAGGCGGGATCGGATACCGCCACAAAGACGATAGAGGTCCTTGTCTCACCACCGGATGCTGAATTCACCGCGAACAGGACCGCAGGAGACAGTCCTCTGACAGTCCGGTTCACCGATATCTCCACCGGTTCGCCCACCAGCTGGTCCTGGAAGTTCGGAGACTCCGGCAGCTCAGACGAGCAGAACCCGGTGTATGTGTTCTCGAGCCCAGGAACCTATGGCGTCCAGCTGACCGCCAGCAATGCGGCCGGGACCAGTACTGAGACAAAGAACGGGTATATTGTCGTAGGTCAGCCTATCAAGGCCAACTTCAGTTACACGCCGAGCAACGAGGGTCAAACAGCCCCACTCAGTGTGGCTTTCAGCGATCTCTCCAGTGGAAATGTCCTCAAGTGGAACTGGAACTTTGGTGACGCCCATATCTCAACGGAACGAAACCCGATCCATACCTATCCGGCCCCGGGGACCTATACCATCACCCTGTCAGTGCTCGGTCTGACAGGGAGTGACTCGGTCACGAAGACCATCACGGTCGTAGCCCCCCTGATAGCGGATTTCATCGCGGAACCCACGACTGGTTCAGCGCCGTTGACGATCGTGCTCTCTGACCGATCGACAGGCGATGTTGCCACCAGGGAATGGGTCATCATGGACAACCCGGAAGAGTATGCAAAGAACATTGTATACTTCTCTGAAGGACAGGGCGACCAGATGTACACCCTTACCGAACCCGGCCTCTACACCGTCAGGCTGACCATCCGGGATGCCAACGGGAAACCTGACTCGGAGATAAAGACAAACTACATCAACGTCCTTCCCTTCCTGTAAATTCTCGGGGGGGATCCATCAGCTTTTTTTTAAAAAAAAGTGAACCAGGAACGAGCTTCTATCCTGACCATATTTATGCCAGCTGTGTTCTTCAGGATGGAAACGATCCCTCCATTGTAGTCATCGTTCAGATCGTTTTTTTATACTGAAAAGCCAGGAGCTGTTGCTGGATCTGGCAGGATGTCTTCCGGCACCATGCTCACGCTCCCTCCCCTCCTTTTCCGGTACACCTACCTTCCTTCCCGCTCCCGAAGGTCGCGGATCCGATCGCGGAGGCGTATCGCCTCTTCGAACTCGAGGTTCTCGGCAGCCCTGTTCATCCGGGCTTCGAGTTCGATGATCAGGTTCGGGATGTCGTTCTTCGGGATATGCCTGGTCTCTTTCAGGTCCACTTCCTTTTCAGGGACCGGTTTTATAATGGTCACCGGGCTGATCTGATGGATCCGGTTATATTCCATCTGGAGTGTCCGCCGCCGTTCGGTCTCGCTCACCGCTGCCTTGATCGAGTCCGTCAGGGAATCGGCATACAGCACGACCCGGGAGTTGACATTCCTCGCCGCCCTCCCGATGATCTGGATGAGGCTCCGTGCATCCCTGAGGAATCCTTCCTTGTCAGCGTCAAGGATCCCGATGAAGCCGACCTCGGGAATGTCAAGCCCTTCCCGGAGGAGGTTGATCCCCACGAGCACGTCAAACCTTCCGAGACGGAGTTCCCTGATGATCTCGGTCCGCTGGAGCGTATCGATCTCGGAGTGAAGATACCGGGTCCGTATCCCTCTCCCGGAAAGGTACTCGGTCAGTTCCTCTGCCAGCCGCTTGGTGAGGGTCGTGAGGAGGACCCGGTCCCCCCTGGCAATGGTGGCCCGGATCTCCCCCATCACGTTCTCGGTCTGCCCGGTGGTGGTCCTCACCTCCACTACCGGGTCCACGAGACCGGTCGGACGGATGATCTGTTCAATGATCCGGCCGGAGTGGGCGAGCTCGTAGGGACCAGGGGTGGCGGAAACGAAGATCACATTCTTCATGTAGTGTTCAAATTCCCTGAACATCAGGGGACGATTATCAAACGCACTCGGCAGCCGGAACCCGTAGTCCACGAGCGCCTGCTTCCGTGAGCGGTCCCCGCGGTACATGCCGTTGAGCTGGGGGATGGTCTGGTGGCTCTCATCGATGAAAAGGAGGAAGTCGGGAGGGAAGTAATCCAGCAGGCAGTAGGGCTTCTCGCCCGGTTTGCGGAAATCGAAATGGCGGGAGTAGTTCTCGATCCCCTTGCAGCTCCCCGTCTCTTCGATCATCTCGATGTCGTACAGGGTCCTCTGGGAGAGCCGGTGTGCCTCGATCATCCCGAGCTCCGGGAGGCGCATCTCCAGCTCCTGCTGGATCGACCGGAGTGCCAGCTTCTGGAGCTCCTGGGGAATGACATAGTGCCGGGCAGGAAAGACGTAGAAGTACTTCATCTTCTCTTTCGTCTCCCCGGAATTCCTGTCGATCTCGGCGATCCGATCGATCTGGTCACCGAAGAGTTCGATCCGGATGATATTGTTGAAATACCCGGGGATGAGGTCGATCGTGTCCCCTTTCACGCGGAACCTGCCGGGCATCAGCTCGATCTCGTTCCGCTCATAGAGGCTGGCGACAAGGTGCCCGATGATCTCCTTCCGGGAGATGGTATCCCCCACCTTCAGCTCGAACCCCATGTTCCGGTAGTGCTCGGGACGGCCGAGCCCATAGATGCAGGAGACCGAGGCGACCACGATCACATCCCTCCTCGAGAGGATCGAGGCCGTTGCGGAGAGGCGCATCATCTCGATCTTCGGGTTGATCTGGGCATCCTTCTCGATGTACTGGTCTTTTGCCGGCAGGTATGACTCCGGCTGGTAATAGTCATAGTACGAGACGAAGTATTCCACCCGGTTGTTCGGGAAGAACTCCCTGAACTCGTTCCAGAGCTGGGCCGCCAGGGTCTTGTTGTGAGCGATCACCAGAGCCGGCCGCTCCGCCTCGCTGATGACATTCGCCATGGTGAAGGTCTTGCCGGAACCCGTCACGCCCAGAAGGGTCTGGAACCGTTCGTTTTGGTCAAGGCCTCCGACAAGCTCCCTGATCGCTTCCGGCTGTGAGCCTGCCGGCCCGAACCGGGACCTGAGATCGAACCCGGTCATCGGATCAGCTCTTTTGTCCTGAGGAGATGGTGGTACGCGATCGCGAACCGGTGGGCTTCATCCCTGATCTCCTGGAGGTACAGGGATCCCTGCTCTTTACGGGACAAGGCCAGCGGGGTGGTCCTGCCAGGGACATATACCTGCTCCTCGCTCTTTGCGAGCGCTATGACCGGGATGCCGGCACCGATTTCCTTCAGGGCTGCCAGTGCCGATGACAGCTGCATCCGTCCGCCATCAACCATGACGAGGTCGGGCAACGGTGCCCCTTCTTTCAGGAGCCGGGAATATCTCCTGCTGATAACCTCTCCGATGGCCTTCGGGTCATCGATCCCTTCCACCGTCCGAATCCTGAACCGCCGGTACTCCTTCTTCTCCGGTTTTCCATTCCTGAACCGGACCATGGATCCCACCACCGAGGATCCTGAGAGGTGGGAGATGTCAAAGCATTCGATCACCTCCGGTGGAGAATCCAGCCCGAGGGCCTCCTGGAGCTCCATCACGCGCACCTCTCCGGCATAGAACACGGTCTCGATGTTTTTCTCGACAAGGTCGAGGAGCCGTCTCTTTGCCCCCATCTTCGGAACCGTCACGGTCATCCGCTTTCCCCGGGCAAGGGTGAGGAATTCCACGACAGGTTCGCTGATCGGCTCGGGGAGGATGATCTCGGACGGTACCGGGTTGTCGGAGTAGTGCTGGACAAGGAACTCTTCAAAAAAATCCGGGTGATCGTCAAACGAGAACTCGCTCTTGTTCCCCAGTGTCCCCCGGTAGACATTGAAGAGCATGAGGTGCACCGTTCCCTGGTAGGCCCGGTAGCTGATGATATCCTCGTCGCCCTCTTTTCTCCGGGTGATGTCCTGCCGGTTGGAGAGGTGCTCGAGCGCCCGGATCTGGTCACGGATGACGAGCGCTCCCTCGAAGTCCTCCTGTTGTGACCGCTCTGCCATCTCCTGTTTCAGCTGGAGAAGGAGCTCCCCTGTTCTTCCCCGGAGCACCAGGGTGGCATTCCTGACAAGTGCGGCATACTCCCCGCTGCTGATCTCCCCCCTGCAGGGGGCACTGCACGTGTGGATATGGTAGCGGAGGCATCCCCTTTTATGGAGTTTTTTGCAGGTCCGGAGCCTGAAGGTCCGTTTGAGCAGGTCCCGGATATACTCACGCTCGGCTGCCGAGACGAAGGGGCCAAAGAACGTTCCCTTCCCTGAAGGATTCCTGGCGATCCTGATGGCCGGAAAAGGTTCATCGGTGAGCTGGAGGTAGGCGTAGGCCTTCGCGTCCTTCAGGTCGATGTTGTACCGGGGCTGGTGCTTCTTGATAAGGCTGTTTTCAAGGATCAGCGCATCGACCTCGTTTTTGGTCACGATATAGTCGAGGTCTTCTGCAGCCTCGACCATCAGCCGGGTCTTCGGATCAAGGTCACGCTTCCGGAAGTAGCTGCTGACCCTTTTTTTCAGGTCCTTTGCTTTCCCGATATAGAGGATCGTGCCACCAGCGCCCCTGAACAGGTAGCAACCCGGTGCATGAGGGAGGGTGGCGATCTCGATCATGCAAACATCTTCTGGAGGAACCGGCCGGTATGGCTCTCCGGGTTTGCCGCAACCTCCTCGGGGGTCCCGGTCGCGACGATATACCCCCCGGCGTCGCCCCCTTCGGGGCCGAGGTCGATGATGTGATCGGCTGACTTGATCACATCGAGGTTGTGTTCGATCACCACCACGGTGTTCCCCTTCTCCACGAGTTCGCTCAGCACCGCGATCAGCTTCTTGACATCATGGAAATGGAGCCCCGTGGTCGGTTCATCAAGGAGGTAGATGGTCTTTCCTGTTGCTTTCCTGGCGAGCTCCCGGGTGAGCTTGATCCGCTGTGCTTCCCCTCCCGAGAGCGTGGTCGAGCTCTGCCCGAGCTTGATGTAGTCGAGGCCGACTGCGGAGAGGGTCTCGAGCTTGTTCCGGATGGCCGGGAGATGTTCGAAGTGGGTGAGCGCCTCCTCCACGGTCATGTCAAGGACCTCGGCGATGGACTTCCCCTTGTATTTCACCTCGAGCGTCTCGCGGTTGTACCGCCTGCCCCGGCACTCTTCGCATTCGACATAGACATCAGGGAGGAAGTTCATCTCGATCTTGATCAGCCCATCCCCCTCGCAGGCCTCGCAACGGCCTCCCTTCAGGTTGAACGAGAACCTTCCCGGCTTGTAACCACGGACCTTCGCCTCCTTGGTCCCGGCGAACGCCTGCCGGATCTCGTCAAAGACCTTGGTGTAGGTGGCAGGGTTGCTCCTCGGGGTCTTTCCGATCGGGCTCTGGTCGATCACGATCACCTTGTCGATCTCGGAATCGAACTCGATCGTTTTGAACTTCCCGGGAGTGACACGGGAATGGTAGAGATTCTTCTGGAGCGCCTGGTAAAGGGTATCGTAGATGAGGGTCGATTTGCCGCTTCCGGACACCCCGGTGATGACCGTGAAGACGCCGAGGGGGATCCTGACATCGATGTTCTTGAGGTTGTTCTCCTGGCAGCCGGAAATTCTGAGGTACCGGGAATTCTTTCGTCGTTTGTCCGGGACATCTATCTTCAGTCTTCCCGCCAGGTACTGCCCCGTGAGGGACTCGCTGCTCCCCTCTATCTCTGCGGGGGTTCCTTCCGCTACCACGTACCCGCCGTGGAGACCGGCGCCCGGCCCCATGTCCACGACGTAATCGGCGCTCCGTATGGTATCCTCGTCGTGCTCGACCACGACGAGCGTGTTCCCGAGGTCGCGGAGCCTCCGAAGCGTGTCGATCAGCTTCTGGTTGTCTTTCTGGTGGAGGCCGATCGAGGGCTCATCGAGCACGTACAGCACTCCCATCAGGTTGGACCCGATCTGGGTTGCCAGGCGGATCCGCTGGGCCTCACCGCCAGAAAGGGTGCCGGCATTCCGCGAGAGGGTGAGGTAGCCGAGCCCGACCTTCTCGAGGAAGTCCAGCCGTGCATTGATCTCTTTCAGGATCTGTCGTGCAATCTCCGCCTCTTTCTCGGTCAGCGCGAGGTCGCGGAAGAACCGGATACAGTCCCCGACTGGCATATCGGTGATCTCGATGATGGACTTGTCCTGCACCCTGACGGCGAGAACCTTCTCCTTGAGCCTCTTTCCCCCGCAGCGCTGGCAGGGGGATATCCGCATGAAGCGTTCGAGCTCGCGTTTCCGGTATTCGGACTGGGTCTGGTGGTAGAGGCGCTGCGCCTGAGGGAGGAGTCCCTCCCACGAGCCGGTATGAGCCCAGTGCCCCTCCCCGTTCTTCATGCTCATGGAGAACTTGATCTTCTCGTCGGAGCCGAACATCAGGGCATTATACTGCTCATCACTGATCTCCCTGATCGGGGTAAAGATGGAGAACCCGTAGTGGCGGGCTACCGCAGCAAGATACTGGCTCCGGTACCCGTCGAGGAAGTTCCGGTAGAGGGCGACTGCCCCGTCAGCGATCGAGAGGGATCGGTCCGGGATGATCAGGTCGGGATCAAATTCCATCTTTATCCCGAGCCCGTTGCACTCCTCGCACGCCCCGAAGGGGCTGTTGAACGAGAACATCCGTGGCTGAAGTTCCTCGAAGGTGATCCCGCAGACCGGGCATGCCATGGTAGCCGAGAAGAGGGTGTCGTCCCCTGCCTCATCCATGCCAATCAACAGCCCGCCCGACCTGGCAAGGGCTGCCTCGCACGCCTCTGCAAGCCGGGAACGGTCGGAAGGGTCCAGCCGGTCGATGACGATCTCGATGTCATGCTTCCGGTAGCGTTCGAGCGTGAACTCCTCATCGGTCCGCTGTATCTCGCCGTTGATCCGCACCCGGAGGTATCCTTCGCGATTCAGGTCTTTTATCAGCTGCTGGTAGGTGCCCTTCTTCTGCCGGACCACCGGGGAGAGGATGGTGACGGTCCCGGTCATCTTTTCCCTGATCGTATCTGCGATCCGTTCCGGGGACTGCGACTCGATCCGGATGTTATGCACCGGGCAGTAGGCGGTTCCGATCCGGGCGAAGAGGAGTCGTAAGTAATCGTAGATCTCGGTGACCGTGCCGACTGTGCTCCGCGGGTTCTTGCTGGTGCTCTTCTGCTCGATGGAGATGGCCGGGGAGAGCCCCTCAATCGCATCCACATCCGGCTTGCTCATCAGCCCGAGGAACTGCCGGGCGTATGCCGAGAGCGATTCAACGTACCGCCGCTGGCCTTCGGCATAGATGGTATCGAACGCGAGCGTGGACTTGCCCGAGCCGGAGAGGCCGGTGATGACGATGAACTGGTCCCGCGGCAGCTCGACAGTGATATTCTTGAGGTTATGCTGCCGAGCCCCGCGGATAACGATCTTTTTCATTCTTTCTGCGGGATCAAATCTCTCCTGCAAGCATATAGATATCCTCATCACGGTAAACTTCGGTGACAGGTTTTTTTCGAGCCGTGGTTTGCCGTGGGGCATTCCTGGCCTGATTTCAAGGTGAGGGTTAAACCTGTGTACTTCACATTATAGTGGGATAAGAGGGAAGGGAGAGATTGTGCAGAAGGTGTACGTGATCGGGCACCGCCAGCCTGATACTGACAGCATCGGGAGCGTGATCGGGTATACCGATCTCCTCAACTCCAGGGAACCGGGACGGTATATCGCCTCCTGTTCGGGTGACCTGAATGCCGAGACCAGGTTTGCCCTGGGATACTTCGGGCTCCCTGCACCGCTCGAGATATCCAGCGTCGAGCCGAATGTCGGCGATATTCCGTTCTTCTATACCCAGAAGGCCCCTGCGGATATGCCCACCATCGATGTCGCTGCCATGATGGACGAGTACGAGATCAGGAACATCCCGATCATCGACAATGAAGGGAAGTTCCTCGGGCTCGTCAGCGAGCACGGGCTTGCCAGGGCATATGTGACACCAAGGCGCGATGCACCGCTCTCCATCGGCCCTATCGCCCTTGCAACGCTTGCACGGATCCTGGATGCCCGCATCTGTGTCGAGGGGAAACGCGAGATCTGTGGGAGGGTGGAGATCGTGATCGATGCCCTCCACGTCGCTCTCTCCCGGCTGACACGAGAGGATGTTGCCGTGGTTGGAGACAACGAGCCTGCCCAGCTCGCCCTCATCTCAGCCGGGATAGCGGCCCTTGTGATCGCAGAAGGGGCCCCTGCCGGGAGCCGCACGCTCGACGCTGCCGCTGCGAAGGGTGTCTCAATCCTGGCAAGCCCGCTTGATGCCTTCTCGGTCGGGAGGATGGTGCACCTCTCGCTTCCGGCAGGCTCTGTACTTGCCACCGATGTCCCGGTCCTCCGGCTTGACGACACCCTCACCTATGCAAAGAAGGCGGTCACCGATTCTAAGTACCGGACTGCCTGCGTGGTAGACAAGGAGGGAAGGCTCCTTGGCACGATCTCGCGGAATACCCTCCTTGGCGAGATACAGAAACAGGTGATCCTCCTCGACCACAACGAGTACGGGCAGGCGGTGGACGGGATCGAGGCGGCAGAGATCCTCGAAGTGATCGATCACCACCGGCTCGGGGCGATCACGACCTTGAAACCGGTCAGGTTCCAGAATGAGCCCGTCGGTTCCACCTCCACCATCATCGCGATGAAGTTCATGGAGGCCGGAAAGGACCCGTCCCGCCCGGTCGCCGGGATCCTCCTTGCCGGGATCCTCTCAGATACCCTGGTGCTGAAGATGTCTACGACGACCCTTGCAGATGAGAAGGCGGTTGCCTACCTGGCAGGAATATGTAGCCTCGACCCGGTCGCGTTCGGGACGGAGCTGATCCAGAAGGGGATGGACCTCGATCATACCCCCCTCCCGGATCTCCTCTCCCGGGACACGAAGCGGTATTCGCTGTTCGGCAGGGAGGTTGTCATCTCGCAGGTGATGATGGCATCCGATGAATTCCTCCGGGGCCGCAAGGATGAGATCCGGGCCGTTCTCGAACGGCTCAGGAAGGAGGATGCAGCCGATCTCTCTCTCGTGTTGTTCACCAATGTCATCGGGAATCACAGCCACCTCTTCGCCGCCGGGGATCCTGGTGTCCTCTCTTCGCTCGGGCTCGAAGCCCAGCCGGTGCATCTTCCCGGGGTCATGTCGCGGAAAAAGGATTTCCTCCCGGAGTTCGGGCAGAAGCTACGGGATCTTTAGTAAAGCCTGGTATTGGAAAGGTATCTATCCCTATATCCCCAGCATACAAAAACGGCTTATTCCTCGAGGGGGTTATCCTCGTCGGCAACAATCCTCAGTTCCCAGTCATCCTCTTCAAAGGCAACTTCACCTACCCCTTCACAGATGGGGCAATCCACTTTCTCCGGGACACCGTTGCAGGCATCCTGTTTCTGCTGCTCGTTCTCGTCACCGGCGCTCTCTTCCATGGGATAATGGAAGTATCGCTTTGCGGCATGTGACTTGAGTGCCTGGCAGATCCTATACTGCTCATTCGTGACCTCGCCCGTCCCGTTGCAGGCGCGGCAGCGGAGGATGATCATGGAGTGACGTGATTATTTGTCAATACTGGCATATAAGTGGATCAGAAATTCAGTCATATCCTGCCGGGAAGAAGGTTCAATATCCCGGTACCTGCCTTTGATCAGTTCTGAAATAATGCACACAGGGCAGTAAACAGGAAGGAGAGCAGTATTCAGGAAGAGATAGAGATTCAGAGTTGGGAAAATCCCATGAAAGGGAAAAAAGATTACTTCTTCTCTTCGCCCTTTGCATGGGCAACGGCCCGTGCAATCCATATCGTGACAAGTACGGCAATTATTGTCACGATAATTGCATACACCAGTTGGGCGTTGAGGCTTTCAGCTGTACCAAACACCTGTTTGAAAAGTGCCTGAATCGCGCCGTTCCATGCCAATGCAGCAACCAGACCAAAGGCAGCGGTCAGCAGGGCGGCAATCTGGGTTAATACTTCATCTTTAAATCCCATGTACCTTCACCAGTATACCATAACATCGGGTTATTTATATAACTATCACTGAATTGACTGGCATTTTACATTTCCTGAACGATATCTTGTTTGATGAGATGAGGAAAAGGCCTCTGGCCGCAGAAACCTGATCATCATCACTAATTATACTTAGGCGTACGGTAGCCGGGTAAGAATCTCGTTTCAGAAAAGAAAGACAGAATTTATTCTGAAAAGACCTTATTTGGCCTTTAAAATGCGTAATTTTTCATTCATGGACCGATTCCTTTAAATTGAAACACTATCAACACTTTTATTAAACAATTTGTGAGGTGTAGAACTAAATGAGTATGATGAAAGAGTTCATGGATTTCCTGTATGAGTACAAGGTCATCGGCCTGGCCATCGCATTCATTATCGGCGTAGCGGCGACTGCACTGATCAAGTCACTCGTTGACAATATCCTGATGCCGATCATTACCTTCTTTATCCCTGGTGGTGCATGGCAGACCGCATCCATCACCATAGGATCGATCGTGATCACCTGGGGCAAGTTCCTCGCCGACCTGATCTACTTCATCATCGTGGCCTTCGTGGTATTTATCATCGCCAAGAAGGTGCTGAAGGAAGAGAAGGTAGAGAAGAAATAATTCTTTTTTTCAATAAATCACTTCGTGATTTTCATAAGGTATGCCCGGATCCTGAAATCGGGGCTCATAGTCGGTTTATATGAAAATGCCTCTGGCATTTTCATCCTGGATGCCTGCGTCCCTGAATGAATCTTTTTAAGGAACCCTTTCCCGTCCCCCCGTGGGAGAAACGCACAGTTATTTATCAAATGAAATGATATGATTATGGTCAGATCACCATCTGATCGAGTCCCGGTAGGGTAGTGGACATCCTAGAAGCCTGCGGAGCTTTTGACCCGGGTTCAAATCCCGGCCGGGGCGTATCCTCTTATTGTTAAAATCCCAATAGTTATTGCCTCTCAATTTTGGAAAAACCAGCCCATTACATAGTTCTTTTTATCTTTTAATGTATACATTACTTTATGAAAATACCAATACCTCAATGCCCACATCCTAAATGTAGAGCGCGGATGGCGCGTGCATATGTCCGTGAGAAGGGTAGCTTTATTCCCGTTGGATGGTGGTGTAGAGAGTGTGGAGAGACGATAAAGTAATTCCTAGTCCTATAAATCAAAATATTTTTGCTAGAGCGATTTCCTCAATCACATGAAAATCGTATATATTATTGCTATAGCGAACCGGTTGACTTGCCCTGTGGACGGTAACGAAGCATATTGGATCACCGTCAGAGAAGGTCGGATGAATTTACCTCTCCGGGACCAATATAGTGATCCGACCTGACAAAACCCTTAACGCTGGCAACGGCGAATAGAATCCTGTTACAGGAATACTCCATGGCCCGGAAGAGCAGTACCAAACAGAAAGCCAGCAACGGGGCTAACCTCGGATTTGAGGCAACGCTTTGGGCAGCGGCAGACAAGCTTCGGGGACACATGGATGCTGCGGAATATAAGCATGTTGTCCTCGGCATTATTTTTCTGAAATACATATCGGATGCGTTCGAAGAACGTCACATAACGCTTGAGACTGAACTAAGCGATCCTATGAGCGAATGGTATATAGCTGAACCGGAAGCCCGGTACCACTTACTCGAGGATAAAGATGAATATAAGTCAGTGAACGTGTTCTGGGTGCCTGTCGAAGCCCGATGGTCAACTCTCCAGGCGAATGCAAAACAACCCACCATTGGGAAGATTATCGATGATGCGATGGTGGCAATCGAGCGGGACAATCCCTCACTGAAGGGGGTTCTTCCAAAAGATTACGCCCGTCCAGCGCTCGATAAGACAAGGCTCGGGGAACTCATTGATCTTATCGGCACGATTGGGCTTGGAGACAAGGAGAATCGCTCGAAGGACATTCTCGGGCGGGTCTATGAATATTTCCTTTCGCAGTTTGCGAGTGCCGAGGGAAAGAAAGGTGGGCAGTTCTATACTCCGCGTTGTGTGGTCAGAGTCCTCGTAGAGATGATCGAACCTTACAAAGGTCGTATCTTTGATCCCTGCTGTGGTTCGGGCGGGATGTTTGTCCAGAGTGAAAAATTTGTCGAGGTCCATGGTGGGAAAATTGGGGATATCAGCATCTATGGCCAAGAGTCCAACCCGACTACCTGGAAACTGGCGAGCATGAACCTTGCTATCAGGGGAATAGAGGGCAATCTCGGTCCTGAACATGCAGACAGTTTCCACCGTGACCTGCACCCGGACCTGAAGGCGGACTTTATCCTTGCCAATCCACCGTTCAACATGAAGGACTGGGGTGGGGAACGGCTCAAGGATGACATACGGTGGAAATATGGCATCCCTCCGGCAGGTAATGCGAATTTTGCATGGGTCCAGCACTTCATACACCACCTTGCACCGACCGGGATAGCTGGCTTTGTCCTGGCAAACGGTTCAATGTCTTCTAATCAATCTGGAGAGGGAGAGATCCGGAAAAATATCGTAGAGGCTGATCTTGTGGACTGTATGATAGCTCTGCCAGGGCAACTCTTCTACTCTACCCAGATTCCGGCCTGCCTCTGGTTCGTCACCCGCGACAAGAAGAACCACCGGTTCAGGAATAGGGAGGGACAGACACTCTTCATTGATGCTAGGAAGATGGGGACCCTGATCGACCGTGTCCATCGTGATCTTACCGACGAAGACATTACGAAGATTGCCTCAACGTATCATTCCTGGCGAAGTGAGAATAATGCCGGGGGATATGAGGATGTAGCAGGGTTCTGCAAGAGTGTGTCACTTGAAGAGATCCGAAAGAATGGCTACGTTTTAACACCTGGGCGATATGTGGGTGCCGAGAATATAGAGGATGATGGTGAGCCATTTGAGGAGAAGATGGGGCGGTTGACTTCACTCCTCCATCAACAATTCACTGAATCACAGAATCTTGAAAATAATATCCGTGAGAATCTGAAGGGGTTGGGATATGAGTTATAATCCGACCAAACCGTATAATGACCTTCCCCTTCTCCCTCCTCCGCTCGATCTGGAATCAAGGGCAGTATTCCGCAAATGTATATCGGCACATCGTGCGTTAGCCTCCCTGAAAGTGGCAGGAAATCTGATTCCAAACCAGGCGATTCTGATTAATGCAATCCCCCTGCAGGAAGCAAAAGCCAGTTCTGAAATTGAGAATATCGTGACAACAGGGGATGCCCTATACCGTGCCGATCTCCTCCCGGGAAATCCTGCCGATCCCCATACCAAAGAGGTCCTTTTCTATCGGGAAGCGCTCTATCATGCCTACAACAGGATCAAAGAAGGGCATCCGATCACAACGAGCTTACTCCATTCAATCTGTAACGATATCCTCCGCAACGAAGTGCAGATTCGGATGTTTGGACCTGGCAAGATTGTCAACAAAACAACGGGTGAGATTGTATACCTGGCGCCGGATGGAGAAGTCCTTCACGAAAAATTGCAAAATCTGGAAGAATTTATCGCTGAGGACGACACGCTTGATACTCTCATACGGCTCTCTCTCATCCATTATCAATTTGAGGCGATTCATCCCTTTGAAGATGGAAATGGGAGAACGGGACGGATTCTGAATATCCTCTATCTTGTGGAGAAGGGACTTCTTGACATTCCCGTACTCTATTTGAGTCATTATATCATCGAACATAAAAACGATTATTACCGATTATTGCGTGGTGTCACTGAACATGAGGCGTGGGAAGACTGGATTCTCTTCATGCTCGATGCCATTGAACGCACCTCTCTCACGACCTACGACAGAATCTGGAAGATAAAAATACTCCTGGAGGAGACCGCGGAACAATGCAGGGCTGAGCTGCCTTCAACGGTATACTCTAAAGAACTCGTTGAGTTGATATTTGTCCAGCCTTATTCCAAGGTCTCCTCAATCGTGGATGTGGGGTTGGCGAGGCGGCAGACTGCAGCGCGATATCTGAAAGAATTAGAAAAGATTGGCATTCTGAAATCTGAAAAAATTGGCAAGGAACGCATATATTTCAACCAGGCTCTCATCAAACTCCTATCGGAGGGGTAGCCAACGTGTCGAAATTTTTCAATTTCTTCGACACGTTTTTGGAACATGTCGATGACATCGACATGTTATGGGAGAAGAGTGAGGGCGGACATTTAACATGTCGAAATTTTTTGTTTTCTTCGACATGTTTTGGGGATATGTCGATGGGATCGACATGTTAGAGCAGAAAAGATAGCGTCAGGGGCAAGCCAATAAACAAGATGAAGACGATGAGCAAAATGAAGAACACCAAGATGATGATGATGCAGATGAGTATCAACAAACCGTTTCATCTATGAAACAGAAGTTATCGGATTTATTAATAGCTACGAAAGACGGAGACTGGGGAGATTCATCGCCCAAAGATGGATACGTTCCCTATTATGTGATAAGAGGAGCGGACTTTCCCAAGGTCCGGATTGGCGATGTATCGTCCATTCCTATTTGTTATTTAGATAAGAATACTGTTCAACGAAGAACTCTGCAAACAAATGATATTATTATTGAAACTGCCGGTGGTAATCGGGGACGGCCGACTGGAAGGACATTATTAATCACGGACAATATGTTAAAACAACTTAATCTTCCCTGCACATGTGCAAGTTTTTCACGCTTTTTACGTATTGATCCTAAAAAAGCAGATTCGAAATATGTATTCTGGTATTTGCAATATCTTTATTCAAGGGGTGAAATGTGGGAATACCAAGTACAACACACCGGGGTTGCCAGGTTCCAATATACGGTATTTGCTAATACGATAGAGATTCCACTTCCACCACTCCCCACCCAGCGCCGTATCGCCCATATCCTCGGCTCCCTCGATGACAAGATCGAACTCAACCGCCAGATGAACGAGACGCTCGAGGCAATGGCACGGGCGATTTTCAAATCCTGGTTCGTGGATTTTAATCCGGTGAGGGCGAAGGGCGAGGGCAGGCAGCCGGCAGGGATGGACGCCGAGACGGCGGCTCTTTTTCCGGATGGGTTTGAGGAGGTTGATGGGAGGGAGGTGCCGAGGGGGTGGAGAGTAGAAAAAATCGAGGATATAGCCGAAAAGGTCGGTATACCGATGACAGGGGCAGAATATACGACGATTCAGCCGCTTTACCGCGAGATGTCACTGACCATTCCGGTCGGGATCACCATTAAGTCCGAGGTCAGGCCGGTTCTCCTCAACGTGGAGTATGAGAACCTCATCCCGGGGACCCAGGGATACCTGACCGGCGAGGTGAAAAATGTCGGTCATGCGACAGGAAGCGAGGTCGTCTTTAGCGTTGTCCCGTTTGACAACGTGACCTTCCAGGTCGTTGAAGGCAGCACATACATCGGGCGGTTCGAACCGGGGCAGACCGCACCAGTATGGGTGAGGATCGCCGTGAAAGACCATACCGAGGCAGGGGGGTATCCTGCTGTCCTTCAGGGGACGTATCGCGAGAGCGATGGCAGCACCCGCACCACTCCTCCTGTCCCTGTCGGGATAACGGTGGCAAAAGGAGCCGTGTTCAGGGTGGACAGCCCCGGTATCGTGATAAGCCCGGGTGGAACGGCCCTCATCGATGTATCGTACACGAATACGGGGGATTCCCCTGCAACCAATGCCGAGGCAAGGATCATCGGGAGCCAGGTTATCGTGCCTGCAAATGACTCTGCTGTGCTCGGGTTTCTCGGGCCCGGTGAAACACGGACCGCTCAGTTTGAAATTTCTGCAAAATCGGCAATATCAGGGAAACAGTACCCGCTTGATACCGAGGTGAAATATCGGGACGGGCTCGGAGCCCTGATGCTCTCGGACAGGGCGAGCCTCGGGGTCAGTGTCCAGTCACCCGAAGGCACCGATGCAGTAACCGGGAACCCCGCGCTCATGATTGCAATTGCGGGTGTCGGGGTAATTGTTGCCTATGCCGGATGGTCCGTCTGGCGAAAACACAAGAACCAATAAAACAGGGTATCGCGCTTTTTTGACTACCAATCTTTCTTATAAATCACATCGGAAAATAAATCACTTATCGAAGTTCTTCCCTCCCTTTCAAAAAAGTGATGCCCCCATCAACACTGAAGAACTATTGGTGCTCGATTGCGCCCTTTCGTATCATCGGGACGCCACATCGGTTGGTGAACCGAAGGCGAAACCCCAGGGGTGAGAGAGATGAGATCCTTTAAGAGGGTGAAATAATGGTGGATGAAATGCCACCGTACCCTAAAATAGTGAGGTTTACGGGGTAGATTTTGCCGCTCCGAACCGGCTGGCAACCACGAGGGTCGCAGGCATCACCACGACCGCACTTATCAGCGAGAGGATGACCACGACTACGGTCGCAAGCCCGAACCCGGAGAGGATCGGGAAGGACGACAGCATGAGCGCGGAAAAGCCTGCTGCGGTAACGAGTCCTGATACCGTGACAGCGGTGCCGACTTTCCGGACGGCCCGCTGCATCGCCGCTATCCTGTCATGAGACTCCTGATATTCCTCGAGATACCGCTCCATGATGAGGATCGTGTACTCGGATCCAATCCCTATCGTCATTGAGCCAAGGACAGCAGTCAGGATGCTGTAGCTCTGCCCGAGCAGGATCATCGCGATCGGGTTCCACCCGATAACGCAGATGATAGGGACAAGCGGCGTAAGGGCAATCCCCTTCCTGTATACAAGCAGCAGGAAGACAAATATCAGGGCAAACCCGAGGTATGTCATCTTATCTTTGTCTTCGATCACCTGGCTGGTGAGGATGGTGTAAAGGGTAAAGGATCCGGTCGGGGTGACCATTGTCCCGGGAGGCGGCCCGAGCCAGGCGATATCCCGCTCAACGTTGTCCGAAAAGGCGACCTGTTCGTTGATCTCCATCGCGAGCGTGTTGATCCTGATGACAGAGGTGGTATCATCGACCTGGTACGGAGTGAGCTGATCGGGCGGGATGGACGCGAGCACGCGGTCGAGTTCTACCTGGTTTATGGGGAGCACTCCGTTGTTGTACGAGCGAACGAGGGTAGACATGCTGTCGATACTTGAGATTTTGTCGTAGTTTTCCTCCAGAAGGCCGCACAAACGATCGGTCCACGTGATCCCTGATATCGTCCGGGGATCGAGGCCCTGGACGTAGAGCGGCAGAGGGGTGAGCGATCCTGCAATCGACTCTACCTCGTCAGCAACGACCACGGCCGGCATGTCTGACGGTGCAAACGACTGTTGTGAAGCGTCGACGGGAATGCCAGGGTCGAGCGAGATACCTACCATCGCAATGACGACCGCGACGAGCACGAGTGGAACGGCAATTTTCACGACCCCGGATGAGATCGCAGTCAGACCGGTATCATAGACGGTCATGATGCGGTCGGCGATGGTGTTTCCGGGGGCTTTCGGGACGTACCCCAACACATGGGCAAATGCCCCGAACCCAAAAAGCGCAGTGAGGTAGCAGCAGACTATCCCGATGATGGAGACCAGCGCGAAGGTCCGGATCATGGGAATCGGGCTGATGAACATTGCCAGGAACCCGAGGCTCGTCGCCACGAGAGCAGTGAGGACTGCAGGACCCGCCGCGGTGATCGTCAGTGAGAGCGATTCCTTACGGTCGTGAACGCGGCATTCGTCGTCGAACCGCGAGTGGAACTGGACGGCGTAGTCGATGCCGAGCCCGAGGAGAATGGGGAATGCCGCGATAGCCCCATCGTTCGCGGGTATTCCGAAGATGCCCATAAGACCGAAGGTATAGAACAGCCCGAAGGTGAGGAGCACGACCGGAAGTATCCAGTA
>Ga0209200_1001572_pt1 | contig 22711 bp, 17 predicted proteins | sample AD_UKC033_MetaG_FD_184406 | JGI IMG/M metagenome (GOLD analysis project Ga0209200, IMG submission 184406) | Active sludge microbial communities of municipal wastewater-treating anaerobic digesters from USA - AD_UKC033_MetaG (SPAdes) (version 2) | ecosystem: Engineered > Bioreactor > Anaerobic >... | reverse complement strand
TTCCGCTGGCTGCCTATCCTCACAGCCCTGGCAACATCAAGACCGTGAAGGAACTCGCAGGCCTCGAGGTCAACCAGGTCTGTCTCGGTAGCTGCACCAACTCGTCGTACAAGGACCTCATGACTGTCGCGGCCATCCTGAAAGGGCAGAAAGCCCATCCGAACGTCAGTTTCGTCGTGGCTCCTGGCTCGCGGCAGGTGCTGGAGAACATCAGCCGCGATGGGGGACTCACGGCATTGCTCTCTGCCGGTGCCCGCCTGGCCGAAAGCGCCTGCGGTTTCTGCATTGGCAACAGCCAGTCGCCGCAGACGGCGGGTGTTTCCGTCCGCACCAGCAACCGCAACTTTGAGGGCCGCTCCGGCACCAAGGATGCGCAAGTCTACTTGACCAGTCCCGAGACTGCCGCTGCCGCGGTGATCACGGGCAAGCTGACCGATCCGCGAACCCTGGAAAAGAAAGGCATTGCCTACCCGCAGGTCAAAGTGCCCAAGTCGTTCTACGTCGACGACAGCATGTTCATCCGTCCACCCAAGAGCGGCAAGAATGTTGAGATCTTCCGCGGGCCCAACATCGGCGAGCCGCCGGCCAGCACTGCTCTCCCGGAGAACATTGCTGGCGTGGTCGCGATCAAGGTTGGTGACAAGATCACCACGGACCACATCATCCCGGCAGGCGACAAGATGAAGTATCGTTCGAACGTACCCAAGTACTCCGAGTTTGTCTTCTTCCCGGTCGACCAAAAGTTCTACGAACGGGCCAGGAAAATCCAGGGCGAGGACAAACAGAACATTATCGTCGCCGGCCTGAGCTACGGCCAGGGGTCTTCGCGCGAGCATGCCGCCCTCTGCCCGATGTATCTGGGCGTGAAAGCGGTCATCGCCAAGTCGATGGAGCGCATCCACACCGACAACCTGATCAACTTTGGCATCATCCCGCTGACCTTCAAGAGCGAGGCCGATTATGACCAGGTTGAGCAGGGCGACGAGCTGGAGATCCCCGAGATCCGCAAGATCATCCAGACCGGTGGAGATCTGGTCGTCAAGAACAAGACCAAGGGCACCCAGTTCTCCGTCGCCTACAGCCTGTCAGAGCGGCAGAAGGCTACCATCCTGGCCGGTGGCACACTGGCCCTGATGGGCAAGGCCAAGTAGCCTCTGCACAAAGCAACTGAGCACAAGGAGCCACAATGGCGCAACGAGGCATCCGCGAGTTCGATGGCAAGCAAATGATGGCCCGCTACTGGAAGACCTACTTTGGCGACCTGCCGGCCTACCCCGGCAAGGTCGTCCAGGTTACACCACAGACCAGCTACGATCAGCTGCGCAAGGACCATCCCTGGCTGACCCAGGAAAAGCTGGTAGTCAAGCCAGATCAGCTCTTTGGCAAGCGCGGCAAGCATGGCCTGGTCAAGGTCGCCAACACGTTCGATGAGGCACGGGCCTGGATAGACGAAAGGATGAACAAGGAAGTCACCGTTGGTAAGGTGACCGACCAGCTCAACTGCTTCTTGATCGAGCCGCTCACCCCTCACCAGGAAGAGTACTACGTTGCCATCAAGAGCGTGCGTGATGGAGACGTAATCTATCTGTCCAATCACGGCGGCGTTGATATCGAGTCGGTCTGGGAGACGGTCGCCGAGATCAAGGTAGGCGTAGGGCAGGAGATCAAGCAGGCCGACGTTGAGGCCAGGCTTCCAATCGATACCCCGCCTGACAAATGCTCCCTGATCGCCGGCTTTGCCTGCGGGCTGCTCCGTTTCTACCTGGACCTGGCCTATGCCTACCTCGAGATCAACCCCTTTGTCATTACCCACAATGCAATCGTGCCCCTTGATCTGGTGGCCCGACTGGATGATACGGCGCTGTTTGAGTGCGGTGACCGCTGGGGCGACATTTCCTTCCCTGCTCCATTTGGCCGCCGGCTCAGCAAAGAGGAACAGTACATCAAAGAAATGGACGAGAAGAGCGGCGCGTCGCTCAAGCTCACCATCCTCAATCCCAAAGGACGCGTGTGGACAATGGTGGCCGGCGGCGGAGCAAGCGTCATCTACACCGACACCATTGTGGACCTCGGGTTTGGCCACGAACTGGCCAACTATGGTGAGTACAGCGGCAACCCGTCCACCAGCGAGACCTATCAGTACGCCAAGACCCTGCTGGACCTGATGACCCGGGAGGAGGACCCTCAGGGCAGACCCAAGTTCTTGCTCATTGGCGGCGGCATCGCCAACTTTACGGATGTGGCCAAGACCTTTACCGGTATCACGATGGCTCTGAAGGAATACAAGCAAAAGCTCCAGGAAGCCAAGGTACACATCTATGTGCGCCGCGGCGGCCCCAACTACCAGGAGGGTCTGCGCTTGATGAAGGACCTGGGCAAAGAGCTGGGTGTGCCTATCGAGGTCTATGGTCCCGAAATGCACATGACGCGCATCGTCAACCTTGCCCTGTCAGGCAAGAGCTAGGAGACTTCATGGCAGACAAACGACCTGACTATGTCCTGTTCGATCAGAACACCCGCGCCATTGTGTTCGGCTATCAGCAAGCCGCGATCCAGCGCATGCTCGACTTTGACTACACCTGCCGTCGGGCCACTCCTTCTATCGCCTGCATCGTCGATACGACCCAGGAAGGCAACCACAAGTGCTTCTGGGGCACGACCGAGATCCTCATCCCCATCTACCGCTCCGTTACGGAAGCGGCGCAAAACCACCCCGATGCCGATGTACTGGTCAACTTTGCCTCGTTCCGCTCGGCCTATGCCAGTTCCAAAGAGGCCCTGGAGACTGATACCATCCGCACTGTGGCCATCATCGCGGAGGGTGTGCCAGAGCATCGAACCAAGGAGTTGATCCACCTGGCCAACTCGCGCGGCAAGTGGATCATCGGTCCGGCCACGGTTGGCGGAATTGCCGCCGGCGCGTTTCGCATCGGCAACACGGCCGGTCCGATTGACAACATCCTCGAAGCCCGCTTGCACCGCCCGGGCAGCGTGGCCTACGTATCCAAGTCCGGTGGGCTGTCCAACGAGCTCAATAACATCATCGCCCGCAACTCGGATGGCGTGTACGAGGGGGTGGCCATTGGTGGCGACCGTTATCCAGGCTCCACGTTCATCCAGCACCTGCTGCGCTACGAGGCCAACCCGGACATCAAGATGACGGTCATGTTTGGGGAGGTGGGCGGCCTCGATGAGTATGACGTGGTAGCCGCGCTGAAGGACGGCCGCATCAAGAAGCCGCTGGTAGCATGGTGCATTGGTACCTGCTCCAAGATCTTCCCCACCGAGGTTCAGTTTGGTCATGCTGGCGCGCGGGCCGGAGCAGAGCGTGAGACGGCGGACGTCAAGAACCAGGCCCTCCGCGACGCCGGTGCTGTGGTGCCCGACTCTTTTGATGATTTTGATGCCAAGATCAAGGAAACCTACGAGCGGCTGATCAAAGAAAGCAAGCTGGTGCCGCGACCCGACGTGCAGCCTCCGCGTATGCCCATGGACTATGCCGATGCCGTCAAACAGAAAGCGGTGCGACGCCCCACCGAGTTTATGACCACCATCTCCGACGACCGCGGAGACGAGCCCAAGTACTGCGGCGTGACCATCAGCGATGTCGTGGAGAAGGAATACGGGCTGGGCGGCGTGCTTGGCCTGCTATGGTTCAAGAAGCGGCTGCCCAGGTGGGCCACGAGCTTTTTGGAGATGGTCGTGGTGATCACTGCTGACCACGGCCCGGCCGTCTCCGGAGCTCACAATGCCATCGTCGCTGCGCGGGCGGGCAAGGATCTCATATCCTCACTGGCCAGTGGGTTGCTGACCATCGGGCCGCGTTTTGGCGGCGCAGTCAACGACGCGGCCGAGTACTTTACCCAGTACCTCGACGGTGGCCACAGCCCCGAGTTCATGGTCAGGGACATGAAGAACAAGGGCATTAACATCCCCGGCATAGGCCACCGCATCAAGTCCCTCAAGAATCCTGACAAGCGCGTGGAGCTGCTCAAGAACTATGCCCGCAAGCACTTTCCAATGACTCCTTACCTGGACTATGCCCTGCAGGTAGAGCAGTTAACTACCGCCAAGCGCGACAACTTGATCCTCAACGTGGATGGCTGCATTGGCATTCTCTGCTGCGATATGCTGCGCAGCATCGGTGCCACACCAGAGCAGGTGAAGGACTTTGTGGCCCTTGGTGCCCTGAATGCTCTGTTCGTACTCGGCCGGAGCATTGGAATCATGGGCCACGTGATGGATCAGAAACGGCTCAACACCAGGCTGTATCGCCAGCCTTGGGACGAAATCCTGTACATGATGCCAGACAAACCAGAGGAGGTAGAGTAATGGATCCCGAGTTGAAGAAGCAGGCCATTGAGAAAGCACGAGACCATTTTGGCAAGATCGTTGCCGAGCAGCTCGACCGCGTCGAGAGGATGAAGCAGGGTGAGGACTGGCTGGACTATAGCAAGCTCAAGCCCATTATCATTGGTATCGTCGGTGGTGATGGAATCGGCCCCATTATCTGTGAAGAAGCCCATGAGATACTCGCTTACCTGCTCGCTGACGAAATCAAGCAGGGCAAGGTTGAGCTCCGCGTAATCGAGGGGCTGACCATCGAGAATCGCGCCAAGGTCAACAAGGCCATTCCGGACGATGTGCTAGCAGAACTAAAAAAGTGCCACGCCATTCTCAAGGGCCCCACCACAACCCCCAAGAAGGGCGACAAGTGGCCCAACATCGAGAGCGCCAATGTCACCATGCGCCGCGAATTGGATCTGTTTGCCAATGTGCGCCCGGTCCGCGTGCCCGATCAGGGAATCGACTGGGTGTTCTTCCGCGAGAATACCGAAGACGTCTATGTGCTGGGCAGCAAGGGCATCAACGTGACCGACGACCTGGCCATCGACTTTAAGGTGATCACGAGCCAGGGCACCGAACGTATCATCCGCCTCGGGTTCGAGCACGCCAAGAAGAACGGCATCAAAAAGGTGACCATCGTCACCAAGGCCAATGTGGTCAAGACGACCGATGGCAAGTTCCTGACCATGGCCGAGCAGGTAGCCAAGGACTATCCTGGCATCACCTGGGACGACTGGTTCATCGACATCATGACGGCCAAGCTGCTCGATCCGGAGCGCCGCTCCGAATTCCGCGTGATGGTACTGCCCAACCTGTACGGCGACATTATCACCGATGAGGCAGCGCAGATTCAGGGTGGCGTCGGCACAGCCGGCAGCTCGAACATCGGCAAGCGCTATGCCATGTTCGAGGCCATCCATGGCACCGCCCCACGCATGGTCGAGACCGGTCGCGCTCAGTACGCCGATCCGTCCAGCATCATCAAGGCGGCTTCCATGTTGCTCAACCACATTGGCTATGTCGAGCTCGCGCAAAAGATGGACATGGCTCTGGATATCTGCACCCAGTTTGAGCGCAAGGTGAAGGTCACCGGGCGGCCCGATGGGGCTACTGGTCGGCAGTTCGCTGACTATCTCGTAAAGACGATCAAGCGGCCCGACCTCGAGTCCGTTTGGAAGAGCTATCAGAAGTAGCTAACCAACACCACAAGCGGCAGACACAGAAACGGAGGCTCTCATCGAAAGGAGAGAACCTCCGTTTTCTTACCCTGTCGACCGGGTGCCAGCGTGCTAGACTAGTGCCAGATCAAACTGCGTGGGTTCGATGGTGGGCTGAGAGCCACGTCTCGCCTGGCGTGGTAGACTACCTGCACAGTCCAGTAACAATGGCTGTCGCCCCATTCGGGGTACAGTGATCCGGGCACCGTCCAGGTCGAGGTTGTGGTGTAGAACCGCTCGGACGAGCCTGCCTCCGTCTTGCCGCACCAGAAGCGTACCTCAAAGCACTCTGACTCACTCAGAGCTGCGGTCGAGGCCCAGGTGAGCACGATGAGCGCGTCACTGCCTTCAAAGACTGCCTCTTCTTCTGGTGACAGCGGCACAGGAGCAACATCACGAAAAGCAGAGGTAACAGTCGGCGTGGGCGTTGTCTCGTGCTGCATTGCCGTCACGCGTGGCGTCTGCAGTGGGTGGGGGATCACCAGTTTCTCGCCGCGCTGCACCAGATTCGCATCCTTGATGCCATTGGCTTCCATAATGGAGTCGACAGTAACGCCGTACAGCTTGGCAATGACCCCCAGTACTTCACCGGGCTGAACCACGTGCACCACTGGCACTTCAGTAGCAGTTGGAGTGATTGTCGTTGCTGTTGGAACCAGGGTCGACGTTGGTTGTCTCAGGGTCGGCGTTACAGTAAAAGTAGGAAAGAACGCGGCCTCAGGAATGCTGCGGTACGGCCAGGGCCAGACCAGCCAGACCGTAGCGACCAACAAGACAACAGACAGAAGCAACTGGAGCAGAAAGACAAACCGCGAACCCTTCATTACTGACCGGTCACCCTCTCACCAGCCGGGTTTGCCAGACGGCCATCCAGTTCGAGCTCTGCGGCGATGCCCTTCATTGCCTCCAGCACCAACGGCACATGTTCCTCCCAGAGTGCCACGCCAAGCGCCTCGGCCCCCTCAATCACTTCCTGGCGATTCACTCCGGCGGCGAATGCCTTGTCCTTGAACTTGCTCTTGATCGACTTGATCTCAGTAATATCGCGGATGTCCTTGGTCGGGCGCACCAGAGCCGCCGCCATGATCAGGCCGGTCAACTCGTCCACTGCAAAGAGCGCTTTGGCCATCCTGCTATCGCGCGGAACGCCCGAATAGCTGGCATGGGACACAGCAGCCAGAATGATCTCTTCTGGCCACCCCCGCGAGCGCAGGATCTTGGCGCCCTCCGCGGTGTGTTCGGGGATGGTTGGAAAGCGCTCATAGTCGAAATCGTGGATCAGACCAACCACACCCCAGAGCTCCTCATCCTCGCCGAATTTGCGGGCATAGGCACGCATGCCCGCCTCAACCGCCAGCGCATGCTTGAGCAGGCTCTTGTCTTTGGTGAACTCGGTCAGGACTTGCCAGGCATCCTCACGTTTGATCATCCATTCCCCCATTAGCTGGCTGCCGGGTTGGCCAGCGCTACCTTTTGCGCTGCCAGCAGCTCTTTGATTCCTTTGTCCGCCAGGTCAAGCAGATGTTCCATCATCGAGCGCTCAAAGGGGCGGTTTTCGGCCGTTCCCTGTACCTCGATAAAGTGCCCCCTGGCATTCATTACCACGTTAAAGTCGACTTCGGCCTGCGAGTCCTCGCTGTAGCAGAGGTCCAGCATCGACCGCCCCTGCACTACGCCGACACTCACGGCCGCTACGGGTGCTGCCCAGACATTGCGATGCACAGCGCCGGACTTGACCAGGCTGCCCACGGCGATGGCCAGAGCCACATAGCCGCCCGTGATCGAGGCGGTGCGCGTTCCTCCATCGGCCTGGATCACATCACAGTCCACCGTGATGGTCCTTTCGCCAAGTTTGCGCAGGTCCAACGATGCCCGCAGGGAACGCCCGATCAGACGCTGGATCTCCTGCGTCCTGCCTCCTAGTTTGCCTGTAGCGGCCTCGCGTACGCTGCGTGTATGGGTCGAGGCAGGCAGCATCCCGTATTCGGCTGTCACCCAGCCCCGGGCCTGGCCCTTCAGCCAGACCGGAACCTCCTCCGACACAGTCGCCACACAGAGCACCCACGTGCTGCCCATCTGAACCAGCACCGAAGCGGGGTTGTGCTGCAGATAGTGGGGCACAAAGGTGAGTGTCCGCAGAGCATCATCGGCTCGTCCGTCGCTGCGCACTTGTACCTCTCTTGGCCAGTAGTGGCAGCCAGTATAGCCAAAAGGCAACTCTGGCTCAAATCGCGTTGACAAAAGAAAGGCGCGACAGCTATAATGCCGTCCGGAGGAACCGTTGCCCGAAGTCACTCTTCTGATCATGACCGGCGTTCGCCGAGGCAGCGAGACGGAGCGCATGATGGCTGCGGCCCGCGAGGCGATTACACGGGACCTCATCGAACGCTCCTTGCCCATAGCAGGCATCCACCAGATCGTCCTCAGCACCAACGCTCCCGAGCTGGCCCGATGGGCACAAGCGCAGCGGGTTCACGTCGAGCTGGATCCTGCCGGCAAGCCGTTCCATTTCGGGCAACGCCTGCGAGAACTGGCCGAGAAGTATGCTGCACAGGGTTTGGTCTATCTTGGCGGTGGAAGCGGGGCTCTGTTAAGCACGGCGGACATTGCCCCATTGGTTGCTCGCGCCGGGTCGGCAGAGCGTATTCTCCTCACCAATAACCTGTACTCGACCGACCTGGCTGCCTTTGCCCCCGCCGCTGTGCTGCGCGGGCTGGACCTGCCAGCCATTGACAATGACCTCGGCTGGATCCTCGCAGAGAAAGCAGGCCTGGTCAACGAGTCACTGCCGCGGAATGCCGCGACCCAGTTCGACGTCGACACTCCTACCGACTTGATGGTGTTGAGCCAGCATCCTGGTGTGGGAGCTCACACACGCGCAATGCTGGATTCACTGGCGCTGGACACCACGCACCTCAGCGCGGCACTGCGAATACTTATGAGTTGCGAGTCTGAGGTCGTTGTAGCGGGCCGCACATCGGCTGAGCTCTGGGAATACCTGGAGAGGTCCACTGCCTGCCGGGTACGCATGATTGCCGAAGAACGAGGCATGAGAGCCAGTGGCCGCCAGGCGAGGGGCGAGGTACGCTCACTGCTGGGGTTCCATTATCAGCAGGTCGGCGCCGCCCGGTTCTTTGAACACCTGTCAGAGTTGGGCCAGGCCGCATTCGTGGACAGCCGCGTCATCTTTGCTCACCTCGGGCTGTGGCCTTCGGCGAGCGACCGCTATAACTCGGACTTGCGCCGGCCCGACGGGATCGAGAGCCAGCAGGTACGCGAGTTCACCGAGCAGGCTCTGAAGGCACCGATCCCGGTAGTCCTGGGAGGACACTCCCTTGTCTCTGGCGGCATGTACGCCCTCGTCGAGGCCGCTCAGATGCATATTCCACCGGCACGCCGATGCCGAGAACCAGCTTTACAAAGGAGTAGCTGAGATGGAAAGCCAGAAGTACAGTGACTTTTTCGGTGTCCCTCTGACCGACCTGGACCGGGACGTAACCTCGATCATCGACTGGGAACAGGAGCGTCAGTCTCGCCGGTTCATCCTGATCCCCTCCGAGAGCATGGCCCCGCTGGCTGTGCGCCAGGCTCTCGGCTCGGTCCTGAACAACATCTATGCCGAAGGCTACCCGCCGGCCAGAATGTCGCGTGAGGATGAGGAGCTCATCCTCGACCAGGCTCACCAGATGACTCACTATCGGCGCTACTCGGACCGCCGCTTCTACAAGGGCACAGAGTACGCCAATATCATCGAGTCTCTGGCCCAGCGCCGCTGCGCGGAGTGTTTCGCTACCAAGGACGTGCCCGCCGAAGCCATCCGGGTCAACGTGCAGCCTCTTTCCGGCGCGGCAGCGAACCTGGCCGTCTACAGCACCCTGCTTCGCCCCGGCGACACCCTGATGGGCATGAACCTTTTCCAGGGCGGCCACCTCACTCATGGGAGTGAGTTCAACCTCTCAGGCAAACTCTACAAGGTGGTTTCCTACAATGTTGACCGGACAACAGAGCGCCTGAACTATGATGCCATCCGCGCTCTGGCGCTCGAGAGCCGGCCCAAGATCATCGTTGCCGGCTACACCTCCTACCCCTGGGCACCAGACTGGGCCAGATTCCGGGCGATCGCCGACGAGGCCGGTGCCCTCTTGATGGCCGACATTGCTCACACCGCAGGCATGGCCATTGCCGGTGTGTATCCTAGCCCAATCGGCTATGCCGACGTGATCACCTTTACCACACACAAGACCATTTGCAGCACCCGTGGCGCTGTAATCATGACCACTGATGACGACCTGGCCAAGACCATCGATGCCGCTGTCTTTCCCGGTGAACAGGGCGGCCCGCACGTGAACAAGTTCGCGGCCCTCGCTGTAGCTCTGGGCCTGGCCAAGACCCCGGCCTTTCACCAGCTCCAGAGAAACATCGTAGCCAACGCTCAGGCCCTGGCGGCGTCGCTCACCAGGCGCGGCTTGAAGTTGGCCTATGGCGGTACCGACACACACATGGTATTGGTCAACCTGCGTTCGATTCCCAGCAAGACCGGGTTCCCGCTGCGCGGCGAAATCGCCGCCCGGTTGCTTGATCTGGTAGGGATCGTGGTCAATAAGCAGACCATCCCTGGCGACGAGGTAACTGCCCTGGCCAGCGGCATTCGCCTGGGTACTCCCTGGGTCACCCAGCGAGGCCTTACCGCAGAGCACCTGGACGAGCTGGCGGACATCATCTTCCGCGTGATCACCAACATCCACCCCTTTGCCTACATGGGCGCAACAGAACTGCCTCGCGGCAAGATCGACCTGCAAGTCCTCGAGCAGGCCAGGCGCGACGTCGATGACCTGGCTTCACGCACCCTCTGTGAGGTGCCGGCGAAAGGGCTGGGCTACCCTCACTTCCAGGTACAGCCCAAGACCCCCGCTGTGGCACAGCCCCTCGGTCTGTTCAATTCCCTGCCCAAAGCCAGGGCCACGTCAGACGCTGCTCTGCTCGACACCACGGACAACGGTGTGCTGCGTATCACTGGCTGGCGCGCCAAGCCGCATCTTCAGCAGGTATCGACGGGAAATGTTGCCGTGCTGCACGTCGGCCAGGCCATGCGCACTCTGCTGCTCGACGCGGACGGCGCGGTCCTCGACGATGTGGCCATCCTGCGCAACCCGGCCGACGCGCGCGGCCGGGACAACTACTTGCTGCTCACCAACCCGGCCAATACCACCCGGGTCACTTCCTGGTTGCGTGGCCTGGGGGATGGCTACATCCTCTTTGACCACCAGGACGTATTTCGCAAAGTCGAAGGGCCGGTGACGGTCGAGGACCTAAACGGGCCCGCTCTCTCGGATGCCAGCGCACGATGTGTGTCCCTGGCTTTGCGCGGCGCCGGGGCGCCAGCGGTCCTGTCCAAACTCGGCGTACCAGCCCTTCAGCAGGGTACCGTTTGGTCTGGCACACTCCACGAATTGCCGGTTACCGTCGCCGCGCTCGGCTACGGGACTGGCGATACGCACTATGAACTGCTGGTGCACCCCGATCAGGCAGCCCGGTTGTGCCAGATCCTTCAGCAAGCAGGCGCAACGCCCCAGACAGACCAACTCCGCCAGACAGCGCGTGCCAGGGCCAGTCTGCCCGACTATGCCGGCAAGCGGCCCTCCGCACAGGAACTCTACGCTGGCCCGCTCCAGTCCTGGTTCTGCCTGACCAAACCCTACTTTGTCGGACAGGGTTCGCTGAAAGCAGTTCAACCTGCGGCGACGAAACAAGAGTTCACCTGGACGGCCGATGAGCACGCCCCTGTTCGCCGGACTCTGCTTTACGAGGAGCACCGCAAGAGGACAACCAAGATCATTCCTTTTGCCGGCTGGGATATGCCAGTATGGTACACCAGCGTCGGAGAGGAACATCACGCCGTCCGCACGGCCGCGGGTCTGTTCGATGTAGCTCATATGGGTGTCCTGGAGGTTTCAGGGGAGCACGCTGCCAGCTTCCTCGACGTCGTCGCCAGCAACTATGCCCGCTGGATCGATCCCGGCCAGTCGGCCTATGCCTACCTCTTTGATCCCGACGGGCGGGTCATCGACGACATCATCATGTACCGCCAGGCCTGGGATTCCTACCTCCTGATAATCAATGCCTCCAACGCCGAGAAGGACTTGGCCTGGCTGCAAGCAGTCAATTCAGGACGCTACCTGATCGACCGCGATAACCCGGCAATCCAGGTCGAAGGTCAGGCCATCATCCGCAACCTCAAGGACCCGAGCGCAGGTGCGGACCAGCGAGTTGATCTGGCTCTCCAAGGGCCCAGGTCTCTGGCCATCTTGCAGAGTCTGGCCGCCGATGCCAGGACGCGGCTGGCACTGTCGCACATCAAGCGCACCGAGCATGCGCGCCTCAAGCTCGCCGGGCTGGATATCATTGCCGCGCGCACCGGCTACACCGGCGAGGAGATGGGATTCGAGCTGCTCGTGCATCCAGACCACGCCGTCGAGTTGTGGAATACCCTGCTTGAGGCTGGTGCTCCCTATGGTATTGTGCCCTGCGGACTGGCTGCTCGCGACTCGACCAGAATCGAGGCGGGGCTACCACTCTACGGGCATGAGCTTGAGGGTGAGATGCACATCTTGCCTACAGAGGCAGGCTTTCCACTCTATGTCAAGTTCCACAAGCCATACTTTATCGGGCGCAAGCACTGCCTGGTAGCCGAAGCTCAGAAGAAGCGAGCGTTGATCCGCTTCCGTGTTGACGAGCCTGGTGTGCGGGCGCTGCGTGGCGGAGATCCCGTGGTCAACAAGCGTGGCCAGTACATCGGTCGGGTGACCAGTTGCACCTTGGTCGGTACTCGCCAGATTGGCCTGGCCCTGGTGGACAAACGGTACAATGAGCCCGGTTCGGAGATAGGCGTCTTCCCCTCCTCCCAGGCCGATGAGGGCACACTCAAGTCATTGAAGGACCTGACCAGTGGCGACAAGGTGCCCCTGTCCATCAAAGCCACCATTCTCAAGCGTTTCCCTGATGCAGAGGAAAAGGCTGGCTGGAAGCAGCAGCTCTAGATGATCGCAGATACTGACAAGCCTGGCAGCTCCTGGCTCACACCGACAATCCGTGTCACTCTGCTGCTGGTCATCGTACTGGCACTACTGGTGTATCTGCCATACCGGAGCTGCTCGCTGGATGATTTCGACTCGTTTAACTTTGCCCGTGCTCTAGCCAACTTTGAGCCGTCCGCAGGCATCCCTCACGCCCCTGGCTATGTCCTGTACGTTGCTCTGGGTCAGTTGATGCTGCGGGTCACCGGCGATCCTCGCACGGCGCTAACCCTGCTGAGTGTCTTGAGTGCTTCTCTCGCCTGTGGAGTGTTGTTTGTTCTCACCACTCTGCTGTTCGACCGCTACACCGGCCTGACCGCCTTTGCTCTGGTTCTCCTCATGCCTCTGATGTGGCTCAACGCTGACAAGGCCCTGTCTGACAGCCCTGGCGTGCTTTTTCAATCCATCACCATGCTGGCCCTGGTTCTGGCTGTCCAGCGACGAGCTCCACTGTGGGTTGCCTCTCTCCTGCTGGGCATTGCCGCTGGCTTTCGTCCGCAGGCCGTGCTGGGCGTGGCACTGGTATTGCTCGTTGCGGTCCTGTGCCTCAGACCGCGGCCTCTGGTTTGGCTCCAATCCGCTCTGGCCCTTCTCGCGGGCACAATGCTCTGGGTAGTACCTCTGCTGGTCTCCTTCGGCCCGGACATCACCGGGTTTCGCAGCTATATGAGCGGTCCTACGGGGTTCGTTGCGGCAGAGGAATCGCTGTTTTCGACAACGATTACGGCAGAGTCGATCCGAGCACGCTGGTCGCTGCTCTGGCACTGGGGCAGCCAGGCTTTCTGCGGACCTCTTCCCGAGTGGGCCAGGATGGCGCTATTCGGCGCTGCGGTCGTCTTGATCGTCTGGGGCGCCTTCAGGCGGCGAAAGCAGATTAGCCTCTGGCTGTGCTTCGCCTGGCTGGCACCCCAACTCGCCCTGCAGTTGCTGTTCCTCAATCCATCGGAGACTCGTTACATGCTCGCTTTGCTTTTTCCCGCGGCAACTCTGGCTGCCGCTGGCCTACAGGCAGTGCTGCGCCCCAGGCGTGCACTCGCCCTCGCGATAGTGCTGGCCGCTGTGATTGGCCTTGTCACCTTACCCCTGGCCAGGCAGTTGCACAGTGAGGTTTCTCCTCCTGACCGGCTGGTCGCCTATCTGCGCAGCAGGTACCAGGCCTCTGACACCCTGGTCGTCGGACGGCAATCCTACAATGCCCTGTCGTACTACCTGTCGGGGTGGGATGTGCGCTTCCTCGACTATTACGGCAATGAGGCTATGAAAGAGGAATTCAACCGTACCAGAGCAACGTACATTGTCATTGCCGACCCGGAAGGACTACGACCGGGAGAAGCGTTTGTTGAGATCGAATCCCGTGTTTTTGAGCAGAATCCGCAGGTCCACGCCAAGCATTCCCGGGTTGAGGTTACTTGTTACGGGCGTGTCACCGACCTGGCACCGCATGATTTCGCCTTGCCAGAGAACGGCATCATCCAGATGGGCACCGAGCAGGATGCCAGATATGTGCTGGATGGCTGGTACAGGCGTGAGGATGTTGGTGGCGTTGCCGCACGATGGACTGGCGCTGCGCCGGCAGCGACGCTGCGCGTCTACTTGCCCAACAAGGCCAGCAGGCTGAGCCTGAATGCCCTGTCCTTTGCCCCCGCCCAGCTACTGGATGTGTTCTGCAACGACGTGCTCGTTGGGCAGGTTTCGGTGCCCCAGACCTGGACCCAGCTCACGGTTCCTCTGTCTGACTCTTGCTTTTCCTCCGAATCGACCACTCTCCTGAGACTGTGCGCTACCACGCTCAAGTCCCCCTCGGCCGACGGCCAGTCAACAGACCATCGTACCCTGGGCATCGCCGTATCCCGCCTGCAGGTGTTGCCGTAGGCCTCATACAGACAGTAAGAGGTGTGCGGCAGTCTCGCAGACCACCACACACCTCGCCGCAAACAAAAAAAGGGAGCCGCTGGTCGGCGGCTCCCTTTTCGAGTCCTAGCTCTTGAGACAGGTCAGCACTGGCTGGCGCGCTGCTTGAACCTCGTCCAGCCGCGCCACCGGTGCGCTGTGCGGCGCATCGTGTAACAGCTCCGGGTTGGACCTCGCTTCCTCCGCGATTTGTATCATTGCTTCGGCAAAGCTATCCAGAGTTTCCCTGCTTTCAGTTTCAGTCGGCTCGATCATAATCGCTTCGGGAACGATCAACGGGAAGTAGACTGTCGGTGGGTAGAATCCATAGTCCATCAGTCTCTTGGCAATGTCCAGAGTATGTATTTCCGGAGCCCCGGGAAGTCTGCCGGAGAGCACGAACTCGTGCATGCAGGTGCGGTCGTAGGGCAGCGGGTACACTCCCTTGAGCCGACCAAGCAGATAGTTGGCATTGAGCACCGCGTTCTCACTGGCCTGGCGCAGGCCGGCAGCTCCGAGCATGCGAATGTAGGTGTACGCCTTGACGCACACGCCAAAGTTCCCATAGAACGCCTTCACGCGGCCAATTGACTTCTCAGGCATCGACAGGCGATAGAAGTAGGTTTCCTCGTCGTCCTCACAGCCACATTCTTCCTCGCCGCAGCCGCACGAGTCATCGTCACACTCATGCTCGTCCTCTGCCAGTTCTCTGACTACTATCGGTCCCGGCAGGAAAGGAACCAGCGCCGCGCTGACTCCGACCGGGCCAGCCCCCGGCCCCCCACCTCCGTGAGGCGTGGAGAAGGTCTTGTGCAGATTCACGTGCATCACGTCAAACCCCAGCTCGCCTGGCTTGACAATGCCCATGATGGCGTTCAGGTTCGCACCGTCGCCGTACAGCAGTGCCCCGCAGCCGTGGACCAGCCGGGCGATTTCAATCACCTGTTCCTCAAACAGGCCCAGGGTGTTGGGATTGGTCAGCATCAGCCCGGCCACTGTTCCGTCGCATAGGCCGCGCAACGCGTCCAGGTCAACATTGCCCCTGGCGTCGGACGGAACCTTGACCGTCTCAAAGCCAGCCATCGCCGTAGACGCCGGGTTCGTGCCATGGGCAGAGTCCGGTATGAGCATCCGCGTGCGCCGGCTGTCCCCTCGCGAGTGGTGGTAGGCGCGAATAATCAGCACCCCGGCGAGTTCGCCGTGCGCGCCTGCCGCCGGCTGCAAGGATACGCCGCCAAAGCCGAGGATTTCTTTGAGAAACTCCTGCAGCTGGTAGAGCAGGAACAAGTTGCCCTGCACCGTCCGTTCATCCTGGTAGGGATGGGTCTGCACAAAGCCGGGCAAGCGCGCTGTCTCCTCGTTGACTTTGGGGTTGTACTTCATAGTGCAAGAACCAAGGGGGTAGAATCCCTTGTCCAGCGCGTAATTGAGCTGAGAGAGCCGAACATAATGCCGAATCAGGTCAACCTCACTGACCTCAGGCAGAGGCAGATCATGGCGAAGCATCCCCTGCGGCAGGCGCGCTTGAGGCACGTCACAGCTCGGCAGGCTTACGCCGACCCTGCCGGGTGAGCTCATCTCATAGACCAGTGGCTCGTTCATTCCGCCACCTCCACTTCCCCGAGCGCTTCCACCAACTCGTCGATTTCCTCTCTGGTGTTCATCTCCGTCACACAGACGAGCATGGTGTTTTGTAGCTGAGGGTAGTCGTGACTAAGGTCGTACCCGCCGATGATCCCATACTCATCGAGGAGATACTGGTTGATCTCTGCCACCGGCCGCGGGCAGCGCAAGGCAAATTCCTTAAAGAACGGCCGCCGGCTCAGCAGGGCGAATCCGGGAACGGCAGCCAACTGCTGAGCTGCGTAGTGTGCCTTGTGGAAGCACAGCTCGGCCACCTGACGGAGACCGTTCTTGCCCATCGCCGTCAGGTAAACGGCGGCGGCCAGAGACATAAGGGCCTGGTTGGAACAGATATTGGATGTGGCTTTCTCTCGCCGGATGTGCTGCTCGCGCGCCGACAGGGTTAGCACAAAGCCTCTTTTGCCGTTCTTGTCCACGGTCTGGCCCACGATGCGACCGGCCATCTTGTGCACATACTCTTGCTTGCAGGCAAAGTAGCCCAGATAAGGTCCACCAAAACTCAACCCGCCGCCCAGAGACTGCCCCTCTCCGCACACAATGTCCGCACCATATTCAGACGGCGGAGCAAACAGCCCCAACGAGATCGGGTCTGCTGTAACTACAAAGAGCGCACCAGCAGCGTGCGCTGCAGCAGCCAGAGTCTTGAGCTCCCTGGGTTCTCCCAGACTACCCAGGAAACCGGGGTTCTGTACCAGCACACAAGCCGTCTGCGCGTCCACCTCTTGCTGCAAGGATGACAGATCCTGCGGATCGCCATCCTCGCCGGCAAAAGTCAGCCCCATTCCCTGAGCATAAGTACGCACCACGGCCCGGTATTCCGGATGCACACCGGGTGACACCACTACCTTGCGCCGTTTGCCCCTGCCCACGCTCACCGCCATCAACACTGCCTCGGCGAGCGCGGTGGCCCCATCATAGTGAGACGCATTGGCCACATCCATGCCAGTAAGGGCGCAGATCAGGCTCTGATACTCAAAGACGCTCTGCAGCGTTCCCTGACTGATCTCTGCCTGGTAGGGCGTGTAAGCAGTGTAGAACTCGCCGCGGCCAATCACGTGCCCTACCACGCTGGGCACGAAATGCCGGTAGGCCCCTGCCCCGAGGAAACAAGGGGCATGATTGAGGTCCAGGTTGTACTCGCTGAGTTCCCCCGTTTCGCGCAGCACTTCGAGCTCTGACACCGCCGGCGGTAGGTTCAGCACGGGGTAGCGAAACTCCTGCGGTATGTCGTGGAAGAGCTCGTCGACGTCTCGAGCGCCAATCGCCTTTAGCATGGCGACACGGTCGGCCTCCGTGTTTGGCACGTAGGACACTTAGTGGCCTCCCTTTTCTTCCTCACATTGCTTCTGGTAAGCAACGGCATCCTGGAGCCCTTCGTACTCCGCGGCATCCAGAACCTTGAAGCGGATCAACCACCCATCGCCAAAGGGCTGCTCGTTCACCAGTTGGGGCTGATCAGCCAGCTTCTCGTTGACCGCCAGGATCTCTCCCCCCATCGGCATATAGATATCCGATGCCGCCTTGACCGATTCAACAGTGGCGAAAGTATCCCCTTTGGCAAAGGTCTCACCGACCTCGGGCAGCTCAACATAGACCACGTTGCTCAGCTCGTGCTGGGCAAAGTCACTGATCCCGCAGAGCCCTTCATCGCCCTCCAGCTTGACCCATTCATGGCTGGATGCGTAACGTCGGTCTTGCAGATACTCTACCATCTCCATCCTCCTTTGGATTCGTCGTGCCGCGCACATTCTACGGCCAGAGCCAGGTTAGGGCAAAGCACGTCGGGGAAGAGGCAGTCCAGGCGAACGCGATGCAACCCCTGCTAGACTAGCGCGCAAACGTCCACTCAGGAAGCATATACTTCTCTCGCCAGAGCTGGCGGGCAAGGCGTTTCTCCCTGGCAAAGAGCACTCCGGGGCTGAGGTCTACGCCCAGAGCGCGCATCAGCCCCATACCCAGGGCGCGCGCACCAGCTTCAAAATCAACGACCCCGCCGACGATTTCGCTGATGGTGCTCAGTCTCTGCCTGGGCAGTACATCGCTGCAGGTGACCATACAAGGGGTTAGGGCGATGGTCCCCTGGTGCAGAAGAATCCCCTGGCGCCGTGCCTGAGCGGCTGTGGCGATGGCGTGATTGTCCAAGTCCACGTGAACCGGCGGTGCATAGCGCGAATCAATTCCCAACAACCGCAGTCCCTCGATAACACCCGAGGATATCCGTTCGTAGGAGGAGATAACGTCGCCTGGCAACAAGGTATCGGAGAGTGAGACAACTACACTGTACGACAGGTCGCCGCCGTGCAGGCACGTCCCTCCGCCGGTCAGCCGCCGTACGCATTTGAGGTCTTTGTGGCTCATGATGTCCGAGCGCATGGCGCCAATTTGCTGCAAGTAGCCGACGCTGTACCAGGGGCCATCCCACGAGTAGATGCGCACTGTTGGGGGAACGCGATGCTCTGCGACCAGGGTCAAGGTAGCCTCGTCAATAGCCATATTGACGTAGCCATCAGCAGGTCCAGTCAAGACCAGACGCCACTCGGCAAAGAGCATAACTGCCTCCTGTTACACCCGACCGAAGGTCCTGTTGCCCTCGCGAGATTAGCCTGCTTCACCTTGTACTGCCAGCGCTTCATCCAGCGCCTGACGTATCTCTTCCGCCCTGAGCGGCCGTGGATAGTTGTACATCACTTTTCCAGGGCGCTCGTTGTAATACGGGCGATTGCAGTCTGTGCAGCCGGCGGTCTGGAAGGCGACACCGTCGGCCAGCAGAGCCACAATCTCGGCGCGACTCTGGCCAAGAAACGTGATCGCCTGGTCAGCTCCAAAGACCATGTCTTCCAGGCGGATCCTCTGCGTTCGCAGCAAATACCACGCTGCCTGAATGCGCCGGTACACCGTTATCGGCGGGGGTGCGTGTGCTGCCCAGGCCGTGCCGGCCACAGGAGTGAAAGCAAAGAGCCCAACGGTGACTTTGCGCTCCACCATCTCCTGCAGCCGCTCCAACATCTCCCTCTCGGTTTCACCCAGCCCTACGATCAAGTGTGTCCCGATACGCCCCGGGAACTCCTGTGCCGCTTGCCGGAGCAGTTCCAGCCGTCTGGCCCATCCCTGACCCTTGACAGCGTGGAAGACTCGCTCGCCTGCAGCATCCAGGGCGAGGGTTACCCTCTCGGCACCACTGTTCAGCAGGCGTTCAATCGCGTCGAGCGAGGGAGCAGCGATGGAGGTGCAGATGGGCAGACCCTCTATGCTGGCCAGGTCGCGCACAAGCTCCTCAGCGCGCTGCAGGTAGCCATCGGACACGGTCACCTGAAGGCAGCATCTCTTGACCAGGCCTTGTCCGTATCCCGTTGAGATCGCTTTCAGCGTGTCCGCCCAGGCAAAGCTCGGCCACACCACCCGAGATAGAAAGCCCGATTGTGCGCTGCTAGACCAGGCCTGAGCGCAGAACGAACAGTCACAGCGGCAACGTTCACCGACCATCAGGTAGGCAGTGGTAGGCAGGTATTCTTGCTTCAACGGTTGCAGGCCAAGGACTGCCGCTGTCCCGGCGGAAACGCGCACTTCCCCTGACACAGCCGACGATGATCCCTGGTCGTCTCGGCGCGCCAGGGAGACAAGCACATCGGTCACGGGCGCCGGATCACGCAACATTCATTCTCCCAACTGACAGACAACCGTTGCGCCAAAGCCATCTCGACGGCCGCCCTGGCTGGATTCACAATCCTGACCACTCCCGCGGCAATTGCCAGCGGATCGAGCTCCTGACGGTAGCGGCCGCCCGGCCTCATACACCCGAGGTAGACCGGTACATCACCCAGTACAACCCCGGCGCGCTCGATAAAGTCCACCACACTGTTTACACTTGGAGGGCAGCAGTCCGCATAGCGCGTGCCGGGAGTGGGCACCATAACCAGGAGAACAAGCGCCTCCGCACCCTGGTCAGCCAGCCATTCAAGGGCCCGGTCCTCCCCTCTCCATTCGCCCCCGTACAAGCCCAGCGTCAGGTGCGGCACAACACGCCCGTGGCGGCGCAGCATGGCGTAGGTGCGCTTATAGTCGGCCACGGTGGCGTCCAGCCCATAGACCTCCCTGATCGTCCGGTCATCGCCCACTATGTCAAAGGACACCACATCCAGATAGGGAAGGATGGGCCGTTCGCTGGCCAGACCCACATGCCAGTTGAATAGCCTTCCAGAATGCAGCTCGGCCAACCTGTCCAATGATGCGCCGAGTGGCACTCGCCCTTGGAGGTCACACCCACCGGAAATCAGGCAGCTCGTGTACCCATCAGCACCGGCCTGGTCGATGGGTACCATGCCCTTGAGATACTGCCCACCGCAGTGAGCACATTTCAGCGCGCAGTCGGTGCCAGTCAGACTGATCGGCAGAGTGTGGCTCGGCCGCACCAACGCAACACGGGCGCCGACGCCGTGAGAGCCTACCGCCGGTGCGCGTTCTAAGGCGGCCCTCGGCGCATCGCCGATGATCGCCTGACCTGGTTGCGGTTCGCAGTCTCCATCCATCATGTTAGTGCGTGCTGCTATTCGACCGTATCGTCGACGGGTATCTTCAGCGTGCCCGCTTCTTTGGTCTTGGGGCTGAGAACGAGCCTGTGCGGGCCAGGCGCCAGAGGGTCGCCATCGACCTGGATAGTGACTTTTAGCCCCACACCGAACTGGAGCGGTGACCGCGCCGAGATATCAGTGCTGGTCAGCGTCTTACCGCCGGCAACCACCACCCTGGTCTGTTCCAGGGGACATTCCTTCCCATCTACCACCACGGGCAGCATACCGACGATGGTTCCAGGCGCAATGGTGTTCTGGATAGCCAACTCAAAGCCGTTGGCCGTGTTCTTCAAGCTTTTCTTGACATAGAGCTTTTTCAACAGAAAGACAGGCAGAGAGCTCAACCTATTTCCTCCTACCGCGCCACGTGGCTGAGCGGAGCATCCAGCGTGGTGTCATCAGTGATTTTTTTCACAATTAGTATAGCCCGCACAGAACAGAATGTCAATCACCACGGAGCTCAGAACGAAGAACGCCTCCCTTGAATGCGGGAGGCGTTCACGATTTCGAGCTCACAGTCCTGCTAGAGATACCACCACACGTACAGCACGATTCCCCCAACCAGAGACAGAGTCCACAGAACAGCCAGAATCCTCATCAGACGTTTCTGGCTGCGCACCTGCAAGGCCAGGGGCAGGTCCATTCTCACTGCGACCACTGCATAGAGGCCCAGCAGCTCTGCCAGGGTGCCAACCAGGAAATGCGGCAGCATCATCCTGGGCTTGAGCGACGGATCGCGAATTGCTGCCGGAAGAACCCGGAAAAAGGTCGGGTTCATCACCGCCACGATCAATACCGCGTTGATGATCACCACGGCTGTCATCCAGGTATGATGTGTCGCTAGGTCGCCCTTCTTCACGCGCAGCACCGCCAGTATCAACAGCACCAGGAGCGCTATCTGCGCGAGCAAGTTCAGATCAGCGGCCCAACTCGCCTGTGTGCCCAGAAAGCCACGACCTGTCATGGCACTCCTTTCATTTTCCGGTCACTATGCAGCCAACGAGCACGACTCGCAACGAGAATCTAGGAACTGGCCTCGCCACGCTTTACCTGGGACATACACAGTATAGCCAGCCCCATGAACAGAGGCGAGAACACAAACAGCATACGGTGGCCAAACTGATCCATCAGCGCACCGACCAGGGGCGGCGCGGTGATCGCTGCCAGCATCGAGAAAAAGTAGTACAGGCCCGTGTACGAGCCGATCTTACCTGGCGGCGCCAGGTCAGACACCATGGGGAAGGAGTTGATGTTGATCAACGCCCAGCCCACCCCGGCCAGGATCAGCATCACCGTCAGGTAAATCATGTTCGTGGTGAACAGCCCACCTAGGATCATCACCAGAAGGACGCTGAGCCCGGCAAGAATAGTACGCCGTCGGCCAAACCGAGTGGCGATGAAACCAGACGGCAGAGCAAAGAGCAGAAAGGCCGCTGAGGTATAGGTCAGCATCATTGCGGCGGTACTCTCCTTGATGCCCAGGAATTCCTTGCCGTAGGTCGTCCAGAAGGTCTCGATGGCATTGTAGCCGATGAACCAGGCAAAGATGGCCAGCAGGATGAACAGGGCGCTTTTCTCCTGACTGGTGACGATCTCCCGAATCGTCGCCAGCACTCCCACGCGCTGCTCCGCCGCTTCCTCATACTGCTGTGGCTCCTTGATCACTTTCACCACGACCGCTGTGGCCACCAGCATCAGCGCGGAGCCAAACCAAAACGGCAACCCGCGATTGACTCGATAGAGGAATGCTCCGCCGAGGAAGGCCAGAGTCGTACCCAGTCCGCCCATCAGGTTGATGATGCCATTGGCCTTGCTGCGCAGAGGCGATGGCGTGATGTCGGGCATGAGGGCGACGGTGGGAGTGCGAAAGATCGCCATAGCGATGTTCATCACAATGATGGCTGTCAGGAGCAGTGGGAAGACAGGCACCCAGAGATGCAACACCGGAACCAGGGCAAAGAAGATGGCAGCA
>Ga0209200_1001569_pt1 | contig 22784 bp, 18 predicted proteins | sample AD_UKC033_MetaG_FD_184406 | JGI IMG/M metagenome (GOLD analysis project Ga0209200, IMG submission 184406) | Active sludge microbial communities of municipal wastewater-treating anaerobic digesters from USA - AD_UKC033_MetaG (SPAdes) (version 2) | ecosystem: Engineered > Bioreactor > Anaerobic >... | reverse complement strand
AGTTTAACAAAAGGATTTTTTCTTGTCAATGCAATCGTTTATGGGGGCAGAATGAACAAAATCGTCCGCTTTATTTATCAATATCAACCAACAAAGAAAAGGAAACATCAAACAAAAAGCCCGTTTTACAAAACGGGCTTTTTGTTTTTGGCTCCCAGCGCGGACTCGAATAAATTAATAAGTATTGTTAATTATTGAATTAAATGATACTCTATTTTACACATACCCCCAAATATACCCCCAAACTTCAATTTAAAACTCTTTTATAACACTCATACCGGAAGAAAATATCTTTTTGCAAACCGCTTCGGCTATCATATCAGCGTCTGTTGAAATTGACTCCTGAGACGTCGCCAGATTGTTGATGATATCCTTCTGTCGCTGGCATGAAACTTCCCCGTAGCTCAAAAATGTCGTCAAGACTTTCTCATGTCCCAGATTTTGGCTCCACGCCTTGAACTCTTCCGCCGTCTTGCAAACTTCTTCGCCAAGCTGGACGATGGTATTTCTGAAACTATGAGGATTAAAATATGGTATCCCGGCACTGATGAAAGCCTCCTGGAAGATAGATCGAATGGGCGAGGCATTGCGCCAGTGTTCCCGTTTTAATCCCGCCACAACAAACTGTTTATCGGGGCCTGACACGACCAGCGTTGCCGGAAACAGAGGGTCGTCATTTCCCCATAGTTTTTCATTCCGGAGATATAGCACCCACTCTGATACAATCGCGTGTATCTCCTCCCCTACGGGAAAGAAGTATGTATTGAAAGTCTTACTGAATTTTGTTTTCACTTCGCGGGCATCCTGATTGATACATCCGGCAATCAGGTCAATATGTTTCAACTTCATCGACGCAATGGCGCTGTCTCTCGCTCCGGTTAAGAGCGTAAATGCTATCAGGGCGCGATTCCGGCGTTCTATCTCCGTATTGTTCGGCATTTTGGTTATGACATGCTTGATTTGCTCAATCGTCGGAAACATTTGTTGCCGTTTTGCTGTGGCAATACGGGTATCCTTATCAGATAAATTGAAATATTCGGTATCGGAATATTGAATACGAGACTTGTAGCCCGGTTGCATTGCCAGCCATTGAAAAAAGCGTTTGAGTTGGGTGAGTGTCGCGTGCAGAGTTGCCTTACTCAACTTTTCCCCGGACTGTCCCTTCTGTTCTGCAAAATAGTCTTTAAAGGCAACGGCCTGCTCAAAGTGAAATGCCTTGAAATCGCGATACTTATTGTAATTCTCAAAACGGCTTAGGGCTTTGGCTGCCGCATCCACCATCTGCTCACTAAGACCTTTGGCATTCTTGAGAAAAACGTAATATTGACGCTTGATTCGTTCATTGTTTGCGTTGTATTTTTGCATGTTCCGATGTCTCCTGAGTTAAGTCACTGTTTACGGAGGGGTTGTCTCTATCACCTATACGTTTAAGTGCTTCCGGAAAACTGATGTCCACTTTTCCCTGAAACTCACCGATTTTGGCTAAACTGACATTTCTATTCATCAGCGTGTTACAGTCCGGACAAATGGCAACGAGATTGCCGAACTTTTCAGTGATGGGACGATAGTCAGCCATGTTTGCGGCAGGCAGTTTGGGGGCTCGGCAGCGGACGCAATAAAGTTCTCCGGGCTTGCATGGCTGTTTGTTTTTCTTACGACGGTTTCCAAGGAATTCTGCAAGAACAATTCCCTGAATCAGCATAGGACGTTTGTCGATAATAGCCGCAAGTCCTTCCTTAATCCAGTGACGGACAGTATTTTTGTGAATGCCGAACCGCTTGGCAATTTCTTCCACCGTATAGCTGCGGTGAATCTTGACAAGACGGGGGTTGGGGTGACGTTTTTTCATGACTCATCCCCGCCGAGGTCGTGCCGATGATTTTCTTATCTGGTTGAAGAGAAATCGTTCCAAAACGAGTTCATCATTTTGCATCATGGATGCCCTCTTCGATGAATCTTTGAATATCAGCGGCTCGCCATACCGTCACACGCTCGGACAGTTTCAAAGGCTTGGGGTATCGACCAGACTTCACCCCGGCCCACCAATTCGAGCGTGAAACAGGAATAAACCGGAGAACCTGCTTGATCCGTAGCAGACCTGTCTGTGGTATTTCATGTAGTTCTGGAATATTTGACATTGTGTACCTCCTTCGCCTGAATCTAAAAATCAACTTTATATGCCGTCGAACTTCGTCGGCTCTTACTGGTCATAGTCTGATTACGAGGGGAAGATGTCTGACTTTACTGGGAAGATTTTAGGAAGATGGAAGGCAGATGAAAAGAAAAAAGCCACGATAATTAAAAGATTACAGTGGCTTCGATAAAAATGATTTATTAATGCAAAATTATTTTTATAAGTTAATCGTCCAAGTGAGGGAGCCAGTGTATATCAAACCAAATGCACCATCTGGTTTGATAAAATCTTGCAGATGTCTTGTCAGATTCGTCATACCTGTTTTGCTGATTGCGTTATATGCTGTATCCAAGCGTTTCTTTACATTGACTTGAGCCTTTTTATCATTAGGATCGGAAATATCTCTTGTCGTCAAATATGGCTTTATTTTTTCTATTTTTTCTTCGATCTTTTCTCGCTCCTCCATCCCTGTACATTCAAGTTCCACCTGTAAATTGGCATATTCTCTCCTAATGGCTGCCAGTGCTTTATTATCGTTAACGGGTTGCCTGCCACTCCCGATATTCAATCCTTCGCTTATCGCTACATCCTCGGACATGACGTTGGCTGCTTCTTTCCCAGATGCGGCCCGATAAAGTTCTTGGCATGATATGGCGCTGCCCGGCTTTTCAAGCAGGAAAGAAATATAAAGCAATCCGTCAAGATGCTTTATCATGACATCCTTTCCGTCTTCATCAAATCGCACATGCCAATATTCACCCGGATTCTTTTTGAAGAAATTGACAGCATTGATCTGGTCCGATTTTTTTTGCTCTTCAAAAGATGTTTCTGAAATCTTACCGTTGCATTTCGCTACTGAAACTTCCACACTGGCAGCATTCATGGTCGTTAAATCAGGAATGCAGTCTTGCTGAATGACTTTTTCTTTTTGCAAGCAAGGGGACCTCTTTTCTAACTTTTCAATCTGTTCAGGAGAAGGCGATGATTCCAAGGGTTTGATGTTGTGAGCCCACATGTATTTTATGACATCAGCAGAGTTGTATAGGAAACCGACTGCTCGAAAAATGGCCGCCATGCGTTTTTTATCGTCGTCATAAGAAAGAGAATAACTTATTGCTTCACAACCGTCAGGTATGACCAGAACATCTTTCGGCTGTTTTTCAAAAGCGATTTGTGCGGCCTTTCTTATTTTATCGTCTGATCGCTTTGGGGGACGGGTTCCTGCAAATCCGTGGCGTGTCATGACTATGCCACTCTGCGCCGCTCCTTCCTTGAGAAACTCAATTCTTTCCAATTCTGCCAAGGATTCTCTGCCGCGCCTCTCTAACTCGTCTTCATTCACTACTTCCAGTCCGGTGATAGTACGGGCTCGCACACCATCTTTCAAAAGCTCGAATAGTTGAAAACCTTGCAAGCCATATTCTTTTACTAAATCCTGTCCCGGCCACCATTTTTCACTTATGAATACTTCTAAAGGCATTCCCAACCACAATAGAAATTTATCCAGTTGTTGGTGATCGCAAGGAAAAGGCAAGGCGGGTTTGGACAAATCATTTTCCGGATGTTCAGCCAGAGTGGCCCTTTCTTCCGGAGTGCAATCATCGTCGCTACATGGTGAAATAACCCAAATACCATCCGTCCTTACTTCTAATCCCGGCACCCAATCCAACGGATCATGTACGTTGAGGACTCTGATAAAATCTGCATATCCAATTTGCTTCATTTCTTCCTTTCAAAAAATATTGTTTTTTACGCTACGAGCCAGGCAGAGCCAACCAAGCCTCGGATAGATCGTCCAGCTTGCCTTCCTTCATTGCGGAGAAATCAAGAACGCTAAATAACCCTCGTGCATTAAAGTAGCGTGCCAGAAGAGCTTTGGCATCTGGCGAAAGAAATTTTTCGTTGAATATTGACCGGGCAAGTGATTTCCTTTCTTACAGCTACAATCATACTCTAAACATCATGATTGATGATAGCAAATCGAAGAAACTAATCGTCACGCACCACCGCATGGATGACATATCGCATATAGACGGAAATGAGACCGTCATTCAGTTTCATTTCCACGTTTTCAATTCAACTCCTGCATCAAAGTTGATTTCCAGTCTTTATAACGCTTATCCCTGATTGCCTGAAAAAACTCCGTAATGTCTTCCGGGGATAAAAAATAGAAATAATATTTCCAATCAATTTTATTTTCTTTCATTTTCTCGTTTAACGTATCGAAATGCTCTACTCCATCCCTATACTTTGCTTTATTTTTTTGTTTTGTGTCTCCGTCAGCTTTCATTTCTACAACAAAGACTTCATTGTTCGATTTAATCTTAAGAAAGAAATCGGGATTGAAATTTTCGCGTTTCACATGGGTACTGGCTTTTTCATCCGGCTTATACGAGTATGGAAACCAATAAAAACCTTTGTCCGAGGATTTAATAACCGAATCAAAAAGCTCTATATTATTGAAAACAGATCGGGTGAATTTATATTCAGGATCGTAATTTACATAAAAAAGATTTAAAGGTGTTTTGAATCTTTCTTTTTCTATTTCTATTAAATTATCTTTAAGAAATTTAATTTCGCTTACATTTCCGCCATACTTTTCAATATTTTCTTTTACTTTGTCATAGTTTTTTTTGTCTTTAAGAAAAGCGTACAAAATAGTTTTTTGTTCTTTGGGAAGTGTATCCGTTGAACCTTGAGTGTAAAATAGATAACCGTTACTTTTTAAAGAGCTCTCATTAAAAAATTGTGGAACCAATTTATCGATTTCTATCTTCATTATAGAATCAGGCTTCATTTTCATGCGTGGCGTTTCTTTGCCAAGCTCCCTTAGCATAGGACCAAATGCCTGTTTTGCTTTACCTAGATTTTCTCGGCTCAGGAAACTTTGATCATATCCATCTTTTGCAAGATTATTTAAGATGAATTCTTTGATTTTCTTAATTGACCAGTTCTTGGAAATATTTACATCCTTGTCTTTTAGGAAAAGCTTTATTTCTCTTGCTGCTTGATCAACTGACACAGTATCTTTAATTTCGACATTAAAACGGAAAGACCCGCTTTCGGAATATACACTTGTTTCTTGCCATTCCTTGCTTTGCGGAGAAAATTTTACCTTTTCCGGTTCTTTGGCTGGTTTTTCTTTGCTTTCAGTTGTGTCTTGCAGCGGAATGTATTCAAAATTGTATAAGGGAAAAACATATTCGGCTTTATTCTCGTCGTATCCCCAACTCAAGCGGTTCTCAATTTCCAACACTTCGTTATATAAATTTATAATATTAGATGTCCATGCTTCGTGATTATTAATCTTAACATAGACTGAATCAGATAAGCCTGGCGGAATCCGCAATCCACGCCCTAAAACTTGCGCTATTAGCAGCTTTGAATTAAATGCTCTTTGCTCATGCGGAACAATCTGAAAAACATTTTTAACATCCCAACCCTCGGTAAGCATACTGACTGATACTATCCATTCAACAGTGTTATCCGCTTCATCAACCGTTTTTAAGAGAGCAAGGTTCTCCTTGCGGACTTTTTCCGGTTGCTCAAATATGGATTCAACAATTGCCTTTTCATTGCTATTTGACGGAATGCCAGACGTTACCCAAATAACTTTCTTGGCTGCCTGTTCATAGGATAGCGATTCTTCGTCTGCTATATATTTAACTAGCTCATTCCACACCTGAATGCAGGTAACTATTTTATCTGTGATTATTATTGAAATTGACTTCAGTATGCCAGCGTATTTTTTCTGATTTTCAAGATGATTCTGATAAGTCTCATCAAATCCTTTTTCTTTTGTTGATTCTTCTTCAACCTTATAATCTATTTTCTTAACAATACCATCTTCCATTGCCTGCTTGATGCTATATCTATAGATTATATCGTGGAAATATTCATCACCGATATAAGGAGTACCTGATAATCCGAGCAAATATTGGAAGCCGTATTCCTCATTAGTAATAAAGTCGAACCACTTTTTCACGGCGGCATCTGCATCGCTGTAAATATGATGAGCTTCGTCACTGATAACCAGCGTCCGTTGCCCCTTTCCCTTAAAGCTATCTGATATAGAGGAACCCGTTCTTTGATAGGCTGCATGAATATTCTCGACGCAGATATCACCATCAAGAATCGGATCATTGGCGCTTTTTATCGCCGGTGAAGTATAATTTGCTTCCAATTCTTCAAGAATCTTTGTCAATACAGCATCGCCACTGAACCGTTCAAATTTCTTTTTCAGTTCTTCTTCAATCGTTAGTGATGGACACAACACAAGAACTTTATCCACAAAACCTTCAGCCAGCATAATCTGAGCAACGCCATAGATAACCCAGCTTTTGCCCGTGCCAGTGGCCAGGTCAATACTATAAGACTTTTTATCTTTTATTTTTACATGTTCAATATATTCGCTGATGTTTTTGTATTTGGTTTTAAGTTTTTCACTATTTTTGAATGTATGAATGGCTGCCTGTTCTGTATTCACATATTTATCTGTAATAAAAAAATGGATGGCTTTTCTTATTGCTGCGCGGACATGTTCAAAATCAGATGTTGTTAGCGCTTCGAGGAAAGCATCATATTTATTAACTATTGATAGAACTTTAGAAGAATCATCATCAATCTTAAGAATAAAATCGCTGTTTTTATATTCTATACTCATGTGAAGTCCTTTTTAGTTTTAACAACTTTCAATTCATTTCCATACCTATCAATAAAGATTACCATCATCTTCTTGCCGACAAAATCTTCTTCCGCTATTCTAATGACAGCCTTTGTTTTTTCCTCATTAATTATTTCATTTGACCAAAATACTTTACCGAGGTTGAAATAATCGTCATTATAATCAGTATCCACAAGAACCATGGAAAGGGTTTCAAAGTTTTGAAAATCTTCCGGATCATAAACCAGCGTATTCGACTTGAAACTTGAAATTTCAATAGAAAAATCCTTTTGACTCCTATTAAACAAATCTGGATTTGTTGGCTTTCGACGATGGTATGTTACCTTCACTTCCGGTTGTGAAATAAAATCAAAACCAACTGCATCTATAACTTCATTGACATCATCTTCACTAATTGGTTGTTTGATACTTCCTGGTTCACCTTTTTCAATCAAAGCTTTTAAGACAGACAGAGGCACTTTTAAAAGAATATAAGTCGTTTTATCAATTTCTATTTCATCTTCCATAAATCCCATGGCCGTGATTGGCGCGATAACATAAAACTTACTCCCCGCACTACCACCAAGAACAGTATGCAGACTCTTTATATATTCCCGGTCAAGTATAAGTTTCTTCTGATTTGGATAATCCCAGATGAATGCCGAATGTACTCCAATATATCCATCTGCTTCAAAGCCGTGTATTTTATGTTTCTCAGAACGGACACCGAAAAGTTGCGCCACGAAAGGCTGATAATGGGCCCAATCCATTTTGAGAATAGCTTTCGCGTCATACACACCGGCATTATATAAAGTGAATTCTTTGGCTCTTAACGACTTTTCTTTTTCAGATTTATCTTTTGGCTGAATAAATGAAATAAGAAATCGCACTCTTCCGACTTCAATTATTTTTTCTCCCGCTTCGCCTTCTTCGTTATCTAAGGATTTCAGCTTGTGTAACTTTAATTTATTTTCTGGACAAACAAGAGAAAATTCCTCCTTGCCACTGCCGGAAAGATTATCTGCAATAAAAGCACTTAAATTTTTTAGAAATATGTCTGTAATGACAAGATCGCCTTTGCGGGCTTTTTCGTAAATAAAAAATAATCCTCTTGAATTTGATTTGGTGTGTTCATCGAAATCTGTTACACGTTCATAATCTACACGATCATCATTTTTTAAAGATCCGATTTGCGTGCCGAGATTAAGTAATCTCTTCTGCATTGTATAGATGGCGAGTTTGCCGCAGTCCATACCTATCCAACGACGATTTAATTTTTCTGCCACTGATAAGGTTGTACCTGAACCAGCAAAAGCATCAATAACAATGTCATTCTCATTAGAAGATGCTCTAATTATGCGTTCAAGAAGTTTTTCAGGTTTTTGGGTAGGATAGTCAACTCTCTCTGTTGATTGCGGGCCTATATCCTTTATATCACTCCATATATCTCTTATGGGGTTGCCTTCTCTTTCATCTAAATATCTTTTTAGGCCCGGCCAGCCTGTTGAAGAAAAAACAATAACTCCTTTTTTAATACCATCATTTATATTATCTTGTGACCATATCCAATGCTTACCAGGTGGTGGGGCAATATCTCCTTGCTTACCAAAATTTCTTGCTGGACCAGAGCCATTCTGCGTAAAATCAGATATTCTGTATCTTCTATTAGTGCCTGGCTCAATATATTTGTAAAATGATTTAATATAGCTCTCATTAAAATCAGTATACTGTTTATTAAATAAATAATTATTATTTTTATATATATAAATATTTGAAAATGTTCTTGGGAAACTATCAGTTTGAAATTTTGCTGCGGTAGTAGACTGCCATATTATATCGTTTAAAAAATTATGCTCCCCAAATATCTCATCCATAGCAGCTTTGATATAATGACCTTTTTTCCAGTCAAGGTGCACATAAATACTGCCGTCATCAGCCAATATTTCCCGCATGAGAATCAAACGTTTTCTTAAAAATTCTATAAACTGAGAACCAATGATTTTGTCACGATAAGCTTTTTCCTTGTCCTTCATGAAATCCTGTTTTGTGGCAAAAGGCGGATCAATATAGATTAATTTGATTTTATTTTTAGTTTTGTATTTGTTTTCACCGCGCTGGTCGTCATAGAGTGTTTTTAGCGCAAGCAGGTTGTCACCAAAGATCAGCATATTGCGCCAATCTTCATCAAAAGGATTATCCGTATTGAAAGAACGAATCATTTGAAAAGGCGCGGCGGGCGTTTGGGCAATAATTTCTTCTCTACGGGCTTTGCCTTTATAAACCAACCTGTAATCTTTTGTCGCTTCAATAAACTCAGTATCATCGCTATCAAAGAGCTTTGATTTATAAACAGCAGGAAGTTTTTTTCCTGATTCAATCAGCTCAATAATCTTTTTCTTTTCCTGATCAGTCAGTTTCACATTCAATCCTTTATCAACACGGTCATAAAAATGAAGTTAAAAAACGTGGAGCAGGTCTTGAAATATAATCTTTCCGCCCCTTTTGATATTTTGACATTGTTCGATGAAGCGCAATGAATATTACAACTTCTTGAAAAGATTTCAAGAATAAAATGTAATCAATACGGTTCATAGGCGATGGGCGACAGGCGACAGGAATCAGGCGAATGGTGGATGGGATAACAGCGCATAGCTCATCGCTTGCAGCATGTTATTTTTCATTCGTAAACCGGTCATAAATAATCCGGCTGGTTTTCCTGCTCACACAAATAATCTTTTCTGGGCCTACAATCTATACCTTATTTCACAGATTCTCCTATCATCAACGCCATTGCCTGGTTAATGCGCTTCAGCGCTATGTCCAGGTTAAAGTTCTCCCGTTCTTTTCCGGTCAGAACTTCAAAAAGTTCTTCTTGAATACGTCCGCGCATATCTTTTATTTCCTTATCTGACCGCCCCATATTCACAAGGTATTGTTTCAAATCGGTGTCACCGTTATCTTCAGCGAGTTTTTTACGAAAAAGATCAATGATCTGTTTGTTCTTTAGATTGAACTTGTTCCGCAGAATGAAATCGATGTCATAAAAATCACGCGGCGCGATGTCTTTTCTTAAGGCCGCCGCCCGCAGTTTTTCGCTGACGATTTCATCGAGAGCCAGACAGTTGACGTGTCCGGCATCAAAGAGGGGCACTCCCGTAAAGGGGTGAGTATATAGATGCTGAATCCGGCGCGATTCAGGGGGAAGAAGCGGGTTGAATCGGAGACTGATTTCGAGTTTTATGGTTTGGGCAACGGGAAGCGTTACCGCATCATATGCAAAATAATAGATATACTGTTTTGATTCATTGCGGCCCGCGTTTTCTGTGCCTTCCAGCCGCATACCCAGAGTGTCGGCAAAGGCGGCGATTTTGTCTTTGATGGTTTGCATGACCTTGCGTCTGTTTCCCCTTGTCGCGGAATCATCAGGCAGTCGCATACTGAAATCCAGGTCTTCGCTTAGCCGGTAATAGGAATAATATATTTTGTTGAGGCAGGTGCCTCCTTTGAAAATCAAATTCGCGCTGAGATCGGATATTCGTGATAGAATAAAAGTCAGGTAATAATCTTTTTCCATCAACGGCGCATAAAACCCTGCAAGAGTTGCCGCCCGATCTACCAGGTCACGGAATTTTACTTTATCGTGATGAATCAGAAACGATGACGCGCCACTTTTCATTGATCTTTCCTTTTCGATCACTTGTAAATGAAATCAGCGATGTTTTTTTCACGCTTTTTATTAACGGCGCGAGAAGCTTGTCATCCACGCCGGCTTTTTCCAGGGTAAGTCCTATCCGTTTGCGTGTTATAATCATGGGGAATTTGACGGCATATTCAATCACTTTTTTGATGTCGCACTTTCCTTCCCTGACAAAACGAGTCAGAATTTCAGCGGCGGCATCCGGCCCCCCCACGGGGTTGCTGTAATAAATCAGGTCAATCAACGTTCTCTCTTTTGAACTGACGTTGACCGTCTTCCCGCGAATTTCTATGGTTTCCAGACCATACATCCTTTTTGCTGGAATTTTAATAAATTTAAAAGAGACGCCGGTTATGGCTCTCACGCGGGAGATTCTCGGATTCAATATGTAAACCGTCTGAAACTGCTGATCGGTCATGTTATAATAATTGTACATGGTGGAATAACCGATGTAGTAATCCCCATCGGGAAAAAATACGGCAGGAATCAGAAGCTCACTGATGCGGCGACCCGTCGGTACGGCATCCAGAGGCACAAAGATATAGACGCCGTTTTTGATGGGAATAAAAATCTTCTTTCTTTTAAGGCTGGAAATCAGCTTACGCCTGTATGTAAAACCACGCGGCAGATAGTCATCCACTTCTTGAATTGTAACGATGTCCTTTTGCTCGTAAGACAGACGCGCCACCAGTTCGGCTTCTTTCCGCGTCAGTGAGCTTATTGTATTGTTGTTTGTCATATGTACCTCTATTTAGGATTATCGCATAACATTTATGCGATAAGAAAGCAACACATTCATGCAGCATGTCAATAAATATATTAAATAGTTAGCGTCTGATCAGGCAATGCTTTATCATTGCTGCATCTCCCAAAGATAATCTTTATCCCCCATTCCTGCATTTTGATATTGCCTGACGAACTGCCATAAATGGAATTACTCCCCATTTGTAAACCCGTCATACAGAATCCTGCCGGTTTTCTTGCTGATGCAGATGATGTGACTTGAACCTGTTCGCGTTTCTTGTGACGGGATAAAGGCCGTCCAGCAGGGTTCCGCCTTCACCTTATCGACACCATAGAAGGTGCAGCCATCGGGTATGCCGTCCTGAATTTCAAAATCACGTGGCAACTGAGCTATCAGGTGTTTCCGGATAATTTGTAAAGCCTTTTCTCTGGTCAGTTTTATATCCCGTTTCATATTTCATATCCCAATGATTGCCAGACATTTTCCATTCCTGGCCGCATCAACCATTTTCCCGGCAACAAACAAGAGGGTTTCCAGAATGTCCGCTTTCAAATTTGCGCCTGTGCGGCATTCTGGTTCAATCGTTGATTCTCTATAAAGCATAGTTTCAGAATCAAAGTAGGTCACCGGGCAGGCGGCAATTCTTGATGCCATATTTAAAAGATCGTACACAAAACCATAAATTTGCTGCGGATTATAAAATTGATGGAACTGGTATTGGTCGAAGAATAAAAACGTATGCGTCAATACGCAAATTGTACCGCAAAGATCATCCGGCCATTTGAAGAAAATGTAATCACGGTAGGTCGCCTCATCAGGCCAATCTTCTTCATCAATTTCAAAACGCGCAGGCAAAGCAGCAAATTCAATATTTGGGCCCGCCTTTGGAAGAGTTTCTGCGTTCAGAATCGTCACTGTTTTTTTACCTCCCTTTATTCATCTCTCGACATCAGCTAAGTTGTATCACTCCTGCATCAGTTCCCCACCTATCAATGGATTATCGCAAACATTATTTACCAATGACCTCTTCAACCGTGTGGCAAGACACATCGTTTCTATCGAGAAGCTTTACCTGGAAATCGATAATCTGCCGGATCATTTCATCAGTGATGTCGTCCCGTCTTGCTGCAATGATCTGCCTGGCTTGTTCAACTTGTCCGGATCTGCGCAACAGGTCAATGAGAATGGCCGTGTATGATTCATTAGGCGCGGCGAGTTGCCGATTTTGCTCTGCAACACGCATCAGCCTATCCGCCGCTTTCTGGCGGCACATTTTTGCCTGCGTGTGACGCTTATGATCGTCACAGGCCCATGCGGCATGAAGAAACGCCAAAAAAGCAGCTTTATAATCTCCGGTTTCCTCACATATCATCGCCTTGCACAGAAAGGAATTCGCCATTTCCGGGTAATCGGTATCATTCAATTGATCTGCGTATGCTTTACTTTTCACAATGGACTGAGCTTCCGGAACAGACGTGCCGATGTCGGACGCGCAATAGCCGCAATGCGGGCAACGCCGCACCCAGGTGTGCATGGTGGATCGCTGCATTTCCGGAGGACGTGTATCGAGGTCCGCCGATCCGAAAAATGTATTTGTGCTGCTGATACCGGTGAATTCGCTTATCTCCCCGCACAGGCTGCATTGTATCTTTTTGCGATAGAATGTTGTCATAAAGCCTCCTTTTTTAACGGCAAGCTATTCCCTATGACTGCACATTTTCCGCCATCAACGGTAGCAAGCCTTCTGTCTCCTGATGATGGTTGATTAAACCCGACCGGCGGGTGTTTCTTTCATGTCGGGCGACCGCCACTGCTTCTTTGTCATCGCGCATTTCGGCAGCGGTGATGTACCATCCCAGTTCCCAGTCGTCAAGTTTATCCGGCTGCCCAAAACGTTTCCAGGCCATCTCCAGAAATTCCTTGACGGCAAATTCCTTACCCATGTCGTGCACGATTTTGGCCTGAAGAACATAGTATGGGGCTATATCCTGCGCATGAATCGCCTTTTCCGTCGCTTTTTTCGCTTCTTCAAGCCTTTTTTGTTTTTGCAGTAACAGGGCCAGATTAAACCAGGGGGCGCTCATATCGGGATCGACGGTGCTGGCCTCGGCATACAGTCTTTCTTCTCTGTCTTCATCTCCCAGACAACCGCAATACAGGGCTATGCGGTTGATGATGAAGGCATCCGGCTCGTTGCGGCGTCGCATTAGATCGGTCAGAAGATGCGCGGCTTTTTCGTAATGTCGCAGTTTCGCGCAATCTTCAGCCAGCCCGATAATGACGTCTCTGCGTTCATCAGAATCAAGGACGCCCGTGCGCAAATTTTCCTCCGTTTCTTCGATACGCAGGCGGACGGCCTGGGTGTTGGAAATATGGGTCAGGGGATGTTCTCTGCGGTTCTTAAAAGGTTTTACGTCACTACGATCCGCATGAAACGCCCGCACATCAAGAACCTGGTTTTCATCATAGCGGTATTCCAGACGAATCCGCTCTCCGGCTTTAACGGGAGCGGGGACTTCCCACAACTCGCTCAAAAGCATACGGTTACCGCTTTCTTCACGCGCGACGACTTCCACGCGGACCGGCAGAGATTTATCGTCAGGGCATTCCGGCAGTGCAAGCTTTGTGAATTCCTGGTACCCGCCATGCGCAGGCCAGGGTAGCGGCGCACCCTTGCTGACCAGATCCAGCGTGCCGTTTTCGGTGACAATGGAGATGGATTCCTGGCAGACCGGCTGGATGATGGGCCTGTTGCAAAGCGCCAGGGACAAGGCGTTCAACGCGGCGCCCCGTGCCACGGCTGTCTGCATTGCATCGGCGGTGTCGAAGCCCAGAATATTCGCCTTTTCAAATATCCCGGCCAGTTCCCGCCCGATATGCGGAATCAGGCAGCTCCCGCCGGCCAGAAGGCACAGGTCGATCTGATCAGGCGTAAGATCGCAGTGCTGCAACGCGTCAAGGATCGGAACAAAAATAGAAAGCGTCTGAAAATATTCCGTCTCCTTTGTATAAAGCATGTTCTGATCGAGAAACGGCGTAAGAATGCCATTAAAAGATTTCAGGTCGAGCGTTGGGTTGACAAGGGTGATCTCCTTGCCGTCGCTCATGGAAAACGTAAATTTCCGGTGGCACGTCTCTTCCAGATCATCCGGCCAGTCTTCTTCAACACACCGGGCCAGCTTTTCGCACAAGCTGATTTTCAACTGCTCGGCCACACTGATGAAGGCAGGCTCGATGATGGTCTTCTTTGTCGTAAAGTCGAAAGCGTGTACATCCAGGCTATTTTGTTTGAGAATCTGCGGCACGACAATCTGATAGAGTATTGCCCGGTCGATATCGCCGCCGCCCAGCCGATTGTAACGGGATACGGATAATGATGAGATGAACATTTTTCCGGCCAGATCGGTGGAAAGACGGAAGATGGCAACATCGCAGGTGCCGCCGCCAAAATCAAAAACGAGAAGATGTTTGGTTTCTCCGATTTCAACCATTGGTTGGTCCGGATGTTCTGCCATGTAACCAATGAAAGCGGCGACGGGCTCGTCCAGAAGATCGCCACCCCTAACGGTAAGCTTCGCCAGCGTGGCAGCCTTGAGGGTGTCTTCCCTCTGGGCGGTCTGAAACGACGCCGGGACGGTAACGGTGGTGCGGACCGGGGCTTGCGCATGATCTTTTAAGGCAGCCTCTTTGAGGTAAGATAGGATGCGCCCGCTGATCTCCGCCGCCGACCGGTAGCCGGCAGGCGCCATGTTGTATGTGCGACGAAGCCCCATGTCGTTTTTGACTTCAGCAAACAAATTGCCGTTTTCGATCATGCCTTCCTCGCGACCGCGACTTCTCAGGAGGCGGGCACCTTCACCCACAATCTCACGCCCGTCATGAAGCGCTACAATGGACGGGACCAGGGGATGCCAGTGGCTTCTTGTTCCGGCTGGCTGTTCAACAGGCAGGCAGCGAACCTTAATGTCGTCTCTAGCTGACGGTTTATAGACAATCTCCGCAACGGTTGAGTTGGTTGTGCCCAGGTCAATGCCCAGCACCCGGACAGCTTTTTTTAATTTTACAGAGGGAGAACCCTCCGAAAACAAAATTTGACAAATACTCATAATGCACCTCCTTATCGGTCCGAGCGGTTTTCAGTTTCACGGGCTTAACTTTGGCATTGATTTTATAGCGTATCTTCTGCTATTGCAAAGGCAAGGCGACAACGGTACGTCGCATTATTTGATACAGCGAACTTTTTTCCAAACATTGGTTTTGCATTGATACTTTTTTAGAACCGGGGAGGGTAAAAAGGATATGGCTAGGGATAAGAAAGCGCAGTCAAAAATGATCCGCCTGGGGCGGATTCTCAGGTTGTTCATGGAAAAAGAGAAAGTTGCCGGCGCGTGGCTGGCCGATTACTTCCGGACGACACCCCGGACGATTCAGCGCGACTTGCTGCTTTTAAAAGAATCCGGTTTCCCTCTTCACGAGGAGAAAAAGGGTACTTACTGCCTGAACCGGGACTTGGTGAAAAATCTGGAAGTCTTTGACGATACAGAACTGGCGCTCATGGTAGCCATGAAAAACATTGTAGGGCAGCTTGGCGAGCCTTTCCAAAAGGCGGCGGATGATGTCCTCGACCGCCTGTATGACAGCGTAACCTCCATGCCGGTGTTTGTGAAGATAGACGACACCATTCCCCTGGACATAACCTGCCTCAACCGGCTGGTGAAAGCAATACGGGAGAAAAGACAGGTAAGTTTTCGCTACACAGGTAAAAAAAGCGCCCATTCCGTCGAGCTGGAACCTTACAGGGTTGTCTATTACGGCGGCTTCTGGTATCTGATCGGCAACGAGCTGGGTACGGACATCCTCAAGCGTTACGCATTGGACAATATGCGGGATATCCGTCTGTTAAAGTCCGGATTCAAATCCATTCCGGAAAAACTGGATGACATTCTGAAGGGCAGCGCCAATATCTGGTTTGCGGAAAAGACAAGCATGACCGTCGCGGTCCTGATCGATAATCAGGTTGCCCATTATTTCAAACGCCGCAAGATGTTTCCAACCCAAGAGATCAAAGAAGAAAGGCCGGATGGATCGCTGGTGGTTGTTTTCCGGGTGGGCCACTTCGAGGCCATCCGTGACATTCTGAAATCCTGGATACCACATATCACAATCCTGGAGCCGGAAGAATTCCGGAATAATCTGCTTGCGGAAGTGAAAGACTGGGTAAAGAATCAGGTAAAAGTAGTAAACCGGAGATAACAATTACGGTGACTCTTTAATCCTGAACGGCAATACCTTTGCGCCTACTTTCAATCCATCCAGATAATCAGCCCAAGTTTGCATCATCTTCTTTCTTTCGGCAAGATGCGAAGTGCGATTATAAGCGCGTCCGTTCGGGTCCCTGACTGCATGAGCAAGTTGATGTTCAATAAAATCCGGTCTGACATGCAAAACTTCATCAAGTATTGTTCGCGCCATTGCCCTGAATCCATGACCGGACATTTCTTCCTTTGGATAACCCATAATCCGCAAAGCTACAAGAATAGCATTTTCACTCATAGGACGTTGAGGAGTTCTTTCTGATGGAAATAAATAGCGTCCTGAACCTGTGAGCGAGTGAAGTTTTTTTAATATCTCTATTGCCTGCCGTGACAATGGCACAAGATGAGCCTCTTTCATTTTCATTTTACTTGCTGGAATATTCCATTCAGCGTTTTCAAAATTAATTTCAGACCATTCAGCATGACGAAGTTCGCCCGGGCGAACAAAAAACAAAGGTGCTAACTTTAATGCGCATTGAACAACAAATGTTCCCTGATAACTGTCAATAGCCCTGAGAAGATTAGCTACTTCTTTAGGTTCTGTAATTGCGGCTCTGTGGGTCGTTTTTACAGGTGATAATGCGCCTTTTAAATCTTCCGCCGGATTACGATCAGCGCGTCCGGTTGCCACTGCATATCTGAATACTTGACCGCAAACATTTCTTGTCCGGTGAGCAAGTTCCAATGCATCTCTTGATTCTATCCGTCTTAATACTGATAAGAGTTCAGGAGCTTTTATATCTTTAATTGGTCGTGAACCAATCCAAGGAAAAATATTCAGTTCCAAACGGTGCATAATTTTATCTGCATATTCTTCCTGCCATTTTGATTTGAATCTTTCCAGCCATTCTCTTGCTATGATCTCGAAGGTTTCGGTTTCTTCGACTTGTGCTTGTTTTTGTGCTTTGCGGACTGCATCAGGATCGACGTTGTTTGCAAGCAATCTCCTTGCATCGTCACGTTTTCGACGCGCATCAAGAAGCGTTATCTCTGGGTATGACCCAAAGGCAAGCTTCTTCTCTTTATTATCGAAACGATATTTAAACCGCCATAATTTACCGCCAGAAGGTGTGATAAGAAGATATAAACCGCCACCATCAAATAATGAAAACGGTTTTTCTTTTGGTTTTGCTTTTTGTACTTTCATGTCCGTCAATGGAATAATACGCTTTGGCATAGAGGCACCTCCATTTTTTTTGGTACACGCTGAATTTTTTGGGTACCTTTTTCTTAAATTATGTACCCAAAACGACAAGATTCTGATGGATTGTATAGCACGTCTTTGGATATAAAACAACAAAAAACCCGCTATTTCTAACGGGTTTTTTGATTTCCTAGGACAACCTAGGATTGTGTACTGGCTCCCCAGCGCGGACTCGAACCACGGACCCGATGGTTAACAGCCATCTGCTCTACCGACTGAGCTACTGGGGAATATTTTTATTTAGCGGCAATTAGTACAAATCATCATTTCTTTCAATGGAGTCCCTGTTTTCTTGCTAATATATTTCAACTGATCGATCGGCGCGAAGTACTTACCACACTTTTCACATGCTTGCATTTTAAATGTGCGTCCCCATATTTTACGCTTATCACCGGCGGAAGTCATCTCGATATGCCCGGTAGGACACACGTAAACGCACGCGCCGCAGCCAATGCAAACATCGGATTTTTCCATGAAAGGCGTTCCAACCGTTTTGTGCGACCCCCGGTTGAAAAGTCCGATAGCGCTCACCCCTACAATTTCTTCGCAAACACGCACGCAGGAACGGCATAAAATGCATTTGCCCTTGTCCGTGTCGACGGCAAACCTTGTTTGCGGTTCCACACCCATCTCTTTTGCCATTTTCCAGAGCACATCGGATTCGGGACAGCGGGCCAGTAACAGTTCCAGCACCAAGCGACGCACATTTTGCACCCGTTCAGTTTTTGTATCCACAACCAACCCTTCTTCAACTGGATAAAGACAGGATGTCACAATTCTAGTTCTGCTCCCCTTTTTTATTTCCACCACGCAAAGTCGGCATGCTCCGGAACGGCTTACTGACTCATGAACGCAAAGAGTAGGAATATCAATGCCGGCACTTCGCGCTGCTTCCAGTACCATCATATTTTTATCAGCTTTTACGTTTTTACCGTCAATGATCAAATTTACCATTATCCATTCCACCTTTTATTTTACGGTTATCGCGTCAAATTTACAACTTTCAATACAAGCACCGCACCGTGTGCACTTTTCGTTATCAATTTTATGCGGTTTTTTCTTTTCCCCGCTTGTTGCCTGCGTGGGGCAAACTTTGACACATAAACCGCAACCAGTACATTTTTCCGGATCTATACTATAAGTAATGAGCGCTTTGCAAACACCTGCCGGACAACGATGCTCCCTGATATGTGCGTCATACTCTTCACGGAAATATTTAATGGTGCTAAGCACCGGATTGGGGGCGCTACCGCCCAGTGCACAAAGCGACCCGTCCGCCACGCCAGTTGCTATTTTTTCCAAAAGCGCTACATCCCCTTCCTTACCTTTTCCGGTACAAATATCCTCGAGGATTTCTCGCATACGGCGAACACCCTCACGGCAGGGAACACACTTTCCACAGGATTCCTCTTGCAAAAACGTGGTAAAATATTTAGCGACATCTACCATGCAGGAGCTTTCATCCATAACGATCATACCGCCGGAACCCATCATTGAACCGACTTCGGTTAACCTGTCGAAATCTACGGGCAAATCCAACAATCTCTCTGGAATGCAACCTCCCGATGGTCCGCCAGTCTGCACTGCTTTGAATTTACGGTCGTTAGGAATCCCGCCACCCATATCGTAGATAATCTCATAGAGCGTAGTGCCCATCGGAACTTCAATCAAACCCGTATTTCTGATTTTTCCGACCAGCGAGAATATTTTTGTCCCTTTGGAACCTTCGGTACCGATGGAAGCATACCAGTCAGCGCCCTTATTGATTATCAATGGCACGTTAGCCCATGTTTCCACGTTATTGAGCGCTGTCGGTTTGTCCCACAAGCCTCTTTCCACTGCATGCACATATTTAGCGCGCGGTTCTCCGGCGCGGCCTTCAATTGAAGCAAACAACGCGGAAGACTCGCCACAAACAAATGCTCCTGCGCCTTTATTAATTCTGATATCGAAAGAAAAATCAGTTCCTAAAATGTTTTCTCCCAAGAGCCCATTTTCTCTTGCTGTCTCAATTGCGAGCGACAAATGTGTCACGGCTAGCGGATATTCGTTTCTTACGTAGATATATCCTTCGTGCGCGCCCACAGCATAAGCCCCGATAATCATTCCTTCGATAACACTGTGCGGATTTCCCTCCATAAGACTTCTGTCCATGTAGGCTCCCGGATCCCCCTCGTCTCCATTGGCGATGACGTACTTGGGCTCGCCGTGTGCCTTGCGCACCCCTTCCCACTTGATTGCTGTGGGAAAGCCACCGCCGCCCCGGCCACGCAGACCAGCTTTCTTTACTTCGGAAATGACATCTTCAGGTGTCATTTCCGAAAGCACCTTGGCCAAAGCCTGGTAGCCGTCGATGGCAAAATAATCTTCAATTCGCGTCGGATCAATCATTCCGTTTTGGCCAAACACCACACGCAGCTGTTTTTTGTAAAAGGGCAGGTCTTCCTCTCTGAACAATGTTTTCTTCGTGTCCGGATGACGGTACAGCAGTCGGCTGATTACCTCCCCTTTAATCACGGTTTTGGAAACGATTTCAGGCACATCTTCAACTTTTACCTGCTGATAAAAATATTTGTCCGGATGAATAACCACCAGCGGCCCTTTTTCGCAAAAACCAAAACAGCCGGTAGCAAGAACTTCTATGTTCATACCTTGTTTTTTTACTTCGGCCTCAAGAGTTTCTTTAACTTTGAGGCTACCGGAAGCGCGGCAACCGGTACCGGCGCAAACAGTTATAAATTTCTTCTTCGGGCCGTAGTTTATTCTTACTTCTTCCGGAAGCTGGCGGTTTTGAGTATTCATGTCCTTTTTCATCGCTCGGCCCCTTCTTTGTTGATTTCGTCGATAATCCTATCCACTTTTTTCAGGGTGACCTGACCGTGATATTCGGTATTTATAATCACAACAGGCCCCAGTGCACAGGCACCCACGCAGTTAACTGTTTCGAGAGAAAATTTTCCATCGCCAGTTGTTTCCCCCGGTCTGATACCCAAGATACGTTCAAACTTGTCCTGAAGGATAGAAGCGCCACGAACATGGCAAGCGGTTCCTTTACAGATTTTAACTACATTTTCGCCACGCGGCTTTAAGCTGAAAGCGGCATAAAACGTGGCCGCCTCGTAGACGCGGCTCAAAGGAATGCCCATGGCTTTGGACGCTACCGTCAAGGCCTTTTTCGGAAGATAATTGAATGCTTCCTGTATATCCTGCAAAATAGCTATCAAAGCGCTTTTATCGCCTCCGTGTTTTTTCACTATTTGTTTAGTTTTATTAACAATATCAATTGGTTGCTTCATAATTAACTTACCTCAGTATCGTCCTAAATGCAGCATTAGTTTATTTCAGGTATTTGGCTTTATGCGTCAACTTTTGATACTCAGCATCCACTCTGTCCTGAATCATCTTGATTTCTTCTTCTGTTAAATGCCTAAAACGGCCCTGCGTTTTAAAGTAATCTTTAATCGGCCTCAGTTTCTTCGGCATCTCCGCGGATAGCCTATACTTTCCGTTTTCCACCTCATACAACGAAAACGCACCTGTTTCTACCGCCAGACGCCCCATGGCTATTGCCATATGTGAAGGGCAACGCCAGCCGGTAGGACAAACAGAAAAACAATGGATGTAAGAAGAACCTTTTATACTTTTTGCTTTTTCCATCTTGCGGATGAAATCGAGCGGATAACTCGGACAAACGGTAGCCACATAAGGAATGTTATGAGCCGCCATAATTTCCGGCATATTTTTCTTCCATGTTTTTTGTCCCATGCTAACTTTACCTGCGGGAGCGGTCGTAGTGGAAGCGCCCATTGGTGTGCCGCTGGACCTCTGAATACCTGTGTTCATGTAAGCTTCGTTGTCAAAACATACATAAATCATGTCATGGCCGCGTTCCATCGCTCCGGAGAGAGCTTGGATGCCGATATCCATTGTGCCACCGTCTCCGCCCATGCCGACTACCTTGACGTAGCGACTGTCGATCTTGCCTTTTTTACGTAGCGATTTAAGACCGGCTTCGATACCGGAAGCCACGGCGGCCGTATTTTCAAATGCCACGTGAATCCATGGCACGCGCCACGCGGTTGTAGGAAACATGCTGGAGATAATCTCCATACACCCCGTCGCGGAAGCGATTACGGTGTTTTCTCCGAGTGCTTTGCACATCAGCCGGACAGCCAGAACCTCCCCGCAGCCGGAGCAGGCACGGTGACCGGCAGATAACAACTCGTTCTTATTAATCAATCGTGGGGCATACAAATCAAAATTTTCGACAATATTCATTATTCCCTCACCCCCCAGAATTCATAGGTATCAGCTGCCTTGCCGGCCAAATCCGCCAAAACCTTTTCAAACATGCCGATAAAATCACTGACGGGAACATCGCGCCCGCCCAATCCGTAGATATAATTATAAATAAGGGGACGCTGAGTTTCTGCGTACAAAGCCGATTTGATTTCAGAAAAAACCGGTCCGCCGGGGCCGCCAAACGATATGGCACGATCCGTCACAATCAGTTTTTTCGCATGCTTAATGGCAGCTTTGACTTCCGCGAATGGGAAGGGACGCCATAATTTTAATTTCACCAGACCTGCCTTGATGCCCCTGCCGCGCAATTCGTCAATCGCCATCTGCGCTGTTTCGCCCATTGAGCCCATGGTCAACATCAGGATCTCTGCGTCTTCAGATTTGTAAGCTTCCACCGGCTTGTAGGAGCGACCAAATAATTTTGCCCATTCACTCCAGACTTCCAGAATAACTTTTTTGGAATTTTTTAGAGCTTCATCTTTAGCTTTCATAATTTCGGCAAAGTAATCGGACATGGCAAAAGCGCCCATGGTGACGGGTTTTGCAGGATGCAATGTCACGTGCGGAACAAAAGGAGGCAGAAACTTATCCACTTCTTCCTGTGTCGGCATCTCAAAAGGTTCCACCATGTGTGTTAGCTGAAAACCATCGATATTGATATTTACCGGCAACATTACATCTTTATGCTCGGCGATTTTGAAGGCAATGATGGACATGTCAATGG
>Ga0209200_1001567_pt1 | contig 22789 bp, 16 predicted proteins | sample AD_UKC033_MetaG_FD_184406 | JGI IMG/M metagenome (GOLD analysis project Ga0209200, IMG submission 184406) | Active sludge microbial communities of municipal wastewater-treating anaerobic digesters from USA - AD_UKC033_MetaG (SPAdes) (version 2) | ecosystem: Engineered > Bioreactor > Anaerobic >... | reverse complement strand
TGCTCCACCGTCAACATCCCTTCTGACCCCGGCATCTGGAACCATCTCCAGACACCACACGTCGGTCAATTGCGGTGGCCCCTTTTCCGGCGCTTTTTCCCCCTCGAAAACTCCCCTCTCCTGGCCCGCTTTCTGATGCTTTTTTCCACCACGTCGCCGCTGTCGGGCAGGACACAGGGAATCTTGAGGAAGTCGTTCTGGCCCGGCATCAACCTGGGTGCGAAGAGTCCGTCGTTGCGGAGACTGCCTTCGGTGCCATAGACGCCGATGTTGAACCGGTACGGCATCTGCGCGTCGAACATGGTGGTGGTGCGGCCGATCTTGCCGTCGCGGAACTTGACGTTGACCGAGATCGTCCCGGGGTACTCGATCGGGTTCTCCGTTTGGACCTGATAAGCGGACACTTCCTCCGCGTCACTCCGTGCGAACCATCGCAGCGCGTCGACCGCGTGGCAGCCTCCGGTCAGGATGGCCGTGCCGCTGCGCCGGCGGCTGCCCAGCCATTTCTGCTCGGTGGTCACCCAGATCCGATGCATATAGTCCACTTCCACCATGAAGATGTTCCCAAAGACCCCCTGCTCGATCAGCCTGTCGATGCTCATCAGAAGCGGGTTCCAGTGCAGGACGAAACCGACGAGCGTCTTGACGCGATTCGCCCGAACCGCCTTCAACTGCTCTCTCAGATCCTCCAGGGTCATGGCCGGAGGTTTCTCGATAATGACGTGCTTGCCCATCTCGGCGGCGCCGACGACGTACTGCGTGTGCGCATCGTGCGGCGTACACACGACGACGATGTCGATATCCTTCCGGTCGAGCATGGGCGCCGCCTCGGTCTCGATGTCGCATCGCAGGCCGAACCCGGTGCGATACCGCTGGGCGTTGGCAGGGTTACGGCTGACCAGCACGCGGATCTCGGAGCGAGGATCCTGGTGAAAGGCCTTCACGTACTCTCCTGCGACCCAGCCGCAGCCGACGATTCCCACTCCCAGCTTCTCCATAGGTAAACTCCTTGCTGTCGTTCCTGCACCATGCCCGGCGTATTGTCCTGCTCGGCCCGAAGCGAATGGCCCGCAGGGCGCTGTCCGGCACGGCGCCCATCTCACGATTCGCGAACAGTCGTGGGGGGCTCCTGCGAAGGGGACTTCCCATCGGACAGTCTTCGCAGCATGTTTCGGATGTCGGCGGCGCCCTTGATGGCCACGTACACGGTGACCGTCGAGTACCAGGCCAGGCATACGAGGGTGGTCGCTCCCCAGAACCAGTGGTCTTTGAGCATCGTCAGGATGCCATCGAGGATAGCTGTCATGGTTTGTCTCCTGCGGAACCCTGAGCCTGAGGCTTCAGAAGCGATCCGACAGTCATCGCGACCGCCGTAGTTGCGTAGACGGCGATCATGCACGATGCTTCATTCTCCTTGACCCAGGCCGTCCAGGGACCAACCTTCTGCAGAACGAGCACCGCGACGGGCAGGAGGGCTCCGAAGACAATCGCCGCGGTGGCACCCCAACTGTTCGCACGTTTCCAGTAGCAACAGGCGACCAGCAGGGTGGACATGCTCGCCAGGTAGATCGTGCCGGTGATTCCCAGGTACGTCCAGGCGTCCCCCTCGATCTTGTACCACAGTCCGTAGACCAGGAGGAACACGCCGATGGCCGCGACGATCGCGCGATTCCACACCAAGCCCCTCTTCTCCGACCATTTCGTCTTGCGGAACGGCGCGAGGATGTCGTTGTAGATCACGCTGCTCCAGGTGAGCATGTAGGAGGAGTCGGTGCTCATGTCGGCCGCGAGCATGGCGGCGATGAGCAAGCCCATCAATCCCGCCGGCAGAACCATCCCAAGCATCTTGGGCATGGCCAGGATGCTGTCTTGCGGGACCTGCTCCGGCGCGAGCATGGCCAGAGCGGCAATGCCCCAGATCCCGGGGACCAGCCAGCGGGCGACGAAGAAGAACGAGGTGCCGGTGTAGACCCGTCGTCCCGTGGCGGAGTCCTTGGCTGCCAGGACGCGGGCGATCTGGGTCTGCCACGTGAGGACGGCCGCAGTGTTGAGCAAGGCGTTGAAGATCACGTATGACCAGCCCATCGTCGGATTGGCGAACGGGTTGAATCCGCCTGCGCCGTGGTGCGTCTCCACGGCGGTCACCAGCCCGTCCCAGCCTACCTTTCCGAGAATCAGCAACGTCGTGATGATCAGGCCGGCGCTCATGACGATGAACTGGAGGAAGTCTGTGACCAGAACCGAGAGCATGCCGCCGAGGATGGTATAGATCGCGACTCCCGCCAGCAGGGCGGTCATCATGACTTCGAGATACCTCGGGTCGAAACCCGCCACACTCACCAGGAAGTCGCCGCCCATTCGCAGAAACACGCCCATATTCAGAAGCCCGCCGAGCACAATCACCACGCCGGCAGCCCAGCGCACGCGAGGGCCGTACTTCTTCTCGAAGAGTTCCGGAATTGTCATCACGCCGGAATCCCGCAGAGGTTTGATGCAGAAGCCTGTGTATCCCACGAGGAACATCGCGGCGAAGGTCAGCAGACCTGGAACCGCCCCGGCGAAGCCCTTGTCGAAGCCGTTCTGGGCGGCGTACATGCAGGTTACGATGCCGAATTCGGTGGCCGCAAGGGAAGCGATCCCCAGATAGACGTTCATCTCCCGTCCCGCGACGATGAAGTCCTCGACCCTGCGGACGTATCGGCGAATCGCGACGCCGGCGATCATGGTGATCAGGAGGTAGACTCCGATGATGCTGCCGTCAAGAACCGTCAGATGGGTCATCGCTGCGCACTCCACAACGGTTAGGGCCACCAGATATCCCCGATGGAACAGTCCTGCCGGGTGTTCGCGCCCCTTGTCGAGGACCGGCGCCAGGACTATAATCGCCGCTCGTGACAGGGTCAAGCCCGATCCACAGAGGTGTTCCGGGAAAAACGAGTGACTCGACGCGAACGACTGATGGCGATCTTGCGAGGCGAACCGGTGGACCGGCCCGCCGTAAACTTCTATGAGGTGGGCGGATTCGCCGTCGATCCCTCCGATGCGGACGAGTTCAACGTCTATAACGACCCGTCATGGCGTCCCCTGCTGCAGCTTGCGGAAGAACGAAGCGACCTGATTCGCATGCGAAGCGCCGTAAGATCCCGCTCGTGGGATCCCTACCGGACGCTGTCCCGTCAGGCTCGAAGCGAAGACCTCCGCGATCTCGTTCAGTTTCACAGCGATCTGGAAGGCGAGTGGCATTGCACTCGCGTGACGATCCGCATCGGCGGTCGCGAACTCTCTTCGACCACGCGGCGCAATACCCAGGTCGACACCGTTTGGACGACGGAGCATCTTCTCAAGAGCACGCACGACCTGGACGCCTATCTGCAACTGCCCGAGGAGTTCTTCCAGGAGGAGATCAACGTGGCGCCCCTGGTCGAAGAGAACGCCAGAACCGGCAACCGCGGCATCGTCATGGTGGATACCGAGGACCCCATCTGTGCGGCGGCGTCGCTCCTGAGCATGGAGGATTTCCTGACGATCGCCCTGACGGAGCCGGAACGGATGCACCGTCTTCTGGAGAAGCTCGCAGGGCCCATCCATGCCAGGACCGAGCAGGTGTCGCGAGATTTCCCGGGGCATTTATGGCGAGTCTACGGCGCCGAGTACGCGGCCGAACCGTTTCTTCCTCCTCGCCTGTTCCGAGACTACGTCGTGCGATACACTGAGCCGATGGTCAGAGCCATCCACAAGCACAGGGGTTTCGCCCGTATCCACTGTCACGGCCGAATCCGAGCCATCCTGGACGACATCTGTGACATGGGCGCCGACGCAATCGATCCGATCGAGCCGCCGCCGCACGGCGATGTCGATCTCGAATATGTCCGGCGTCTCTACGGCGACCGGCTCGTCCTCTTCGGCAACATCGAGCTCTCCGACATCGAATCGATGGAGCCGGCCGAATTCCGGCGGCTCGTCGAACGCGCCCTCCTCGACGGCACTCGCGGGCAGGGAAAGGGTTTTGTTCTCATGCCCTCCGCCTCGCCGAACGGCCGCCAGATCACGGCCGGAACGATGAAGAACTACGAAACCATGGTGGAACTGGCCGAGAACTTCCGGCTCTGAGTGACGCTCGCTGTCTACTGCGGCGTCGCATCGAACACCAGAACCTCGAACGGTTTGAGATCGAAGGTATGTTCCTTGCCCGCCGAGAGGACGATCGCAGGCTCAGCCCCACCATCCATCCATGGGCTCTTCAGCGAGTATGTTCCAGCGGCTCCCTGGGGCAGTTCAAAGGCCTTGCCGACGTCTATCGCGATTTGTCCAGGCTCGTCCTTGGGATTTCGCAGGGCCAGGATTCCCTTGCGTCTCGACCAGGATGCCCAGCCGTAGACTGCGCCCTTGGCGGGGTCGCCGCCGAGCCAGTGGGTGTCCACGAGCACATCGGCGTTGTTGCGCGACCACGTCGCCGCTTCGGCAAGGGCATCCCAGGTTCGGGCGTCCAGCAAAGAAGGCGTGATGTACAACTCCTGGCAGTTCGTTCCGCTGGCGAAGAACGCACGGATGTCCTCGACGATGCGGTCCGTGTCGTTCGGAAGGCCGTGGTTGGCGAACATGATGCCCTGGGTCATGAGCGAATTGATCGGATACAGGGGACCCCGACAGACGACGTTCTGATAGGTCTGGGCGTCGCGATAGGTGACCTGCTGCTGGCGTTTGGAGCCCCAGCCGCAAGTACCCCAGTCGTTGCCCGACCGCCAGGTCGAATCCGCATACCACAGCCAGTAGGGGCTGGACCACGTGCCTGTGGTGACGTTGATGAACACGTCGGGCTTTGCCTTGCGAAGGTCGCCGGTCAATCGGAGCAGGGCCTCGACGTCCGGTGCGAAGGCTGCTGCCGCGCCGGTCGGGGCGCCGCCGTCGCTGATCCCGTCGAATTTGAAGTAGTTGAGATCGTAGTCCCGGATCATCCCCAGGCAGGCGTCTCGAAACCGTGCATAGTACTTGGGGCCGGCCATGGAGAGGCCTCGCTCATTCGTCTCGAACCCCTCCTGTTTTCCGTACTTCATTCTCTCTTCTTTCGACTTGCCGTAGCCGCCCCACGGAGAGAGCCACGCTCCGATGGCGGAGTTGTATTGGGCCGCGGCATGCTGCAGCAGGGTGAATCCCTTGGGGAAACCCTCGTGGAACCGCCACAGCGAAGCGGGGTTGTCCCAGCCGTCGTCCCAGACGAACGAATCCAGCTTCACGCCGCGCCGTTGGATCAGCTCGCGGCCAAACAGGTCGATCACCTTGAGGGCGTCCGGCTCGAGGATCTTCTCGTCTCCGTAGCCAATGTCGTACCAACTGTTGTAGTGAAGGAAGGGACGATAAGGCTGAGCCCGCTCCCGCTCGACGTAATACAGGAACGCCCGCCGCAGTTGGCCCGCGGGCGCGACGCCCATCACGGAGCTATACGTCTGTTCTTCGCCCACCTTCAGCGGCGTATTTCGCGGCAGACCGCACTGAATTCGCGAATCGACGGTCCGGGCCTGGGACAGCGGGTGCTCGAATGCATGGAAGTACCCATGCGCGACCGTGACGGGCGAGCCGTCCAGTGTGCCGACCGCCTTCGCGTCTTGTATTCTCAGTTGCACGAGGACAATCTCTCGCAAGTCCACATCCGAGTTCTGTGCAGCGATGGATATGTACTGGCGCACGTAGTTCGAATTGTCTCGCAGCTCGACGCGCCATCGGATCTCCAGACTGTCGTCGGGTATGGCCAAGACCGCACGGATCTGTTTGCCGGCGCGTTCTGCGCCAAGGTCGCCGATTTCTGCCGTACCGACGACCGCGAGGTCGGATCCCTTGAAGACTCGCCCATCTGCCAGGAGCAATTGGAAGCACTCGCTGTCGCGCAATGAAACCGCAGGGAACCTCTCGTTCCTGACGTATACGGGCCTGAGACGCCCCTCCACAATCGCCCATCTGCATTCCAGGACGTTGTTAGACAGCAGGATCTCGCCATTCTGCACGGAGGCTATCGCCTCGCCCGGCGCCGGGCCGGGGTACTCAACGGGACCAGCCGCCTTCGCGGCGTCCGCTCCGAACAGTCCAACCGAAACCATCCAACAGATCGCTGCCTGTCTCCAACGTCCTTCCGCCATGGGTTGTTCCTTTCAGTTTGCGGCCTCGCGACTATTCACGTAGGCTCGTTCGACGAGCCCGTTTAGAGTCTCTTCCTGCTCGATGATGGACTGCACCAGCTTCATCTGCGTTCGCGTGCGGTCGAGGTTGTGACCTTCATGATGGACTTTATAGTAGACATCGCCTGCGAGGTGGTCCGTGAGAAATCGGATCATCTGCTCGAAGGTGATGAGCAAGCCGCCGAAGACCATATGGCTCTTCTCGACCGGCGTGAGGAATCGCCCGGTCTCCTGGGCGAAGCCCTGCGCCAGCGCGTCGAACAGGGAGAGGTCCACCGTGACCTTCGACAGACCCTGCTCGTCCTCGGCCGCCGGACAGGCCGCGGTGCGGACCAGATCGCCGAAATCGTGGGCAGAGAGGCCCGGCATGACCGTGTCGAGATCGATCACACAGACGCCTTGGCCGGTGTCCTTGTCCAGCAGGACGTTGTTGATCTTCGTGTCGTTGTGCGCGATGCGCACGGGCAACTCGCCCTTCGCCACCAGGTTGGGCAGAACATCGCAGAGGGCCGCGCGTTCCAGCACAAACTCGATTTCCGCCGCAGCCTCTCCGGCACGATTGCACGTGTCCTCTGCGAGGACCTGCTGAAAGTATCGCAGCCGGCGGGGTGTGTCGTGAAAGCCCGGGATCGTCTCGTGCAGAGGAGGCCCGGGAAGATCGGTCAGCACGCTCTGGAACCAGCCGAACATCCGGGCCGCCTCGCGGGCCAGTTCAGGTGATTCCGGCGTGTCATAGGTGATTGCGTTCTCGACAAAGTTGTACATGCGCCAGAAGTTGCCAGCCGAATCCCGATACCAGCCCGGCGCGTCATCCGATGGGATCACTGTCAACTGGCGAGACGCCAACCGAGGGTTGGTCCTCGATACCTTGGATCGGATGTGCTCGGTGACCCGAAGGACGTTGGTCATCACCTGCGCGGGTTCTTTGAAGACGTAGTGATTGATTCTCTGGAGCACGTAGCGAATCGTCTTCGCGCGGGCGTTCGTCGTCACGACGTAGGTGTCGTTGATGTGTCCTGCGGTAATCGGGACAATGGCGTCGGGCTTGCCCGCCAGATCGAAATGCCTCGCGATGGATGCGATGTCATGCGCCATGGCCTATTTCCAGAGCCTCTCCGGATAGACGCCCCGCGCGGTCAGTTCCTGGATGCATCGCCTGACGGCCGGAGCGTCCTCACGATAGGTCACGCCAAACCAGGTGTCATCCGTCCTTTCGACTTTCACTCGGGCCTGTCCCCTCGTCACAATCGCGTCGACGACGGAGGGGATGTACAGTTCCGAGTTTCTTTCGCGTCCCCGTTCCTGGAAGAATCGCCTGAACTGAGTCTGGGCGTGGTCGAAGATCGACGGATGGAACCCCCAGAGATTCATCGAGACGATCTCATCACCGGTGAATGCATCGGCCGTTCCGTCGGCATTCGGGCACTGTATGCCCGCAGGACCTCTTTCGATCCCCTTTCGTTCCGTGATTCTCCTGAGAAACCCTTGTTCGTCGCACTCGGTGATCCCTCTCGCGACAGCGCCGTGTTCGCTTATCGTGTTCCTCAGGATGAATCCCACCATCGCATAGAGGTCGGGCGCAGCATCCTTGGTGAGAAAGTCCGCGATGGTCTTGAGCGAGTTGACGCCGTAGTAGTCGTCCGCGTTGACCACAGCGAACGGTTCGCGAATGACGTCCCGGCTCACCAGGATCGCGTGACCGGTGCCCCACGGCTTCTCGCGCCCCGGCGGCACGGCGAAGCCGTCCAGGGCCGACTCCAATTCCTGGTATACGTACTCCGTCTGCACGACGTGATCGAATTTGCTGCTGACAGCCCTTCGGAACGCGTCTTCGAAATGATGTCGGATGATGAAGACGACTCTGCCGAATCCGGCCCGGATGGCATCGTAGAGGGAGTAGTCGATGAGGGTCTGGTCATGGGAACCGACGGGGTCGATCTGCTTGAGGCCGCCGTAACGTGTGCCCAAGCCTGCCGCCAGAACCAACAGTGTCGGCTTCATGCGAGTCGTCGTTGCATTCATAGATGGTGGATCTGATCTACAGAGCCACTGCTCCTGCGCCATGGGTGGCTACCGTATCAGGCAGAGGGCTCCAAGTCAATGAACAACCGGTGACCTCGGCAAGCCCATTCCAGTGGTTCCCAAAAAGTTCTTGTCACGCGGGCAGTACCTGCACCGTACGCCCCACTAGCGACACCAGGACTTGCGAACCTGAGCGGCCTTGTCGAAGATTTCCTCTCTTGGGATACCCGCCTCGTCGTACATGGCGAAGATGTTCTCGTCCGGCGTCTCCGGCGGCACCGTGTGGGACGCGGCCAGAATGTACCCTCCGCCATCGGCGGTCATTCCGTCGAGCAATTCCGCAGTCGCTCTGCGCACCTGGTCGGCGGTCCCATGGGGCAGGACTCCCTGCGTGTCCACGTCCCCCATCACAGAGGGGACATATTCCGGGCGAATCTCCAGCAGCCGGCCCAGCCTGCGCCTGGTCTGGGGATGGTACCACATGAAGATGGGGACACGATCCACAGGTTTCTTCTGCAAGGCCCGGCGTACGCGTTCTTTCGAAGTCATCATTGCGATCCCCGTGTCAAGACTTCTTGTCCGGTTTGGCAGCTTCGGCTTCTTGCTTCTTCTGACGGGAGACCACCATCGTCGTTGAACCAGTCCATCTTCCCCTTGTTCGCGGCATAGCTCGAACGAAATCCGGGCATGGCGCGTCCCACTCGTACTCGACGATCTTCTTCGCGGGACGTGGCTGGGCAATCAGACCCTCCGGGAGCAGAAGCGACAACGCAACCAGCAGTAGAATCGAAGGCAGAGCACGCATCTTGAGCATAGGCAACCTCCTGGCCTGAGATCATCCGCCGCCGGAGGCTCTCAGATCAACTGGACAATTCTCCTTTCAAGGCTGCTTCCTGATGCGGGCGGCGACATCGACCCGGAAAACAGGCGCCGCCAGACGCAGGACGCCGCGGGAGACAGTCGCCTGGTCAGTCGCCAGGCTCTTGCCTGCGAGGGTGTCCCACCATTCGACGGACCAGACGCCGTCGCTGACGCCTGCGAGCGTCACCCTCGCTCCGCTCACAGGGGAAGGATTGGCCTCCATGGCGCCGTCCGGCCAGTCGCAGGCGCGGTCGAGGAGCCAGACCAGCGTCTCGTCGGGAGCCGCGACGCCGAAGGGGGTTATGGAGCCCTCGACGTCCTCGAACCGTGCCGGACGCAGGTCCGCCCGACCGATGCCGGTCCCCTTGAGAAAACGGCTCAAGGCCAACCAATGTAGATAGAGGTCGGCGCTGTGAATGCTCTCCCACCACCAGGTCATGCCCGTGCCCGCCGCGCCGGTGAAGGCTCCGCTCCAGATCGCCTGGTGCAATGCCCGGAAGTGCGGGTCTGTGTCGGGCTTCCATCCCCTCCAGTCTGTTCCATACTCGCTGACGAAGAAGGGTTTTCGGTACTTCTCGAAGAACCGCGCGGCCTTCTCGGCCGTCATTCTCGCCGGGTGTTCCTCGTTGTAGGAGTGGTACTGGGCGAAGTCCATCTCCGCCAAGGCGAACAGGTCGGGGCGCTCGCTGCCGCCCGTGAAGCTCGACGAGATCAGGTGCCCGAACGGATCGAGCGACCGGAGGCAGCGGCCCATCTCGCGGTGCCAGGCGACGACATCCTCGTGCTTGAGATAGGCGTACTCGTTGTCGATCTCATTGAAGAACTCCCAGGCCAGGAGATTGGGGAAGGCGGACCATCTCGCGACGATGTATCGCAGCCGCTTGGCGTAGAGTTTCTTCGCTTCTTCGCTCGTGAAAAAGTCGTTCTGATTCTGGCAGGGCCCGCCATTCACGGCGTTGTACGGGTGGCGGGGCCAGAAGTTGTTGCCGCCCCAGTAGTCGGGCTTCACCTCGAAAATGCCGTGGTAGTCGAGACAGAGCATGACGAAGACTCCTCGCCGCTCGGCCTCCGCGAGAACGCGGTCCAGCCGCCAGGCGTTGTCGAGACGGTAGCGGACTTTGTCCTCCTTGTCCCACTCGATGCCGAATGCATGGTGCCACATCCAGATCCGGATGTAGTTGATTCCCGCCTTCTCGTATGCCGCGAGCCAGTCGTCATAGTCGTACGTCCCGCGGCTTCCATGCCAGCAGGCACACAGGCCATTCAGGAACAGCGGTGTGCCGTCGTCCAGACGGAAGTAACGCTTCGCGTCGGGTTCGACGCGCACCAGGCCGTGACGATTCCCGGCGAGAACCTCGATGCCGCCTTCGCATCGATCCGTGAGCTTGCCTTCTACCGTTGCGGTCACGATGAGTGTGTGTTCGCCGGGTTCCAGGGGCAGCCAACGGATGCGCCAGGTGCCTTCCCCCTGCGGGGTGAGCACTTCGCGATTGCCCTCGAGTGTTCGGTCGAATTCACGCTGGAAGTAGCCGGGTACGCGAAGTCGCCGCCCGGAGGGTTGCACCACCTCAAGATCGAGCGCGATCGATTCGGGGTCGAAGGGGGTGGCTGCGTCGGGCACGCCGGTGACGGAAATCTCGACGCGATTGAAGACCTCGGGCTCGCCGGCAGGCAGAGTGAGGCTGAGTCTCCCATCGGCATCGCTGATGCAGACGGCGCTCAGGAGCAGGACAAGGGCAATGTGTGCAGGCGGACTGGCTCTCATGCTGACGATCCTCCATTCATTACGTCGATTCGGCCGTTGCCGAGAATATAGCCCGCCGACCGGCGACTCGCAAGAGTCCCGCGTGCGGCGTCAAATCACTTGCACTTTTCCTGCTGTGCCCCCAGAATAGGGCGTCACGAAACTGCCGGGTTTTCAGGACGAAGCAAACAGAGGAGTCATTCCATGAACCGCAGTGAATCATCAGGAATCGTCTCTCAGCCGGTCGGCTGCCCTTTCAAGAGTGCAGGTCGCCGCAGTGCCGTGCTGCTCGGCATCTGCGTCCTCGCCTCCGTCCCGGCGGCCCTGCGGGCGCAGGACCTGCGTCTGGCCGCCTTCGATGTGGACGTGACTCCGCCCGTGGGCAGCATGATGGCGTATGATCCGGTGAAGGGGCAGGGAGAGCTGGGTTTGCGCGGTCGAGGTGTGATCCTCCTCGGCGCCGGCGACCCGATCGTCTTGTGCGCGATCGACTGGATTGGGATCAGCAATGAAGCGCACGACGTGTTTCGCCAGAGACTGGCCGAGGCCGCGGGCACCACGCCGCAGCGCGTAGCAGTCCACACCGTGCACCAGCACGATGCCCCGGAATGTGGCTTCGCGAACGAACGGCTGCTCCGCGAGCGCGGTCTGCCCCTGGGTCCTTACGACGGCACTTTCACCCGTGCGGCGCTCGAACGACTGGCAGCCGCGGTGAGCGAGGCGCGGAGCGAGGGCAAGCTCGTCACGCACCTTGGCCTCGGGCAGGCCGAAGTCCGGGAGGTGGCCTCCAATCGTCGCCTCCTCGGCCCGGACGGCAAGGTGCGCGCTACGCGCTGGACCACGACCACGGACCCCAACCTCCGCGCCGAGCCGGAAGGGACCATTGACCCAGTCGTCTCGCTGATCAGTTTCTGGAACGACGAGCAGCCGCTTGCGGTGCTCAGCTTCTACGCCTGCCATCCCCAGAGTTACTATCGCACCGGCATCGCGAATCCGGACTTCCCGGGCATTGCCCGCTTTCTTCGGCAGTTGCAGGTTCCCGATGCGCTGCACGTCCATTTCAACGGCGCCGGCGGCAACCTGGGCGCGGGCAAGTACAACGACGGCTCGCACATCACGCGTTGGCTGCTGGCCCAGCGACTTTCCGACGGAATGAGACGAGCGTGGGAGGCAACGCAGAAGGTCTCGCTGGCCGCGGAGGACGTCAACTGGAAGGCTGTGTCGGTCGCGCTGCCTCCGGCGGCACACCTCAACGAGGCGGACCTCGAAACCGCCATGCGCGAATCGGACAAGGTCGCCCAGCCTGTCGTCACGGCGCAACTGGCTTGGCTGCAACGATGTCAGGCAGGACACCAGATGGATTTGTGCTGCCTGTGTCTGGGTCGAGCCCGCGTACTGTTCATGCCGGGCGAGCTGTTCGTCGAGTATCAGCTTGCCGCCAAGCAGATGCGGCAGGACCTGTTCGTCGCGATGGCCGCCTACGGCGACTACGGTCCCGGCTACATCGGCACGGCCCTCGCCTATGAACAAGGCGGTTACGAAACCGGCCCTCGTGCTTCCGGCGTCGCCCCCGGCGCCGAAACCGTTCTCATGAAGGCCATGCGGGAGTTGCTGCGCGACGAGGTCATTCGATCTTCCGCGCAAAGCACGCACGCACACGATTGATCCACTGGTCTTGGCGTCACGTGCTTTGTCCCGGGTAGTTGGGCGAATAGAGCAGACGGCTCTTGCGCAGGACGAGCGCGCCGTTCTCAACGAACTCGAGGCCGCGTTCGGACAGGTGTGCGACCATGCGTTGCCGCCAGAGCCTTAGTATCTCTTGCCGGCCCGGATCACCCGCCAGGTCGCGACATTCGCCCGGGTCTTCGCCCAGCTCGAAAAGCTGCTCGCGCCCGTCATAGGCGTAGTAGATGTACTTCTGCCTTCCGTCGGTCAGTGCGGTCCAGTGGTCGTTGCTGTAGCACATCGAATGTTCGAGGTCGATGAAGGGGCGCCACCCTTGTGCGCGGCCACGGACCAGCTCCAGGAGGCTCCTTCCGTCGAGATGGCTCGGGACGGGCACCCCGGCGGCGTCGAGGAAGGTCGGCAGGACGTCCCGCAGTTCGACGGGCTGGGGCAACATCGAGCCTCGCGGCTGAGCCAGATTCACGCCCATAGGCCATCGCAGGATCATGGGGATCTTCGCCGATCCCTCATAGGCGTAGGTCTTTCGCCACAGATGATGGTCGCCGAGCATGTCGCCGTGGTCGGCGAAGAAAAGGATCAATGTATTGTCGTACAGGTTTCGTCTCTTCAGAGCGGTGATGATTCGTCCAATCTGCTCATCGATGAACGTCACCGATCCATAATAGGCCCGCCGCGATTCCTTCGCCTGGCGGACGCCGAGGTCTCCATGCCACAAACTGGGGTTGGGCGGCTCTTCGTGGGAAGCGTATCGGCCAGCCCAGCCTCCGACCTGGGGAGCAGGCATATCATCCACGTTATACATGTCCATGAATCGCTGTGGCGGATCGTAAGGGCTGTGCGGCCTGGCGAACGAGACCTTCAGGAAGAACGGTTCCGCCCGGGCGTAGCTCTCGATGAATTCGACCGCCCGATCGCCCGTCCACGTGGTGGGATGGAGTTGCTCGGGCAGCGCGTAGGCCTTGGCTCGATGGTCATTCCAGCCGATCTCGGTTGCGTCCGGGTCGAGATCGGGCGCTTGCTGCCGGAACCAGAGTCGGTAGTCGCTGACGAAGCCCGGCGTCTCCGCACGTCCCGATTCATCCACCAGGAGGCCATGATAGCCGCGGAGTTTCTTCTGCGGATACCAATGCATCTTGCCGATGCCGAACAGGTAGTAGCCCGCGTCCCGCATCGCCTGGGGCAGTTCGAACGGGTATTGTCCAGCCACGCGGCCGTAGCCGAGCATCCCATGATGCCAGGGCGACAACCCCGTCAAGATCGCACTACGCGCCGGCGTGCAGCTTGGCGTGGACGTGTACGCATTCGAGAACAGAACCCCCTCGTCGGCGATGCAATCCAGGTTGGGCGTTTTGACGATCTTGTTCCGCGCGCAGCCGAGACAGTCGCCGCGATGCTGGTCCGTCATGAGATAGAGAATGTTCGGCTTTGACTGGACCGATGCGGCTGACAGTGCCCCACAGGACAGCAGGCTCGCGGATGAGATGCAGGCCGCTGTCTTCAGGAAGTCTCTTCGTGTCATTCCCGAACCAATGTGGGAGTTCATGCTTGGCTCCTTGAGTCTTTGTGTGTTGACCGACGATCCCATCGTAACATCGAGAGAGGTGTTTTCAAGGGAAGTCCGGTGCTTTCAGCTCCCGAAGGTCGCGCGCAAGACAAAACCACGAAACGGGATACCACAAGACTCCCGCGTCGGGGTAGAATAGGCGCCGCGTGGCGCCTTCAGGCACATGGGTTCGTCTGGAGCTTGGAGGCGGACCAGCGACATACGCCCGACCGACAATCAGGAGGTGTCTCGATGTCCAAGCAACGACTCAACAGGCGCGGTTTCCTGGCTACAACCGCGACCGCCGCAGCCATCACAGTCGTCCCCAGGCATGTTCTGGGTGGTTCACAGCACACGGCGCCAAGTGAGAAACTGAACATCGCCGGCATCGGCGTGGGCGGCATGGGCAGGAGCAACCTCCGCGAACTCGAAACAGAGAACATCGTTGCGCTGTGCGACGTGGATCATGCATATGCGGCCGAGACGTTCAAGCGGTACCCGCAGGCGAAGGTGTACAGCGACTACCGCGAGATGCTCGACGCGGAGAAAGGCCTCGATGCGGTGATGATCGCCACGCCGGACCACACCCACGCGGTGATTGCCATGGAAGCGATGCGACGGGGCAAGCACGTCTACTGCCAGAAGCCACTGACCCACGACATCCACGAGGCACGGATGCTCGCGAAGACGGCCCGAGAGACTGGGGTGATCACACAGATGGGCATCCAGGGTCATTCGGGCGAAGGGGCGAGGTTGATCTGCGAATGGATTCAAGACGGCGCGATCGGCGAGGTCCACGAGGTCGATGCATGGTGCAGCCTCACCTACTACCCGTTCGGCCACGCGTACTGGAGTTCCAAGTGGAATCGGCGTCCTGCGGATGCGCCGGCGGTACCGGGAACACTGAACTGGGACCTGTGGCTCGGTCCCGCCCCGCAGCGCCCGTATCACCCGGCGTACCATCCCGGGGTGTGGCGATGCTGGTGGGACTTCGGATGCGGGATGATGGGAGATCGCGGAGCCCATACCCTCGATCCGGTGGTCTGGGCACTGAAGCTGGGGTATCCGACCAGCGTGGACGCCACCTCCCTGGATCTGAATCCCGACACGCATCCCCTGGCATCCATCGTGACGTACCAATTCCCGGCTCGCGAGGGTTTCCCGCCGTTGAAGCTGACGTGGTACGACGGCTTGCGTCCACCCCGCCCGCCGGAGCTGGAGGACGGCAGGCAAATGGGCCATGCGGAAGGCGGTGCCCTGCTCAAGGGCACGAAGGGCAAGATCGTCGGCGGCGTCTATGGCGAAAGTCCCCGCTTGATCCCCGAAAGCAGGATGCGAGAGTACAAGCTGCCGCCCAAGTCGATCCCGCGAGTCGATGGCTCGCACGAGCAAGACTGGGTCCGCGCCTGCAAGACCGGCCGACCGGCAGGCGCCGACTTCGAGTACTCGGCGCTGCTCACGGAGATCTGCCTGCTGGGCAACATCGCCAAGCGGATGGATACGAGGATCGACTGGGATGGCCCCAACATGCAGGTGACGAATCTGCCCCAGGCGAATCAATACGTCCGAACCCCCTACCGCGAAGGCTGGAAGCTGTGAGAAATCGTCATCGTAGGAGTCCTCATATGAAGCTGCACCGCATTGACGGAATGCTCCTCTTTGTGATCGGAGTCGCGGTCTCGCTCGGCGCCGCGCTGCGAGCGGAATCCAATTCCGCAGCGGCCAACCTGGCGAAACCCATGCCGGCGGACGAGACGCCTGGACCTCGGCCCTATGAAATGGTCTGGGCCGACCGCAAGCCGCCGCATGCGCCCTTGGTCGATTTCGATTCGCTCCAAGGATGGCGCGTCGAGTGCAGTAACGGCGCCGTCGCGGATCTCATCGGGTCACAGAGACAACGAGTGTGGGAGTCGCCGGTGGCGCGACTCGTCTATCGCGGCACATCGAACAGCAGCACCGTGATTCTGTGCCCGCCCGAGCCGGTCGCAATCCCGGACGATGTATCCGCGACAACGCTCTGGGTCTACGGCAACAACTGGTCCTGGGCCCCCGAACCGGGGACGCCCCAAACGAAGGTCGCACTGCTCGTCCTCGACAGAGACGGCGTAACCCACACGCTCGATCTTGCCCAAGTGGGCTGGAAAGAGTGGTGGTTGATCCACAGGGTCCTGCCGGAAGATCTGCTCGACAAGAGGCCGCTGCACTTCGCCGGTCTGCAAGTCACAGGAGGCTCCAACCCAGAGGACCGAGAGCTGTATTTCGAGGATCTCGTCTTCTTCAGGGAGAATCCGGCTCCGCTGTCCTTCGAGCCCCGGCCGAAGCGCGGCGTCGATCCATTCCCCGGCCAGTCGCCCGGCGCCAACACCGGTCCGGGCCGCTTGCCTTTCCCGACCCGCGACCAGACCATTTTACCCGACAACCTGACGACGAACTTCGCGGTGAACCTGGAGCGGGCGGGGGAACCCTGGCGGTTCACCTACAAGGATACCGAGACGCGGATCGAGTATGAGGTCCGGCCAGGCGCGAGATTCTGGGAGCCGGTCGTCGTGATGCTCAATGGGGCCATCGTGGCCAGAGCGATGACCGAGGCCGGGCCCAGGTTCGTCGCGGAACCCGAGGATGCCCGGCTGATCGACGCACAAATGGTCGGCAACGAACTGAAGGCATCCTGGCGGGTGAAGGTGAATGGCGCCGACGTGGTGATCCAATCCACTGTGCGTCTCTGGCAAAAGAGTCTGGTCGTGGATTGCACCTGCACTGGCGGACTCGCGACCGAGCTCGCCTACGGACGGATCGAGGGCGTCGAACAGCCCGAACTCCTGATGCTGCCCTTCATGAACTACGGAGGCCATCATCTGAATGTCCTGATGTCGAAGGGCAAGACCCCCTACTTCGCCTCCGTCTGGATGGACTGGTACCGCTCGAACGCCTCCGCGCCCTACTGCGTGGACAAGATCGACGCGGACAAGGTCCACCTGAACGGTGGCGTCCGATACCTCCCAAAGACCGATGGACGACGGAATGACCTGTACGAAAGGTTCTTCGTGACTTTCTCCCCCATCTTCGAGGAGACGCTCGCGACGATTGACAATCCTCCCGCGAAGCGCGGTCGGGAGGCCGGCACGCGGCTGTGGCAGGAGAGCTGGGGGCCGGACAACTATGAGCGCGAGCACGAGCGGTCGAAGAAGCTGCGTGCGTACGGCATCGAGCTGCTGACCCAGTGCAACCATGAAATCACCTGGCGCGACAGCGGCGAGAGCTTCACGTTCCGCGATAAGTCGGCGCCGGGCAAAGGCGGCGACGAGGCGCTCAAGAAGTACGTGGCTGCCCAGCGGTCGCTCGGCTGGCGGTCGGGTCTCTACACGAACTACACGGACTTTGCGCCGGTGAACGCCTACTGGGACACCGACCGCGTGATGCGCAAATCCAATGGCGATCTGGTCACCGCCTGGGCGCGATGCTACTCGCCCAAGGCGCTCTTCGCGGTCGAGATGGACCGCAAGCTCGCCCCGCTCATCCAAAACAAGTTCGGCACGAATGCCGCCTACACGGATGTCCACACGGCGGTGAGTCCGTGGGATCGGACGGACTTCGATGCCCGCGTGCCCGGCGCAGGGACGTTTGCCGCGACCTTCTACGCCTACGGCGAACTGCTCCTTCACGATCAAGACGTTTACGACGGCCACTGCTGGTCCGAGGGCAATCATCAATGGCTCTACGCCGGCCTGTGCGTCGGCAACTACGGCCTGACCTACAGCAGTCTGCGACTCTGGGAGTATCCGTATCTGCCGCACTTCGACCTGCTCAAGATGCACCCGCTTTCCGTCGATATCGGCGTGCCCTGGACGGGTCAGTTCTTCAGCGGCAGGGAAGGCTGGTCCAAGCCGGAGAATATCGTCGCGAGCATCGACCAGTTCCTGGCGGCGACTATCGCCTACGGCCACATCGGCTGGCTCGTCGAGGAAGCCCATGGCATGCGCCAGACCTGCCGGTCGTACTACATGCTCCAACCGCTCCAGTCGCGATACGCCATGCTCAAGCCGCAGGAAATCCGCTATGGCACAGACGACGGCCTTGTCAGCTCCTCCGAGGCCTTCCGCAGCGGCGACTGGCGGAAGTCGAAGATCTTCATCCGCTATCCGAACGGCCTTCGCGTCTGGGTCAACGGCAACGCCGGCGAATCCTGGCGGGTCGCAGAGGGCTCGCAGGATCTGCCTCCGTTCGGATGGCTGGCCCTGGGAACGGACGGCTTCGTCGAATGTTCAGCCTCGCTCGAAGGCCAACGGTACGACCACGTCAGCTCGCCCGAGTGCATCTTCCTCGACGGGCGGGGCGTTTGGCGCAGTTCTGACGGCGTCGCCGCCTCCGGCAGCGTTGCCGTCCGGCGGGCGAAAGAGGGTAGTGGCATCTCGATCATCCTCATCGAAGGCGTGGACCGACTCGTCATCGCGAAACCCGAGGGCTCGTTCGGTCCGGACGATCTGCGGACAACGATTGCCGCTATCGTAGACAAGACGGTGCGTGCGGTCGCCTACGACTTGGACGGTACGAGCACAGGCGAGGTTGTTGTCAGAAGGCTTGAATCGCAGTTGGAGATCGTGCCGCCCCCGTCGGCGGTCCGGCTGGAAATCGGCGCGATCTCTCGATAGGAAATGGGAGTCAGTCTGACCTGGCACCGGCCCATGTGGTCGGCGAAGAACAAATGGAGATGAGTAATGTACACAAGACGGATCTCTGCACTGTTGCTTCTTGCACTGTCCCAATCGCCCGCTCTCTCCTCTTCGTCCTGGGATTGCGAGGTTCTCCCCTCGGAACAGAAGGTCGAGGCGGACCCCCAGAGCGGGGCCAAGATCATTTTTGTGACGACGGCGCCGTCCTCGGACACCAATTTCTACTTTCACAATCGTTGCTTTCTCTGGGACAACCGCCTGATGCTCTTCTTCTCGGACCGTTTCGGCCGGACGGAGGTCATGGGCTATCTCAGTGACACGGGGGAACTGCTGCGCCTCAATCACGCGAATGCACCCGCGGCGGGATTTGTCGCGGTTTCCTGCAAGGGGGATCGGCTCTTCGTCTCCAAGGAACATGCCATCTTCACGTGGCAACTGGATATCGCCACCCAGCCGCGGACCGCGGTACGCATTATCGAAACGAAGCTGATCGAGATGCCCCCCGAAATGCAGGACCGCTCGTTCCTGGTAGAGAACAGCGAGGGGAGCCTCCTCGCCTTTCGTTACCGATGTGCCGATGCCTACTTCATTGGATTCTGCGATACGACGACGGGGAAGCTCCTTCCTCCGGCCCAACTCGACTTCAAGCCCGACCACCTGCAGTTCCACTGGACCCGGCCCGACCTTCTGGCCTTCTGTCGCGTCTATGACAGCGATGTCGCGCCTCTGGACCCAAACGCACCCCGCCACGCACGTTTCTGGTTCATGAACGTCCATGCGCGCGTGCCGGTTCCCGCCTTCTACCAGGTGCCGGGCGAGATCGTAACCCACGAGTGCTGGTGGATCCATGATCAGATGACGTTCGTGGGCGGTCATCATCACGAAGGCAATCGGGAGGAGGGCAACGTGAAGGTGTTCGACCTCAAGACGGGCGAGATCCGGATCATCGGCGCAGGCGCCTGGATGGAGGATGCCACGGCGTATCAACTGTCCCAGGTGAATTGGTGGCACGCTTCCGGGAGCCCCGACGGCAAATGGGTAGCCGCCGACAACTGGCATGGCATCATCGCCCTGTTCAACGCAAAGACAACTGAGAAGAAGATCCTGACCACCGGGCATCGGACCTATGGCGGCGGTCAACACCTGCACGTCGGGTGGGACTTGACCGGGGAACGCGTCGAGTTCACCTCGAACAAACGGGGCAATCCGGACGTCTGCATCGCAGTCCTCCCCAAGTAGGCACGTCCTCCCGTTGTCCGGCATCATCTTTTGTGTTCGTGATACCGGCTCTTGGTCGTTGACTTTCGGTCCCGCCTGAATACCATGAGTGCTTGATCGAAGTCCACACACAGCGATGTGGATCGATGTCGAGTGGGACCAGACTGTCCCTTGCCGTCCTGGAAACAAGGGACTCAAGTGCAGAAATGGAGTCACGTCATGAAGAACAATACACTTCGGTTCGCCGTCCTGTTGCCAGCAGTCCTTCTGGTCGCAACCTCGTGCCGGGAAGGCGATGTGCGCCGGCAGAGTCGAGTCACTCCAACGATGGAGAAGATGCCATTCATGGACCCAGGACTGTCCATCGACGAACGGGTGACGGACCTGATCGGTCGGATGACGCTGGCCGAGAAGGTCTCTCAGATGACCTACGACAGTCCGGCCATCGAACGGCTGGGCGTCCCCGCCTACAACTGGTGGAATGAGTGCCTGCACGGCGTCGCGCGGGCCGGACGAGCCACCGTGTTTCCCCAGGCCATCGGCATGGCCGCGACCTTCGATGAGGACCTGATCTTGCAGGTCTCCAACGCGATCTCGGACGAGGCCCGCGCCATGTATCAGGCGTCCACCGAGAAAGACCGCCGCCTGCGCTACGGCGGCCTGACCTTCTGGACGCCCAACGTCAATATCTTCCGCGATCCGCGCTGGGGCCGAGGCCAGGAGACCTACGGCGAAGACCCCTACCTGACCTCGGTCATAGGCAGCGCCTTCGTTGAGGGCCTGCAAGGCAACGATCCCCGATACCTCAAGGTCGCCGCCTGCGCCAAGCACTACGCGGTCCACAGCGGGCCCGAGGCCTTGCGGCACGAGTTCGACGCCCGGGCCAGTCTCAAGGACATGTACGAGACCTACCTGCCCGCCTTCAAGGCCCTGGTGGATGTCAAGGTCGAAGCGGTCATGTGTGCGTACAATCGGACCAACGGAGAACCCTGCTGCGGCAGCAAGACCCTGCTGAGCAAGATCCTGCGCGAGCAATGGGGTTTCAAGGGTCACATTCTCTCCGACTGCTGGGCCCTCGTGGACTTCTATCAAGGCCACAACGTGGTCGGCACGCCGGCGGAGGCGGCTGCGATGGCCGCCAACAGCGGGGTCAGCCTCGACTGCGGCAATACGTTCCCTCACCTTGTGGACGCCGTCAAGCAGGGTCTCGTCACCGAAGAGACGATCGACAGGAGATTGGCCATCCTGCTGCGAACCCGGTTCAAGCTCGGCATGTTCGATCCGCCCGAGATGAACCCCTACACGAAGATACCGACGAGCGTCATCCGCTCGAAAGCACACCAGCAGCTCGCGAGAAGAGCGGCTGTTGAGTCCATCGTCATGCTCAAGAACGCCAACGGCGTCCTGCCGTTGCGCAAGGACATGAAACGGCTGTATGTCACCGGTCCCTGCGCCGCCCATATTGAAGTGCTGCTGGGCAACTACTTCGGCATCAGCGACGACCTGGTCACGATCCTGGAGGGCATCACGAGCAAGCTCGAGCCCGGCACTTTCGCCGGCTACACCCAGGGCTTCCTGTTGGATCGCGAGAACGTCAACCCGATCGACTGGACGAGTAGCGACGCTAAGGAAGCCGACGCCATGATCGTGGTCATGGGCAACTCGCCTCAGCTCGAAGGCGAGGAGGGCGCGGCCATCGCGTCGCCCCACAAGGGCGATCGCGAGGACATCGGACTGCCGCGCAACCAGGTCAACTTCCTGCGCCGTCTGCGTCAGGGCAACCCGAAGCCGATCATCGTGGTCCTGACCGGCGGCTGCCCGGTGGCGATCCCCGAGGTGCACGAGCTGGCGGATGCGATCCTCTATGTCTGGTATCCAGGCGAGCAAGGCGGCGTAGCCGTGGCGGATGTGATTTTTGGCGACGCTTCCCCTGCCGGGCGATTGCCCCTGACCTTCCCGAAATCGACCGACCAGTTGCCGCCATACGAGGACTATTCCATGGTTGGGCGGACCTACCGGTACATGACTGCCGAGCCGCTGTACCCCTTCGGGTTCGGACTCAGTTACTCTCGCTTCGAATACAGCAACCTGAAGCTGGACAGTTCCCAACTGCACGCGCCAGACGCGGTTCGTGCGACCGTCACGGTGAAGAACGTGGGCGACGTCGCAGGCGACGAAGTTGTCCAACTCTACCTGACCGACGTCGAGGCATCGGTCCAGACGCCGATCTGCGCCTTGAAGGGGTTCCATCGCCTCCGGCTCAAGCCGGGACAGCAGCAGACCGTGGCGTTCACGATCACGCCGGAGATGATGGCGCTGGTCGATGAGAGCGGCGACAGCAGGGTGGAACCGGGTCAGTTCAGAGTCACCATCGGTGGCTGCTCGCCCGGCCAACGCGGCATAGACCTCGGCGCCCCGCAACCCGTCCAGGCTGCCTTCACCGTGGTGAAGACCGCCCAGGAGAGCCAATAGGCATACACGACCAGCGGTCCAACCACGTGCGGCGAGGACTCGATCGGTCTTCCGATTGGCATCGTGCCCTGATCCCAAGGAACCGGCAGAGGCGGCCGAGAGCCGCCCAGTCGTCGTCGGGATCGAGGCCCCAGAAGCGCCCAGCTCCTTTCGCAGAATGCTCATGAAGACCGCGTGACGGTTTCGAGCCTGGCCGATGGTCGCCTCGCGGGCGTACAGCAGCACCGACTGGAAGACCTCCGGATCGAAGCGTCCGCTCCGGACCCCGGCGCTCAACCAGTCGGCGACGTGACGGAAGCACGTCCGGTCCGAGACGCTCTTGGGCGGCAGCGTTTCGAGCAGCGTCTCGAAGAACGCCAGCTTCCGCGTTCCCAGCTCGACGTCGTGACATAGCGCCTGGCTC
>Ga0209200_1001562_pt1 | contig 22826 bp, 34 predicted proteins | sample AD_UKC033_MetaG_FD_184406 | JGI IMG/M metagenome (GOLD analysis project Ga0209200, IMG submission 184406) | Active sludge microbial communities of municipal wastewater-treating anaerobic digesters from USA - AD_UKC033_MetaG (SPAdes) (version 2) | ecosystem: Engineered > Bioreactor > Anaerobic >... | reverse complement strand
AAGAATATGAAATTCCCAATCCTATTTTGTACTGCAGAAATGATAAAGTAAAAGGTGTTTTTTTAGATTGGGTAGAACTTTGATTTATTAAATAAATTGAAAACCACCAAATGGTGGTTTTTTTTTCTTGACAAAACTAAAAAAATATGGTATACTTGTCTAACGAAATAAAAAATTCTGAATGGGGTGATGTTATATGGGGATACCTTTTACAACTGAAACTCTTAAAGAAATTAATTTTGAAGAATTTAAAAGTAAATACAGAAAAGTTGGTAATTACAATGTTGTTTGGGATTTGGAAGAATTTGATTTTAACAATGGTTCTGGAGAATTGAAAGTTAAATTGTATCAAAAAGTTGTTAACTTAATTAATACATATGAAAAAACTATAAAATCAAATTGCTGGGAAATTGTAAGATATACAGATGTAAGAAAATTTACATTAAAGGATTTCAATTAAATTAAAAATAAAAAAGGAGATTTGAACATGGAAAATAAGTAGGATGTTAAAACAATTAGAGTAACAGAAAAGGAATTATTTATGCTATTTAATTTGAATAATTTAAAAAAGAAGAAAATTAAAGACGAAGATTATACTGTGTATGATGTAAATAACAATAAAACTTTAGTATTGTTTCCTTCTAATATTTTATAGGAATTGTGGGAATAGTCATTTGAAGAAGTTGTATCTGCAATAGAAAATAAAACATATAACAATTGGATTCCAAAGACTGTTTATGAAGTATCATATGAAAAACTATTAGATAAAGAAACATTAAAAGAATTGACTGATGAAGATTTTGAAGAATTGAAAGGAGAAGAAACTGAATAATGAAAACGTCTATTAAAGTATTATGGATTAGTAATAAACCCATGTAGACTGATGTATTAGAAAAACTAAAAGAAATAATTTTTAATTTGCCAGAACCTAATTTTATTATTAAAAAAGGAACAGATAAGAATATTGTTGTAATAAATGAATAGATTGATTTTGAAGCAGATATGTATTAGGCATATAAACAGTTGAAGCAAAAAATAGATGAGCATAATATTGATTTAGTTAGTGGTGTATTTCCAAATCAAATATGGTCATATTTTCTAAAACATTCAAATATATTGACACTCCAATTAGCAATTCCTATTTATATAACAGAAAAATTAGAATCTCATAAAATTTTAAAAATAGATAGATTTGAATTTATTTCTTATTAGAAATAACAGAAAGTAAGGTGAGGCAATGAGTAAAAATTTTTATGATGTTTTAGGTGTAAGTAAATCATAGAATGATTAGGAAATAAAGCAATAGTATAAAAAATTAGTTAAGCAATACCATCCTGATACTCAAAAAAATTAGAATAAAGAAGAATAGGAAAGAAAATTTAAAGAAATAGCAGAATAGTACGAAGTATTATCTGATAAAGACAAACGAAAGAATTACGATTCTTTTGGTTCAGAAACAAATCCATTTGGTAATACAAGTTAGCAAAGTGGTTCTGGTAGTATGTTTAATGATTTTTTTCAGGGATTTTTTGGTAACAATAGAAATCCTTTTGAAGATATTGGATTTTTTAATACTCAAACTAACATTGGATTTGGTAACAATCAACAAAAAGTTAGGGGGAGTGATATACGATTAAAATTTACTTTGTCCTTAAAAGATACATTAACTGATAAAACAACAAATATAGAATATAAAAAAGCAAAAAAATGCTCACATTGTAATGGTACTGGTGCAAGGGATAACAAAACAAAACTTTGTGATTTATGTCATGGTTTTGGAGTTATACAAACTAAAAAGCAAATACCAATGGGAAATGTTATTGTAAGTGAAACATGCCCTAAATGCAAAGGGAAAGGAAACATTATAGAAACAAACTGCTCATATTGCCATGGAACAGGATTTGAAACTACGTTAGAAAAAATTGAAATAACAATACCAAGGGGAACAAAAAATGGAATGACTCTAACTGTTAGAGGTGGAGGAAACGAATAGGATATAAATGGGGATTTACACATAGATATATAGGTTCAAATTCCAAATGAATTTAAACTTATTGACTCAAATATACATACAACTAAAAAAATATCATATTTAGAAGCAATTTTAGGAACTACAATAGATGTTAAAACACTGGATGATACTATGGCGAAATTAAAAATCCCAAATGGAACTCAACCAGAACAAACGTTTATAATAAGAGGAAAAGGAGTTCCACAATTTCAAAGTAATAATATAGGGGATATGTATGTTAAAATACAAGTGGAGATACCCAAAGTAATATCTGAAAAAGAAAAAAAACTTTTAGAAGAGGTGAAAAATGAAAAACAAAAATAATATTTTAATACTTTTTTCTATTATAATTTTAGTTTTTATTTTTACAAATTGTACTAATTTGGATATGTTTATAGATCAACAAAAACCATCAACAAATTTTAAATGGTCATTGAATGAAAAAACTAATACATATCAAAATGATTTGATTGGTAAATTTAAAGACTCTTAGGTTATAAAAGAATTTACTAATGAATCAACAGGAACTAAACTTCAAATTATTAATGATACATTGTGGGTTAAAAGCGAATATAATTCGAAATATGAATATTAGATATTTATCACAAATCAATCAGAAAACACATTCTCTTTGAAAGATGGGTATAAATTAAATAATTCAGTAAATAATGTGTCCCATATGATTTTATTTAATAAAAAATTAGAGTATGGTATTTATAAAGCAAAAACAAATAAGACTTGGGAATTAAAAACAAGAAGTTTAGTAGATTTGAAAATTGTTGATAATACAATTATTGTTGGTATTCCATTATCTGAGATAAGAATTGATTCTATTGCAAATGTATTGTTTGGATATTACGATGGGAAAAGCAAGCATTTGATTAATATTGGAACTAATTTAGATATTTCTTATTCATATAATACTAATACCCAAATGGATTCCTATGAATACAGACAAATTTCTTTAGATAATGAAAAATCATTTAATATTTTTTAGGGAATTGAAGATACAATTATAGCATATACATCTAATCTATTGTCAGGATAGGATACAATAATTGAATTGTACGATGCAACAGGAACACTTTTAGATTCAAATGATGATTATCTTGATGTATCTTCTTAGATTGATTATAAAGTAAATCAAGATGGTATTTATATAATTAAGGTAAAATCTTGGGGTAATAGATATATTGGATATTACGATCTATCTCTGTTTACAACATCCCCTGAAAAATATTCTTTTGACACAAATATATTTACAGAAGGGTTTGAATCATAGCTTGATACAACTAAATGGTCACTGTCCTCTTCAAATGCACCAACTATTTAGACAGACTACAAAAAATCTGGTTCTCGTTCATTAAAATTTACTGCAGGAAACAATGGTATAAGTTATGCAAGTATTAATGTTACATTGCAAACAACTGGTGTATTAAGTTTTTATTATCGTGTTTCATCTGAGTATGGCTATGATACATTCTCACTCTATATCAACAATGAACTTGTTTCTAAATGGTCTGGGGAAAATGGTTAGTTTGTTTATTTTGAATATAAGTTCAAACGTGCTGGTACATATACTATCAAATGGGAATACAAAAAAGATGCTGATACAACTGGATATTTGGATAGATAGTATATTGATGTAATAAATATTGTTCAAAATTCATTGCCTGTGCAAACAGTTGGTGAATTTACAGAAGGGTTTGAAAATGGTTTGACGTCTTTACCTTGGATTCTTGGTGGACATAGTCAACCTTACATTACAACAGACTATAAAAATTCTGGGAGTAAATCTATTAGATTTGGAAATATTACAAATAATCAAACAAGCTATTTCCAGATAACTATAACTCTAACACAACCTTAGATTTTTTCTTTTTATAACAGGCTAAGTTCTGAAAAAAATAGAGATTATATGAGATTGTATATCAACAATACTTGGGTTAAATCTTGGAGTGGGCTACAAACAACATTTGAAAAATATGAATACCAATTGCAATAGGGAACCCATACAATCAAAATATCATACAATAAAGATGGAAGTACATAGCAATATCAAGATACTTGTTTTATAGACGACATTTCAGTTGTTTATTAGCAGCAAGAACAACCACCAGAAGATTTTACATATATAACACCAGCAAATGATACACATGATGTAGACACCAATACAGTTACATTTGTATGGAACAAAAGTAGTAGATAGGCATCATATGATATTTATCTTAAAAAAGTAATGGAATCTGATTATAGACTTATTGGAAATGTACAACAACCGCAAACAACAACAGTTAGTTTTACATATCAAAATGCAGGGTTGGATTACTATACGCAATATCAATGGAAAGTTACATAGAAGAATAGTTAGGGGTCTAAACCAAGTTCATATTTATATACATTTATAACAAAGCAAAATACTCAACCACAAACACAAAATATATTGGAAGAAGGGTTTGAAACAGGAAACTTTTCTAAGTATACATGGGTGTTGAGTGGTAATTAGAATCCGATTGTACAATCAACAATTAAAAAATCTGGAAATTATTAGATGAAATTTGGAGCAATCACACATAGTCAGTAGAGCAGAGCATCCATTACTGTTAAGCCAACTGAAAAATCTACACTATCTTTTTGGTACAAAGTAAGTTCAGAAAAATATTATGATAAATTCAATTTCAAAATTAATAATAGCATAAAGAAAACTGATTATGGGAATAATGATTGGGTATATTATTCTTGTATATTGGAATAGAATACAGAATATGTTTTATTGTTTGAATATATAAAAGATCATAGTGTAAATAGTTATTCAGATTCATAGTGGGTAGATGATATAAAAATTGAAAAATTAGAATCTGGTGCTACTGGAAATTTAGATTTTGAAGGTCCTTTATATTATGGTAATGTGTTGTTGGTAACAAATCAATCGTCTGATATTACAAACAGTCAATCAACAGGATCATTGACAAGTATTCAAGAGATTATTGAAGAATCAGCAGAATTATATCCAGATGATATTTATTAGTTAAATCCAATTAGAGATATAAAAGAAGAGGATAGAAATTAGTCTATTGCGTATAGTACAATAAGTGAAAGAGCAAATGTTGGAGATACCAAAAAGTTTTGGGTTTATAATTTCAAAACATATCAAGATTACCAAATTACTGCTACATTGCAATAGGTAAATAGTACATGTGAAGTTTGGGTAGAATCTACAACAGATATTAATACAGCAAAATAGAATTCCATTTAGAATGAATTTAATAATAGAATTTATCCTAATGTTTCACAATATTTTTATACTCCATCAGACATTGATTCAAATGGAAAAACCGCAATTTTATGTTATGATATTCAAGATGGATTTAGTGGAAGTGGTGGATACATTGGTGGATATTTCTATGGTGGAGATTTATTAAATATTCAATATTCTAATAGAATGGAACTTATTAATATTGATACATATCCATAGATGAAAACATCAACCACAGGAACTTGTGATGTTTAGAAAGCATATTCAACTATATAGCACGAATTTCAACATCTTGTAAATTTTAATAGAAATTTTATTATTGAGGGCAATGGACAAATGCACACTTCTCTTGATGAAGGATTGGCTATGTAGTAGGAACATTTGATTTATGGAACTTTAACAAGTAGAATTAGTACATTTAATGGTACAGAAAGTATTCAAGCACCGACACAGTGGAATTCAGATTTGTATAGTTATGCTTTATCATACTTATTTATGCAATATTTTAAATAGCAAACAACAAACAACAATAATATCTTTAAAATGCTTATTGAGCATCAGTATAATGATTTTAGAGCAGTTGATTAGTTGGTTAAGCAATATAATACTTCTATAGGAAATTTTCAAAATTTAATGATTTACTTTAGAATATAGTTAGCATTAAAGGAATCAACTGGAAATTATGGATTTAAAAGCAGTTAGTTTAATAGTATTTCTATTCGTTATAAAAATACTACAAGTTCTATAACATTAAAAGGTGGACAAGCATTTTATAAACAATTATCTTCTGGGTATTTTACAGAAACTGGATCGCAAGGTAGTAATATCAAATTTGTAGGAATAACAAAATAAATAATTTAATAATTACCAAAAAAGAAGTGGGAGAAATCCTGCTTCTTTTCAATTAAATTACAAGGCATTGATTAGTAAAGAGGGTGATTATTTTGAAAGAAACATCATAGATTTATGGATTAGTAGAAATAAAAGATAAAAATAATAATATTTTATATACAAATAAAAATGAAATTTTAGTATATGGGAAATATAAGTTACTTTCATCTCTTTTTTAGTCAAAAAATGAAATAATTGATGGTATAAAGTATCTTGAATTATTTCAATCTTCTGTAGATAATTTATCTGATATAACAAATTATAATTATTTGCATAAAATAAAATCAATATAGATAAATAGAAGAGAAAATATTTTGATAGAATAGTATGATTCTGAAACTGATAAGTGGATCAATTATGGCAATATTCTTAAAAAATATAAATACTCAAAAGATAATTATAGAGGTAAATTTATACTTGAAAAAATAAACACACCAATCAATGATTTTTATACTTATATGAATTTATTTAATTTAGAACAGTAGTGTATGAAATATAATAAATTATAGATTTCCTTTAATATTCCTCTATTAAAAAAATATACAGAAGATAGTTTTTCGTTTAATTTATTAGTAATGAGTTATGGGGGATTAGATGTTAATACAGATGAATTTGGAGATGTTTTAGTTAGTGAATTAAATAACGAAGTTTTAGATATATCTATAACTAATACTAAAAGTATTGACACATCTATTTGGACTTCTGGTTTACCTTTTTCATATATTTCATTACCAGAAATGTTTACTGTTGAAGATTAGATTTATATATCTTGGAAATATATATTTAATTTTAACTCTTTAATTTCATAATTTGAAAGGATGTGATTTTTGCATGCCAGTTGATTTTGGTAAATTTAAAACAACACTAAAAGAGGTAGAACATCAATATAATGTTAATTAGCAAATTTAGGGGGAATCGTAGTTGAGTGTTAGAATAAAATATAGAATAAACCATTCTGGTTGTAGGTGCAGACTTGGTTCTGTTACAAATATTTTGAGTTTATATGGTTGTAAAGATATTACTAATGAAGTTTCTAATAATGAATATTATTGGGTTTTTAATTATTAGGGGGATTTAAAAGTCATCGAAGATAAGTTATTGGAAGGTGGATTTGATTTTCAAAGAGTTAATTAATTTAAAACTTGACAAATACTATTTTTTGTGATATAATGTTAAAAGTAGGTATAAAAAGAATGGAGTGTGATTGTATGGATATTTCAAATTTTCCTATTTTTAGCATAAAAATGTGGAAATATTTAAAACAAAAAGAAGCAAAAGATTATAAAATTATTTATAATACTTCTAAGTCAAGTAAAAGAAAAATAATTTTTGCACCATTTATTATGTTTACTGTTTCTATTGCTATAATACTTTTTCTTATATTATTTGGGGTGTGACTTCACATGAAAGAACACCCTATTTTAGATATTTTAGGTAAATATATTAAAAAAGTAAAAGAAACATAGACTGGTGAAATAATTTATAGATGTCCAATATGTGGTGATTCAAAGAAAGAATACACAGGGCATTTGTATGTTAATAAAGAGTCTTTTAATTATATTTGTTTTAAGTGTGGTGTTAAGGGAAAAAATATTGTACAATTTGTTTACAATTTAATACAAGATGGAACTATTTCTGAATACGATGTAAAGGACGAATAGGAAATGTTAAAATATATATTTAAAAAATTGCAAAGGTAGGAAAAATCAGAAAAAAATATTGAAGAATTAGAAAAAATCACATTATTAAAACAGAAAAAAGATGAAGAAGATTTAATAAAATGTATATCAGATGAAGAATTATTTATGAATACTTTAAAAAAGAAAAGAAATTATCAAGAACAATTTGTTATAGATAGTGTAATAATTCCTTATTATAAACAAAGAACTGTTGGATAGGAAAATTTATAGAGATATTTAGTAGAAAATAACAAAGTGTTTTTTTATTATAGTGATGTAAAAGAAAAAATAGAGTCTTATAGTCCTTCAATATTATTGAATAGGATTTATTTTAATCATGGAAATTCTTTTTATAGTTAGAGAAAAATCTCTGAATTTATGGAAGGTGAAGATAAAGATTCAAAAAGATATTTAATTTATCATTCCAAATCAAGTAAAAAGATGAATCCTTTTATAATTCAATTAATTGATGATTCAGAAGTATATGCTGTATATTTAACAGAAGGAACATTTGACTCTATTAAGTTACATAGTTTTTTATCATATGAAACACAAAATTTTGCTACATATACTTTGAATGGAAAAATATTACACGAAGATTTGTTAGAAATTCTGAAATCAAAATATAAAAATCTTAATAAAATAGTATTAATTTTAGATAGGGATGTTTTAGAAAAAGATATTAAAGCAAGTATTTTAAAATTTAATAATATATTTGATTCAAATAAAACTGAATTATTGATTGGTACAATACAAGATTCAGAAATAAAGGATATTGGTGAAATGATAAATAAAGATCAGTTAAAAGTAATTAAATTAGAGAGTTAGAATAATTATGAATTATCAGATATTTTTATTAAGTTAGATAAAGTAAGAAGTTTTTTTGGTGGGGTATGCTTGAAATGACAATAAAAACTATTTATTGCAATCCGAATAAAAAGGAAAATCCAATGTCAATAATTTCCAATAAATATCTTTTAGGAGATATGTGGACTAAGAAAAAGATAGAAATGTTTATTCAATTATTTAAACAAAAAATAGAAAGTGAAATAGAAATAATAATTAAAAATGATATATATAAATTAGTAAATTCTGTGTTTTGTATTAAAATACAGGAAAATAAAAATATGATGTTTATTGAAGTATAGGGAAAATCTTATAACAAAGAACTTGATAGGATACATAAACTATTAGTGGAGATTTGAAAAGAATGCAAATTCAAGAAAAATAGATGTTTAAATATTTCTCTTATATAAAACAAAAAAAGACTTTTAATTATGGGAATAAAAGTTACACATTTGAACAAGATATTATATATGATATAGATAAGTTTGATTTAAATGATAAAAATGCAATAGCATACATTATTGTTAGAAATTTAAGTGATTTTGAAATATATAAAACAGAAGATGATATTCCTGAGCAAAAGCAAGAAGAAGTAAGTATTAACTATAAAGAAATGAATGAAAAATTGATTTTAGCATTGGGAAAATTAACAGAAACTTTATCAAAAAATAGTACAAATTTATTGCAATTACAAACATATCAAAATAATTATAATGAACAATCTAAAGTATATAAAGAAGAAGATGAAATATTATTCATACCAGATATTGATATATCACAAACAAAAATTAAAAAATCAAAAGAAATTGTTACTAAACAATTAAGTGATGAAATAGATTTAGATTAAAATTTTTTAAATAAGGATTGGTGAGCAATGCAAGAAAATATCGTTGGTGTAGATATTGGTACAATGAATATTGTATCATAGTTTAAAGTAGATAGCAAAAGTATTTCTATTAACAAAATAAGAAACATGTTTTTGTTGTTAGATTATAATGTTATTGAATTTTCTGATTTGTAGGAATAGCAAATTGAATATGTCAAATTAGATGATACAAACAATAAAGTTGTTGTTCTTGGTGAAGATTAGTATAAACTTGCTAATATTTTTAATATGGAAGTTCGTAGAACAATGAAACGTGGGATTATATAGCAAAATGAAATTGATTAGTTGGATGTAATTGCAATTATGATGAAAAAGCTATTACCTAACAATATTGATAGTAAATAGGATAAAGGTAAATGTGTATATTCTATTCCTTCAAATCCAATAGATTAGGTGGATGTACCTGATACATTTTATCATGAGCAAATATTTAAAAAAGTTTTTAATACCATTGGGTATGATTAGGAATCATTGAATGAATAGATGTAGCTAATCTTTTCAAATTGTAAAGCAGAAAATTATTCAGGAATTTAGATTTCATTTGGATAGGGTCTTACAAATATTTGCTGTGCATATAAGGGCACACCAACAATACAATTCAGTATTTATAGGGGTGGAGATTGGATAGATCATAATTAGTAGAAATCAATTGGTTAGTTAGAATCACGTGTTACATTTGTAAAAGAAAAATCTTTTGATTTGCTTGAATTGAAATAGGCAAATAAGCAAGAAAAAAGAATTAAAGAATAGCTACAATTTTTTTATGAAAATCTGATACAATATACAATAGAAAAAATAATTGAAAAAATAAGTTTAGATCAAGAAAATTTAAGCATAGACTCACCAATACCAATAGTTATAAGTGGTGGCACAAGTTTACCAAATGGATTTCTTGAAACCTTTAAAAGATTATTTGAAGAAAATGGAAGTAATTTTCCATATGAAATTTCAGAAATTAGAAGGTAGAAAGACCCATTAAATGATGTTTAGGAAGGTTGCTTGCTTTATTAGATGTGGAAAGCAAAGAAAGGGGAATAAATATGATTTTAAGTTCAATTTTAATAGACAATACATATGGTACAAATATATCAAGAATTATATTTTATGGAAAAAATATAATTGAATTTGAAGAGGAAATTTTAAAAAGCAACAATTTTTATACTGAGGTAGATAAAAAAAATAAAGATTTTTTGTAGTAGAAAATAGAGGGTCTTGTCCAGGAAACGTCATAGGTTCAGTATTTAAACAAACTTATAAAATAGCTATCAGAAAAATATTATATAACATTCCAATTTGAAAAAGATTTTTTTGTAACTTGGAAATCTTAGGATAAAAGAACAGATTTTAAAGCAAATTTTAGTTAATTTAATATATATATATAATAAACACAAAGGATATTAAATGATTTATGATAAAGTGAAAAAATTATATAGTACAAATTTTGATAAAATAAAAAATTTAAACAATGCTCAAAAACAATTAGATTCAGAACAAAAGCATGTGTTTTTTGATATTAATTTTTTGGGTAGTTTAATAGATAATGATATTACAATTACTAATATAAAAAACAAATTAAAGCAAAGGCTAAAAAATTAGATTTTAATTAAAAAAGGTGAAATACCTTTTGAGCATGAATTTGGTAGTAATATATATAACCAATTGTATAAGTAGGATACAGAACTTGATTATAATAAAATTAAAGAATATTTAGAAGAATTGACGAAGCAAACTTTAAAAAATGATATTATTTTTGATAAAGTGTTAGTTAATAGAAGAAATATCGAAAATGATATTTATGAGGTAGATGTAAACAAAGTTGTGTTAGATATTGAAATACATTATGAAATACCATTAATAAGTAATGATATTTTATCATTTACATTAAATTAGCATGAAAGGGAAGAGTGATTTAAATGTAGGATTTATTTAGTAAATTAGGCAATAAAGATAAATTGCATTCAAAATTTGTTGAAATATCTTTACCATTTTATAATTTAATTAAAGGATCAAAAGAAGCATAGGTATTTAAGGTTATTCCAATAACAATTAATATGGAAATGGCATTTTAGAATTCAGTTAAAACCTTTTTAGAAGGTAAAATACAAAATGCCTTTTAGATGTATGAAGATATTATTGAACATATTTTGTTTTCTAATGATGATGGGAAACAAATAGATTTTGATAATTTGACACTATATGATATAAATTATATCATATATAACACAAGAATTATGTCATATGGAAATACATAGACATTGAATTTAACTTGTACTAATTGTAAATCATTTTATAATGAATATATGGAATTAGAAAATAAGTTTAAAAATAATGAACTCTCAAAATCAGAATTTGAAAAAAACTTAGAAGAATTAAAAAATAAAAGGCATATTCATAATTTTGAACCATATATGATTCTAAAAAATGATTAGTTTTATACAAAAACAGTAGAACAAAAATTAACTAATTTTGAATTAGTAGTTCCAGATAAAAAAGATGATATATATTATACATACAAATAGATTTCTGGAAATACAATTAAAATTGGACCACCAAAATTTGGATGGTATAAAGCATTAAAACCATATTTACTTGATTTTAGATTAGTTTAGGAAATGTATGAAAAGCAAGGAATGGAAATTAAAGATCAAGAAGAAACTTCTTTATTTTATAGTAGATTCTCTAACTTATGTTTATTTATTGATAGTATTGATAATATTCAAATAGAGAAAGAAGATATATAGCAACTTCCTATTATATTACAAAATATACTAATAAAACCAGATATTGTAAATTTAAATAATTTAATATCTAATTATGAAAAATATGATGTTTCTATTCCATTTACGTATGAGTGTGATGTTTGTGGATTAGAATACAATGGGGATGTTACAACGTTTCCAATAGAATACCTTTTTGATGTTAAGAAATGATTAGGAATATAGAAAAAATAGAAAAGACTTTTTATTTCAAGTATCAAAACAGTTGATGCAGCAATATCATTTTAGTTACACTGAAATTTTAGATATGGATATAAGTTCATTTATGGAATTTTAGAAAGATTATGAAAAATATCAAAAAAATAGATTAGAAGTAATAGAAAGTGTACAAAAAAACAATCCACAAAGTTTTATATTTAATTTACCATTATAATTTTTAAATTAAAAAAGGAGCCGTGAATTAAATTTCTATGAGTAATAATGTAAACAATTTTGAAAAAAAAGAAAGACCAAACAATCAGTTTAACGAATCAAAGAATTTTGTTTTTGATGAAGAATATACAGATGAGTATTTGATGAGGTATATAGACCATAAAAAAAATGGTTCTGATAGAGCAAATAGAAAACAAAAATTTAAAAAAGGATCAAAATCTTATTGAATTTTAATTAAAAGGAAAGGTGAATAAGTATGTTTGATATGCAGAGTATTATGTACATTGCAATTTTTATTGGTATGTAGGTTGGACTTGTTTTTATGTTTTCTCTTATTAGGAAACTTAGAAAAGAAGTTAAATCTTTTAAAGAGTATATGATTCTTGTTAATCTTTAGTATGCTTAGTAGGAAAAAATTATTCAAGCAACAGATAAAGACCCAAATACTGAATCAAATACAGAAAAGATTTTTAAGTATATTGGGAAATAGCTTGAAACTCTTACTGATTTTATTAATACCGAAGAAAATGAATTTATGAGTGAACAAGAGAAATTGCAATATATCCAAAACAAAATTATTCTTAGAGTAAAAGAGGTTATTGCAGAAGTAGAAGGTGACAATTCAGATTTGCTTAATGATCAATTGATTACAGATGTTATAGGTTATATTCTGAAATTTATTTCACCATTTATCATTAAGCCAAATAAACCAGTAATAGAATAATAAAAAAAGAGGGGGATAATTATATCCCCCCTATTTTTTTAACTAATAAGATTAAATTTCAAAGTCGTCCCACTATATGTAAATCAAGAATTCCTATTCAGTAGAAACCTAATCCTATGATACTTCACAAAGTAAAACTCCATAATCTGTATAAGTATCTGGCTCTGTTATTTCTCCATCCTAATTTCCACCAACAAATAAATTGACTTCGTCATCAAAATCTTGTAAAATATTATAATTATAATTTTCATTCCACCCTAAATAACCTTCAAACATTTTCGGACTTTCATAGGTAGTAACTGTTTTATAATATAATGTAGTACCAATCTATTGAATCGCATTAGAACAGAAAATTTTAAAATTCTTGATTTTTTTGTTTGATTGTAATTCTGTAATTTTTAATCTAAAATATCTTTCAACTGTTGTAACAATTTTATTTACTTCATTTGGAACAATAATCGGAAAATCATTTACTGAATTTGAAATAGTAACATCTTGGTTAAACATAGGAATATAATCTGTTTTAACTTCTATGCCTGGGTTTGATCCATAACGGCAATAAATTTCAAAATCAGCAATTTTCTTATCTATAAATTGATTTGCGGATATAGTATATTCCTATTTTATTGGATTAATACTAAGTGTACACTCATTATACTAAATAACTTTTACTTGATATTCTTTTTTTTCTGTAAAAATATATGTGTAGCTATTGTTTGATAATGAAGATTGCAATAGATTATTATTTATATAAAAGTTAAATTTTATATTTGTACCATATGGAGGAACCTGCCACCTAATAACATATGGAACATCCAATTCAATTAATGTATTATTATTTGGTGTAATTATAAAAAAACTTCCAGAAACTTCGATACAAGGTGTTATTTGATTTGCTGTTACAGTAACAATTGTTGATTTTGTATATTGGGATTCCTCAGTGCAATCATTATACTATCCAATTTGTATTGTATACTATTTTTGTTTAGTAAAAATAAATCCAAAATTATTCTAAGTTACAGTAGACTAATTTACTTTATTTCCATCAATATATATATTATATTTTGGCTCTGTTCCTTGTACTGGATTCCAAATAATATTATGTATTGTATTTTGAACAATTTCTGTCTGAGCAGTGGGTGAAATAATGATAGGTTTATTTGTTATAATATTGCATATAGGAATTTCAACAGTTGTACTCTAATCATAACAATTTGTTATAAAGGTACTTGCAACACAATCACCAGTATTTGTCTAAACAACTCTCCAGTTGTATATGTTTCCAGAAGTTAAATTTGGAACTGTATAAGATTTACTTCCCATTTCACTTCCGTCAATTATTATTGAAATCCAATTATCAGAAATTCCTTGAAGTTTATATTGAACTGTAAATACTGTCTATTGGCTAATATTAAAATTAATATTAAAAGATGATGATGTAATATTTGTTGTTTGCATATCTGAAATTATAGGTAATGGACAGCCTGTTAAATTTACAGTTCTCTATTCTATTATATTTGATTCTTTAATAGTTGTTACACAAATGTTATTCTAATAATTAGTCTAAACTACTTGCACTTCATATATAGTATTATCAACTAACCCAGAAATATTATGTAACTTAGTTCCACTTCCAGAACCATTAGTAATTTTTGTAATCCATTCACCTTGGGGTTCTTTTATTCTAACTCTAACTATATAAGATGAGCAATAATTTATAGTAAATTGAACTTCAAATGAATTTGAAGTTATATTTGATATAATAATATTAGGAGTATTTTGGAATATTGGTTCTTTACAATAGATACAAAATTGGGTAAAAATACCACCATACTAAGAATCATTAAATAAATTATTTGTTTTTAAAACTGAAAAGTCACCTTGAATTACTTTTGAACCAAACATACTATCACTATCCTAAACAACATAGTATCATAATAATTATGATTTTGGTGTTTGTTTTTTAATATTCTTACTTGCTATTTCTAACAGGTCTTTATCTTTAATCACTTCATTTGGCTTATTTAATTCTAAATTTTCAAACTCATTAGAAATGGATACAGAAACTTCTTTTGATTTTTGATCATTTTCTTCTACTTTAACATTATTTATATCTATTAATTTTTCTTCTTCAATATCATTTTTTGATAAAAAATCATTTGGTATTTCTGATTTAACAGATATTTTTTCTTTTGGATTTGCTGTGGATATGTTCTAAAACATTTGTTTAAATGTCTATTTTGAAGAATCTTCTAATGTTTTCAATTGCTCAGATGCACTTTCTACAATTATATTTAATCCTTTTTCTATTTGTTTTAGAGATTTACCCTATTTTAGAGATGGTAAAACATAAGATTCCAACAATCTTTTTTTAATACTGTTTACAAATTGAATTTTCTATTCAACTATATTTTCATTTTGAATAGATTGCATTGGTTCTGAAGCTGCAGCATTAGAAGATTGCTCTGTTTTAGAAGCTTGCATATCTAATTCAATTACACCAAGTAAAAATACATAAATCTTTTCTAAATCTGATTTACTTGTTATTTCTAAATGGTTTAATACTTTTTCTATAAAAGTAATACTATTATTACTGTTTAAATGCTGTTGAATAGTATTACTTTTCTATTCTCCCATTCTACCTTTTACCCATTCTAAAAATTCTACAATAAATGCAGATTTAAATTGTTCTAAAATTTGATTATATACATCAATTTTATTTATTCCAATCATTGTTTGTTCCTATTCCTATTTATTAAATTTTCTTTTGAACTACTATATCTTTCCAATTTTTTCTAATTTATCTGATGTTAGATCAAACCCCTATAATATCTAATTCTTACCTAATTCAACATATTCTGATTTTCTCATTTAAAAATCCTCCTCGAAATTTAATCAATAAAGATTAAATCTGTCTACTCTTTGATTTATTTGACGTGATATCATTGATTTATCATCTGTTCTAACCATAGTTGGCTATAATAATGTATCAGATGATATTTTTGTTAACACTAAAACATTAATTGTATCATTCTAATAATATGTAGAGCCATCAAAAGATATTCCTCTGTAAACTTTATATGGGTCAAAAAATCCTATCAATTCACCGTCTATTTTTCTATATACCTAATATTTCATATAGACTCTGTGTGTATTGATTAATTCAGTTAATGTTCTTAAACAGGCTGCTAATTGATAAGCATATTCACTACCAGAAAAATTTGTCTATCCAGTCTATTCAATAGTTCTCCAAAATTCTGTATATGGTTTATTTAAAGCATTTAATATTCTGCTCTCATATTGGATATTATAAAATGCCATTAGTACCAAATCCTTTTGATTTTAATTATTCATTACCTTCATTATTAAAATCACTATTAGAGTCTTGCAAATTTACACTAAAAGAATCAATATTTTTTGGAAGAATAAATAAGTAATCTGTTTTATCTGAATTTTCTAAAACATATAATTCATTATTTTGTACACAATTTGCCAATATTTGAATCTCTTTTTGAAAATCAATTTTATTTGCTTTCTATTCTTCTTCTGTTTTATAGAATTCTTTTGTGAATTTTGTTACTTTACCAGAATTAAATATAATACTATAACTTAATTTCTTTTTCTACTAAACTGGTTTGTAAGTTTGTAAATATAAATTTATTGCATTTAAATTTTTAGACAAAACCTATATAAAATCATTACCATATAAATTTTGAATTGGGATAACATATGTTTCTTTTTTCATCTATTCCGTTAGGTGTGATACTAAATGTTGCTTTACTTTCTAAAACTGTTTTGAATCTGTTATTTTAATTTTACCACAAGTGAATTTTGTAATTTTTCCTGATGAAAATATAAATGCTAAAACAATATTTACATACCCATTTTCTAAATCTGTATTCATTCTATATATCCTCCCAACTTGATCAAGGCTGTTTTACAAAATCATTCTAAAATTTAATACTTTTATGTATCTACACCTTTGTTTTATAATTTTCAAATTCTTCTTTCGTAAACAGTTTAATTGTTAGATTTTTTGAATTTATAAATATTTTGAATCGGTTTATAAATGTGTTATATATTTTTGTATGAACCAACTATGTATGAACAAAATATTTATGAATCGTTAAATTTATAAATCCCTTTAAATCCTGCATATTGTAATCATCTGTTTTTGATTTAAATAAACTAATTTCTTTCTCTAATTTCTCAACTATACGTTCTAAATTAAAAATAATTTCTTGACTCAATTCTTCTTCATCTGTTTCCAACTAATAAAAGAGTTGTATAATATCATCATCATATAATAAAATACCTGTTAAAATAGGTTCACAAGTGCTAATATTCTAAATTACTGCTTTCAATAAAATAATAATCACCATCCTATCAGTTTTGCTTATAAAAAGATAATTAAATTTTTTTACATTAAGTTAATCAGATTTAATTAAAATTACTTTTAACAGGAGTGTGAATTTTACAATGAATGTTATAAATGAAAGTCTATCTTTTAATGAACCATATTCAAAATTAAAAGATACTGAAAACGAATTAAAAATATTGATAAATAATTTAATTCAAGATTTTTATAATATAAAAAATAAAGAAAATGATATCAATGATAAAATAGATCAGCTTATAAATGCTGATACATCTGATATGTCAAATATGGAGAATTAGAATTTTATATTAAAAAAATAGAAATTATTAAAAGAATATAGGGGATTACTTCAACAATATAGAAGTAAGCAATCTATGTTATTAAGAAATTTAACAGAGCTTTCAAAATCAGTTGTTGATTAGCCTTAGAAAATGTAGAGTATTATAGAGCAAAAATAGAAATCTGAAAATTCAATTTCAGAATTAAGTGAATCTAATTTATCAAAATTAACATTTTAGACTGTTATTACAATAGCAGAAAATTTAATGACAAAAGATTTAAAGGAAAATAAAGATGGAAAACAATTTTAATTTGAATAATTTAGGTATTTTTTATAATGAATTAGATTTTGCAGAAGAAAAAGATCAAAAAAAATATATAAAACAACTTGAAAGAACATTTAGAACCAGTATTGAATATAGAAGATGGGTATATATTCAAGGCACTAATCGTATTTTAATGTGCCCTTTTACAAAAATTACTAATGAAATTGAGCCATCTTTAATAGAATTGCACCACCATCCATACACCTTATACAATATAATTGAAATGATTTTGTTTAATTTACTTGATCATAATTTCAATCTTAATATCATATCTTCTTTTAAAATTGTTGAATATATATAGAATTAGCACTTATTAGATTTAGTGCCTTTTGTGCCATTAACAAAAACATATCACGAATAGTATCATAAATTAGAATCAGATTTAGAAATTGATGGAAATACAAAAATAGAAATAAAGTAGGAATGGGTTATCAATAAAGATAAGATTGAATTATTCCAAAAATATTTATCTGATTTAACATTTTTTCAAAATGGGAGTTGAAAAAAAAATGAAAAAAAATATTATTTTATTTATTATGTTTTTATTTATTTTAACTTCTTTTTAGACAACAGGTAATTTTTTTTGGGTTACTTCAAATAATGGAACTCCTACATCTATTTTTACATCTGTTATTATTGGAACTCCAAATGTAAATCCACCATTTCCACAAGTAGATACAACAGTATATGATTTATTAAAATTATACACAATTTATTCCACAAATAAAAATAGCACTTCTATGCTTCCATAGATAGAAATAACTGGTAGTGGGGACATATTTGGTAACATAGGTTCTAATTCTAATTCCAATTCAATAATTAAATTAACTGGGTCTATTAAAATAATTGGGAAAATACATGTTGGGTTAAATAGTGATTTAGAAAACGTTGTTAAAGCATTTGGGTCATGTGTTTATGATGATGTTATAATTTTAAATTCATCGATAACATTTCCAACATTTACATTTCCTGAATTTCCAAATTTAGAAAATAAAGGAAATGTGTTTTATGATAATAAAAAAAAGCAATATGAAATCATTTAGAGTGGCAAATATAATAATGTCGTTCTATCTGGAAACGATTCTTTAAAAATTACAGCTAATGATGGAACGGTTTCTATTATTTTGGATAAATTGGATATGAATGGTAGTGGAGATATAATAATCGAAGGTAATAGTAATGTTATTTTATACATTGTTGAATCTTTTTCTGCAACAGGTTCTGGAAAAATAAATAAAATTAAAGGAAATCAAACTCCAAATAAGTTAACGATTTATAATAAAGGTTATACAAATTTAACAGGATCAGGAGATATTTCAGGTATTTTTATCACTGAAAAATTGAATTTGTCTAAAACGGGTAGTGGAAACTTTTTTGGACATATTTTAGTTTCAAATGAGCCAAATATAAATGTTACAGGTAGTGGAAACATTAATGGTGTATTATATGCCCCAAATAGTAATATAAATTTTACTGGAAGTGGGAATACTTACAACATAATTTCTAAGAATTTCAAGCAAACTGGATCAGGAAACATTTTTAATGCAACATCTTACATAGATAATACTGATTCAAATTATAAATTCATAAACATTTTTCCATTTAACTTATTTTGAAAAGGAGTGTAAATAATGCGTAAACTATTATTAGAATGGGTAGAAATAAATAAATTTAGGGAACTTAATAAACGATAGTTAAATAAAATTCGTGAAGATTACATAGTTTTTAAGGGTTATAAAAAAGATAACACTGGACAACTTAGTTCAGATCAAGAACAAGATGTACAAGCAACAGTTGAAAAAGTTTTAAATACTATTATAAAAGAAATAGACCCAACCTATAATGCACGAAAAGAAAACTATGCTAACCAATATTAGCAATGGATTTTAACTTAGTTTTAGAAATAGCCAAAAAATGTAGCAGTATTTGATGAAGATTTACCAAAATATAGAACTTAGATTGAAAAATATATTAAATATAAGTTACCAACACAAATAACTAAGTATTCCACATTACAAGATTTATTAGCATAGTTAAACACATATGAATAGGAGAACAATTTACAACCATAGGAAGCAAGAAACAATTACTCCAATATACCAGACAGTCTTGAAACTTTTATAAACAATGGAGAACTACTTTTTATAAAAGAATTTGATAAGTATATGATGTATGTACCATTATCAGAAGAATAGTCTATATAGGTTGGAACTGATACAGAGTGGTGTACATAGTATACAGAAAGACCACCATTGTTTTATAACTATGCAAAATCCCCATTGTTTTCTATTAGAAGCAAAATTGTTTACAAAGATAATTACCAATTTTACTTTGATCCCTATAAACTAAATTTAAAAGATAATCAAGATGATAATATAGATATTGTAAAATTTAACAATGAGCATCCAGATATTATACAATTTTTTAAAGATTTTATAAGCGAAAATTCCAAATATCAATATATATATGATCTATTTGTAGATAAATTTAATAATATAGCAAAAAATGCAAAAGATAACATAGATATTGAAGATTATGGATTTTCTTATGAATTTATAGAAGATGAAGATGGAAATGAAATAGAAGTTATTGAAGATAGTGATGAGAACATATATAAAATCGAAGAATTAGATAATATAATTGATAATATTTATTATGATAATAAAAAAAATGAGCATTGGCTTAATTGGAATTTAAAATATTTAAAATCTCATATAAAAATGTGTGAATTGTTGTATACTATATATATAGATAATATAAATAAAATAGATGATGTTGAACTGTTATCTAAAGAATTTTATAATTTAGAAATGCAATTTATGAAATCCAAAATTAGTAAAAAGCTTTTTAAAATAATTATTTCTTCTTGCAAAGATAAATTTAAAAAAACATAGGAAAGTGGTATTTTTCCAATTAGAACATTAACTCATTTTATTGGAATAAGTGATGGAATACTTTTATCTTAGATTCCTGAAAGATTTATTACAAAAGATATGTTAATTAACTTAATTTAGGTTTCAGGCTCAGAAATATTAGATAATATAGATTTTAAAAATAACAAATATTCTTTAGAATTACAAAAAGTATAGATAGATAATTCAGATAGAGGATTACTTGCTATATATAAACAAATGATGCCATCTGATGAAATGTTTAAGTATTCGTTAGAAAAAAATAATGGTGCTCAATTCATACAATTGTTGGATAACATAACACAAGATAAAATACCAAATAAATATATATTTGATTATTAGATAAATAAAATACTTGATGGAAATACAGCAATTACTAAAAGTCTTATAGTATCAAACTTTCTTTTTAAACTTTAGAAATTTTATACTAAATATCCAAACTATTTAAATAAAGAACTTATAATAAAGCAAGAAGAAAAAACAGAATATTTTACTATTTATTACATTATTTATTTTCCAAAAATATTAAAAAACAAAATAATTGAACAGGTTGACAATGAAAATATGTTTTTATTTCATATAATTAAAACCATTATAAATCTTATAGAAGATAAAACTCCTTTATATACTTTAGGATATGATTCAGAAATTTTAATATAGTATACAAAATCTATATTTTACAAATTGTTAAAAAATACTACAGATGTTGTTGAATTCATTGATACATATAAATCTTATTGTGAAAAATTCTATAAAAGATGGTTAAACGAATCTACAAGTGAAGAAAAAAATAAATTTAATAAATTGTTTTTAGAATTTTTAGATGAAATTGTTTATAAAAATATAAATAAAAGTGATAGTAAATTACCATTTTCAGATATACTTAGCACTATGCTTTATTGGATTTTTGGTAAAACTGGAATTGGAAAAAATCTTATTATAAATATATTAAATAAATCTTTAATTTTCTTTAAATGTATTGCACATTACTTACTACTACATACAGAAGAGGATTCAAAAAAAATATCAGAACTTTTTACCCCGTTGGAAGTATATAATATGTACAAAAGTTCAAAAGATAAAATACTTGAAATATTTCACATTTATAATCAAGATTTATATATCAATAGAAATAGTTTTAAGCAAACATTGTCATTAGATAATATTATAACAGAAGATGAATTATATAATATGATACAAAACAAAGATGATACATTTATGTTAGAATATTTTAATACGTTATCAGATAATTTTATAATAAAAATTTATGATAAATTATATGGAAAATCACATTCACAAATAAAAGATGTTGATTTTTATCAACATACAGATCAATTAAAAAGGTTATTAGTTAAAAAAGAGTAGAAAAACTTGTTTAAAAAACTTTTAGATATTTAATATAAACGAGGTTATAACAATGAAAAAACAAATTTTAATAGAATAGTATACAGTTGAAAAATTCAAAACATAGTATCCAAGGTTTAATCAG
>Ga0209200_1001553_pt1 | contig 22865 bp, 23 predicted proteins | sample AD_UKC033_MetaG_FD_184406 | JGI IMG/M metagenome (GOLD analysis project Ga0209200, IMG submission 184406) | Active sludge microbial communities of municipal wastewater-treating anaerobic digesters from USA - AD_UKC033_MetaG (SPAdes) (version 2) | ecosystem: Engineered > Bioreactor > Anaerobic >... | reverse complement strand
CGGGAGACTTTTTTTTGAAATTCGTTCGTAGGTTGACAATAAAGCCTTGACACACGGTGATATATGTGATATACTGTAGGTACAGTGAGGATAAATGATCCCGCTGCACCACCCACCCAAGGAGACACGAACCGTGAACATCGCACTTTATCACAGCTACTACAACAACAAGCACCTCTCCGATGTCCAGACCGAAATGACCAAGCGTGGAGCGCCGGTAATCCGGGCAATCTGGAGCGAGTGCTACGGCATGTGGCTGGCGATTGAAGGGTGCCACCGACTGCGGGCGGCCCAAAACCTTGGATTAATGCCAATTATTAAGGATGTCAGCAGTCAGAAGACCGTTACTTATCAGATGGACGGTCGGTCGGTCAGGGTACAAATGGCCGACTTGATCGAAGAGCTTCAGGACAACGCACCTCGGACAACGATCCTGACATTCGAGGACTGAGATAATCGCATCTCGCCCGCAAGCCACGACTGCACCGATCCGCTAGAGGATACTGGGCAACCGGCCCAGCAGTCACACCAAACCGAAGGAGACAAGATCATGACTTTCTCAGCACGTCACATGAGCAGAACCGCACGGCAAGCGGCAAAGGCCAACGGATTGGCAAACGGATTGGCAAAGGTGGATTGGTACGGAGTGGTCAGTCACTACAACATGCTGACCGAAGAGGACGACCCGAATGTCGTTGTCATGCGTGCCTACGCCAAAGGCGGCAAGATGGTAAGCATTACATCGGGCGATATTTTCTACTTCAGCAACTGCGATGACGCGCCGATGGCGAGAGTGAGCTAAACCCTGCCCCCTACCCCACCACCCAGGGCCGGGACTGTCAACCGCCCCTACACCCAAGAAAGGACACACCCATGAAACTACCGACCCTCTCCCCGCTCCCAGCCGGGGAGCGTGTCGCATATTGCGACTGCGGGCGGCTAGCTTCTTTCCGGCTGGCCGTGCTGGTCGGTTGCAAGCCTCGACCGGTCACAATCCCGCTCTGCGCCTGTTGTGCGGCGCTAGAAGCGGAAGTCACAGTCGGTCAACTGCTGGCCTGTCACCCCGTCGCGGTAGCCGTCCTGGCCGCCGGCGCCGCACAACCCTAACCCACCCCAAGGAGGTCTGTATGTTTTTCCCTGCCCGCCGCATCTTCATCTTGCTGGTCTTGCTGGTCTTGCTGGCCGTCCTGGCCGCCAGCGCCGCCGTGGCCGATGGGCCAGTGATCTGGAAAGAGCACTGCCCCCGCCATCATGAGGTGCAAACCATCCCGGACGCCGGCGGCGACGGCGTCCACATACTGTGTGTTCGGGCCGCCCGTCCGGCCCGCTGACACCCGATAACGGCCTTGTACAGCCTTGTACAGCCCCCCTGCGGCGCGTTTCCGCAGGGGGGCTGTGGTTTTGGTAGAATAGCCATAATAGACCGCTCTTAGGCTTTCTAGTAGTGCTTCTTCAGTTCCACCATCTCCGCCAGACCGGTCGGCGACCGGTCAACCGCCCCGTAGAACGCCTCTTCAGGGTCGGCGCCGCTGGCCACATCTCCCCAAAACGCCCGTGAGAAGATGCGCGCCGCCGAACTGTCCACGCTGTCACGCATCGAAACCACCACCGGCACCGATCCGATCAAGTTGGCCGTCCGCGTCGATTTGCAGCCGGCTATCACCAACACCTCTACCCCCGCCAGCGTCTCGGACATCCACAGCCCGTCGGCGATGCCGTCGGCAAAAGCCACGCCCTGCTCATCTGCGTGCAGGGCAAGATGCACATAGCGCACCGGTTGCCCCTGCCCCCGGCGCTCGTCGATCAACATGCGCAGGTCGGCCTTGCGCGCATCCCGGATCACATCCCGCCGAAAGGCTGTGACGCCTCGCAGCGCGGCCAGGTCTTCTTCCAGCATCTTCTGCTCGGTAAACGCAATCACAATTGCCTGGCGCGGCCGGCGCGCCAGCGATGACTTGCTTTCCAGGTGCCGGATGCGCTCGTTGAGGGTGAAAATCTCATTTTGCTTGTCCAGCAACATCTGCTGTAGCGCATTGATGGCTGACTGCAATTCTGCTTCCCGCCGCACCCGCCGCGCCTCGGCCTCTTGCAGTGCGACCTCCAACATCCTCAGCTGTCGTTCCAGCGTCCGCTCCCGACTTTCGTAATCGGGCAGTCGGGCCGATCTCTTCCATGCAACGAACAGAATAACCAGCGACAGCAGGAACGCCGCTACACCGATTGCTATCACAACATCAGTCGCCATCGCAACGACCTTTCTGTGTCCAAACCTCGGACAGCAACACTGAGGCTACAGTCAGCGAGATCAACAACGACGTTGCACTGGATGTGGCCGCCGCCAACACAGCCCAGGCGGTGAAGCCCAGCGCCGCCGCCGTCCGCCCGACCAAGCCCAGGCGATGGTGAAAGGCGGTGACATACAGGGCGGCGCCCAGGGCAATCATCACGAAGCCATACAACTCTGGCGACACAAAGCGCAACGGGGCGAACGGGGGACTAAAGCCGAACCACGGCAGACGCGGCAAACCCACGGCCAGCGTCAACAGCGCCGCCAGCCGGCGCGCCTGCACACCACACAGCGGACGAAGATATGCTTTCATTGGCGCCACATGATGATGATCGAAATGGCTGTCGTCAACAGCAGGTTGGCGGTCAGCAGGGCGTGACCCGCCGTGTAGGCCGCCCAGTAGGCCAGGCTGCCGTTGTCCCAGGCTGCACCCAGCGCACCGCCCAGCACCGCGCCAATGCAACCGATAACCACGCCAGCGATGGCATGTTCGCGGCGCAGCCTGGGTGCGGTCAGCCACATGATGTTGATTGCCAGCAAAGCCGCCGAACAACCAACGATCAACGTCCAGGAGAGCTTGCGGAACTGTTGCAGCACAAGGAAAGCGGCATCCTCGGTCATGGGCGCCACCACCCTGTGCTGTCGAACGGTTGCACGCGCGGCACCTCCCGATCCTGCAAGGCAAACTGGAATTGCTTCTGGCGCCGAAGCACGACCGCATCGTCATGGCGTGACCGCTGGAACCGGTGCAGGTGCAGCGCGTGGAAGCGCAGTCCGTCCACGGCTGGATAGTAGAAGAAGGTTCCCGGATCGTGAAACACCACCGGCGCCTCGAAAGGGTATTCCCCCTTCCAGGCCACGTCGGCTGGCATCACCGCCGCTCGACAGAACACGTCGTCAAGCTCCCAGATTGCGCCGCTCTCGTCCGGGTCCAAGGTGCACATGGATGTGAAGCCCAGTTGCCCGCCCGGCGGCGGCGTGGTTGCTGCAATCATGGCCAGCGCCGCCGGGTGATACAGTTCGTCGCCGTCCACCTGGAAAATCCAGTCATAGCCCAGCGCCTGCGCCCGCAAGCCCAGGCTGCGGCGCGCCTGGCCCAGGGCCTGCACATCCATCGGCCCCATCTCAATCACCTCTACACCCGGCACGCTGGCCGCCTCGCTGAGCGTGGCGTCAGTCGATCCGGTGTCGCCCACCAGCGCAATGCCGAACTGCGCCACCAAGGGGCGCAACACCCTGGCAATCCAGGCTTCTTCGTTTTTGATCAACACGACCGGTGCGATTTGCATCTGTCCTCCTACGGGGTTGGTGTCACGGTTGGCGTCGGCGTCGTGGCCCAGGCGCTGTTGCCAAAGCCGATGCTCGGCCAGCGCACCACCTCCCAGTCCAACGCGGCGTCATAAATCCGCGTCAGACACAGGTCGGCTCCGACGTAGCGCCAGCCCATACTGTCGGCAATCGTCCATGGCATGGTGCGGGTGTCGTACAGGACCACCTCGCCGTTGTATTCCGGCAGGTTGACCTCGCGCCGCGCCTGGTAAAACACGCTGTAATCTCCTGCGTCCATGCTGCCGCGCAGGTCGGTACACACGCCATTGGAGCAGAGCTTCCAGCCGTTCAGCAGCGCCGGGTGCAGCGCGAACAACTCGACCGCGTCGTCGTTGCCCAGCACGCCATCGGGGAACAGATCGACATTGCGCATGTTGGGGCAAATCTCATTGATGACTACCAAGGCGTCCAGCGCGGGCGTCGGCGTCGGCGTCTTGGTTGCCGCTGGCGTCTTGGTCGGCGTCGGCGTGACCGTGCCGGTGGCTGTGGCTGTTGGCGTCCAGGTCGGCGTGGGCGTGTTGGTTGGGCCGCCCGGCGTGTTGGTCGGCGCAACCGTCCAGGTCGGTGTGGTCGTGGGCGTGAAGGTCGGCGTCGGCGTGAAGGTACCGGTGGCCGTCGAGGTGGGCAGCGGCGTCCGGGTCGGCGTCGGCGTCCGGGTCGGCGTCGGCGTCATGCCGCTGACGCTGGCCCAAACCGACAGCCGCGGCGCGTTGCTGTCCAGCGTGTTGTTCTGACTGCGCAGGAAGTAATCGGCATTGCAGTACCCGCTGGGATTGGGGGTACACATCGGCTGTAGCTTGATGTTCAGTCCCGGATTGGCGCCCGGCTGCAACAGGCTGGTCACGTCGATCTGCACGAAGCTGCCCACCTGCGCCGTGGCAATGGGCACGGGCGTGCCGCAAGGCCCCACGTCGTTGACGCCATAGGCGCCCGGCGTTTGCCATGTGGCCCCTGCGGCGTAGTTGGTCCAGGTTGCTTCCACCTCGTCGAAGTCCCGCAACACCCGGCAGGGCCGCACATGCATGGTTCCCGCTCCCACGCTGGCGCTGCTCACGAAGTACTCAAGCACGGCGCTGTAGATCGCCGCCGTGGTCGGGTAGTTTGCAGCCACACTTACCAGCCCGCTCTTGGCCGTGCTGGGATGCTGCGTCGGCATGGGGGTAGACCGCACCGTGCCAGCACTCAGGTTGACGTAATTGTTCAGTCCGTAGTTCGTCGTGCTGGCCTGGCTGTTGATGTGCGTATCCTCCCAGGCGGTGTCGAGAGGAGAGAAGACGCCGTGCCACCCGCTGTCGGGCGTCGGCGTGTTGGTCGGCGCGGGCGCGGTTGCGGTCGGCGGCGTGCCCGGCGTGGCCGTGGGGCGCGGCGTAGGCGTGCCTGGCGCTGTATCTTCCACCCACAGCTTGACCTTGTGTAAGATGAGGCTACCGCCGCCTGTCAGGTCACGCACGTAGAAATCGCTGCCCGCCTCCAAGCGGTTGGTGATGTCGCAATCCGGCAACATCCCTGTCGTGGTCTTCCAGGCGTTGCTTCCTTCCCGCGCCACCGGCGGATCCTCGGCGCCGAAGCACCCCACCGCCAAACTGCCGCTGCCGGTGTCGGCGTAGGTCACCTCATAACGAATGTTCCGCGTGCCGCTGAAATAGCCGTCGTCGATGTCGAAATAGAAGTAAGGGTTGCCCGGCAACGTGCGCCGGGCATAGCGCCCGCGCGGGTCGGTGCCCGGGACCGAGGTCAAGCAACAGCCAGGCGGATTGAGCGCCGGGATGGCGTCGTAAACCGCCTCTGTGCAGCCGCCGTTCGGACGTTCCGCCGCCGGGATGGTCGAGGGGAAGCAGGTTTGACCGGCGCGGTAGGAACACATGCGCAGGGTGATGCCCCGCTCGAAATTGCCGCACTGCGGCTTGCTCTTGAACTGGCTTTCCCTCTGATAGCTGACCGCGAAGGGCAACTCTGCGAGCGGCCAGCCGGCCATATCGCTGAACTCGGTCATGATCTCCGCCACGTGCGTGTTGGTGAAGGGCACCGTGTAGCTCCACGGATTGCCCACCGGCGTGAAGTTGATCTTGGCCACGTCGATGCCGAAGTTGATCATCGCCGCCGTCGCCCAATACAACTGTTCTTCCAGATTGGTCTGGTTGGGCAGGGGCGGGTTGTTCGGCCCGCTGGTGTTGCCGTAGGCGTAGCTGTCCTGCGCCTCAGCAAATCCATACCCCTCATCGCCGATCACGTTGAAGCTGTCATACTGACCGTAATACCCTGCCAGCCAGTCATCGCCATCGTCCAGCAGCTTGTTGTGGCTAATGCCGATGCCCATGTCCAGCGCCGCCTCGCCGACCACCTCCCTGATCCATGGCGCAAAGGAGTAGTTGGCGGGCATGACCACCAAGGTCTGCGGCGCGCCGGCCGCGTCGAAGGCGTCGCGCCAGATGGTCATGATCCGGTTGACGGTGGCTGACCAGATCGCCGCGCCGTCGCTGGATGTGCAGACGCCAGAGGTGCAAAAGCTCCCCAGATGCGCCAGCGCGCCCGCGTTGCGGTCGATCTGCATCTGCGCCAGGTGGTTGGGGTTGTGCGCTGAGATGGTGATGCCAAGCTCGCCAAAGCGACCAAGGGGTATCTCTACCCAGTCCACGTAAGCGCCCTGCTCGTCCTCGGCCAGGTGTTCGGCCACGTTGGCGGCAAAGGCCGTCATCCAGGCTAGATACTCCATACCCCAATAGCGCGGCGTGCGCATCACACCGCCGCTGACCGGGATGGTGTAATAATAGACCCCTTCGTCCGCCAGGTCGAGGAAGTCCGACGGCAACCAAATGTAGTCGTTGGGCGCCGCCGCGTTGGTCGGCCAAGAACTGGCGGTAAAGCCGATGCCGATCTTGTAGTCATACACCTCATGCGCTGTTGCGGCCCAATTGTCGAAACGTCCCCAGTTCCAGGTTGTGCTGGTCGGGTTGATCTCGTTCATTTCCAGCTGGTCGAAGCTACCGACCTTCCAGGCGCTGTAACGGCTGTCCGGCGCTGCGGGTCGGAAATCCTCGAATTCATACCACCCCGCCCAGTCAGGGCGCGGCAACGGATTGCCCCCCGATCCAGCCGGCTCTTCCAGCGGGCCGGGGGCCGGCTCCGGCGCTCGCAAGCACGCCGCCGCCAACAGCAGGAGCGCCGCCAGCGCCAACACGGCCCAAAGAATTTTGCGGCTCATGGCGTCACCCTCCCCTCTTGCAGCGCGTTGATCACCTGCTGCATGGCGCGCACGGTCATCGGCGCGAACCCGATCTTGCCGCGCTCGTCTACCCACACCAAGGGCGTGAGCGCCTGGCGCGGCTCTTCCTCTGTCTTCTCTGGCGTCTCGTTTGGGTTTGTGTCGTTTGTCATCATGTCAACTTGTGCGCCGTCCCGGCGCTGTCCTTGTAGTAGAGATGGCCGTCGCCGCTGTCCTCGTACAGCGTCCGATTGACCGCGGCCGCGGCCGCCACCTGCGGCAGTTGCAGTTGGCCGCCAATGACCACACACTTTCCGGCTCCTGGGTACAGCATGATCTCGTCTGCCGCCGAGATGCGCAGCATGGTCTCCGGGCTGTCGATCACCGCACCTGTCACAACCGGGAGTTCGTAGATCGTCCCCAGGCGCAGGTAGTCAACCCCGTTGTAGCGCCAGCGGAAGCTGTCGCCGTCGAAGGTGGCAATCGAAGCATCGAAGACCACACCTGTCTGCGTGATCGCCACGCTGTCCGTTTCCAGGCTGCCGGTGGTGATGCGCACCGCGCCGCTGAAGACGCCGCCGGTGGCCTCGATCTCTCCTGTGAAGTACCCCTTGCCGTCGTAGTCAAGAAAGACCTTTGGCGTCTCGCCGTCGAACAACCCGATGCGCCCGTTGGCGCCCCGTTCCACCCGCAGGTGGCGATAGTCAGGATCGCCGCGCATCATCTCGCCAGCTTTCCAGGTTTTCCAGACGCCCGACCCTGGCCGGTTTTCCAGCGTCAGAGGGCTCCATGCGTCTACGCTGGAAAGGTACTGTTGCCCTAGCGCGTCCACCGAATAGCCGCGCACGCCGTGGCGATTGATCACCCCTTTGCGTTTTGGGTCGTCAGGGTCGGCGAACTCCATGCGGCCATCGTCGGAAATGGTCAGGATGCCGTAGATCGTCGCGTTGTCCATCAGCACGTCGCCGTCCACCGTCAGCCGCCCGGTTGCGCCGTCGAAGGTCATGCGGTTGCGCTGCGGCGCCGGGTTGCCGATGTGGGCGTAGACATCCTCGGCGGCGTCGGTGGTCAACGCCACCTTGACCTCTCCCATGCCGTTGCGCAGCAGGAACATGGCCCTGCCGTCCTGCTCTCCCAACTCAACCCGCGCCCCCATCCCTTCGCCGATGGTGAACATGCCCGCCAGATAGCTGGCCTCGCCGTTGATGTCGATGATGGGCTGTGCGCCGCGGTAGATCGTCCAGCGTCCGCCGTCGCCGCCGAAGAAGTCGTTGTGTACCCCGGCGGTTGCACCGAAGGTGTAGTCGCCCGCCAGCCGCTCCCCGTCCCCTTTGCCGTAAATGCGCACGGCATTGGCGCCGGAAGCTGGGTCAAGCACGGTAAAGTCGGCGTTGTGCAACCTCAGGCTTTGCTGCGAGGAGTTGAACAACAGATACATGTCGTTGGCCGTCAGATTGCCCACGGCAAAGCCGAAATCCTGCCCCGTGACGCCCGCAGCGCCGTACAGATTGCCCAGCCGGAAGACGCGCTCCGAGGTCAACGGCGGGCTGTCCAGCCAGCGCACCGCCGAAAGCTGCGGACTGGACTGCGACAGGTTGTGCCGGTTGTCGATCAAAATGTAGCCCCGGTCGGTTGCACCGTTGACCAGCGTTCCCTGCGCCCAGCCGACCAAGACGCCTGTCGGGCTTGTCGCCACGCGCCGCGTGACGTTGTATTGGTAGCAGGGCGCGCCGCCAGGGCCGACAATCGGCGTCGCCGCCGAAGTGACGCGCATCCATTCCACCTGGCCGGCTGTGTTGCTCACGGCCAGCGTCTCATGCAGGGCGAAGATGTCTTCCCGCACCGTGATGACCGTGCCATGCACCTGCAAGCTCAGCGCCAGCGGCGTGCCGTGCGAAAACATGGTGAAGCCTGTGCGCGCCAGCGTGTCCCCACCTTCCAGATTGGCAATGGCGTCTTCCAGCAACGCCAGCCCGGCGCCGATCTCTTGCAGGGCGCTTTCCACCTCCACCGCGTCGAAGTAGCCGCCCGCGTCAACGATTGCCACGTCGCTGGCCGTCATCGGCCCGCCGCCAGAGGATGGCGCAGCGGCCACGCCGGCGCGCAGCACGGCGCCAGGCCGTCCGTCGATTGCTCGTCTCAGTTCACCTTTCATGGCACGTCGTCCTCGATAGCGTAGTTGACACCTTCCAACCGATAGGCCGTCCCTTGGTACAGCCCGTCCAGGCTGTCCAGGTCCAGCGCCAGCCAGCGGTCAACCGCCAGCGGCAAGCCGCTTTGCTGCTCCTGACCTCTGGCGCGCCATGTGATCGTCGTTGCGCCGCTGGAACGGTAGTGCAAGAAGCGCCGCTTGCGACAACCGAACAGATTATACGCCGATACCAGCCGGCTGGCCGGGTTGAAGTAGGTCGGCGCGGCCGCGGCCAACAGCGCCAGATTGGACCGGATGGTTGTGATCTTGCGGTTGGCCGGCGCAGGGTTGCTGTTGCCGTAGACGTAATCGCCCTGCGTCCAGGTCTCCCAGGCCGTCCAGCCAGCGAGCGTTGCGCCCGCCGGGTTTGGCGTCTCGTACAGATATTGCAACTGGCCCAAGGGAAACAGGTCGTATGTCGTGCTGTCGTAGGCGCCGAAGGTCAGCAGGTAGTCAGCGCCCACCGCCAACCCTGCCCCGCCCGGCGCGGGGTAGGTTTCCAGATCAACCACCCCTGTCCACAGCTTTTCCCTGTCCGGGGTCTGGTCGAAATCGTAGGACGCGCTGGGACTGCTCTCATGACGCCCGTTGCGCCGCCGCACAACGCCTGTCCCGTTGACGCCGATGAAGCCGTCGATGTAGGGCGGCCCGCCGTCGTCAGCCGGATTGTACGGCGCACTCATGTAAAAGCCAAACGCCAGGTAGCGACTGCGATGCGTCATAGTCCCCGCCCAAATGTATTCCGACACCGGCACGTTGCTGCGAGCGTCCCATGACCCCACCGCCGACGGGCCGCCGATGGTTGCGCGCACCGTGTCGGCGTGCGTCGAAAGCGCCTGCCACTGCGCCGCCGTCGGCGTCGTGCCGTTGGCGAAGCTGGCCAGCGTCGGGTAGCTCGCTGCCTTGCGCTCCCGGATCAGATGCACCTCGAAGTAGTCGTAGTCCGCCGTCACGGTCACAAGGTAGAAGGCGTCAAGCGCAATCCCGTGCGATGCCAGGTTGACCGTCCCGGTCTTGACGCCGACGCCGCTCAGCGTGGCCACCGTCCCGCCATTCACGGCCAGCGTCAGATGTTGGCGCGCGGTTGTCACCTTGACCTTGTATTCCAAGGTATCGACCTTGTGCCGTATGGCGCCTGTCCACACCCGATCCATGTCGGCCAGACCGGTGACGGGCATCTGCACGCCAAGCATCTCGTCGTGCAGTTCTTGAACGTTGCGCTGCAAGGCGTTCAGGTGCAGCGCCGCGCTTAACACCTGGCCATCGTTGAATGTCGGCGCGGCCATCAGTACCAGCACCTCCTGTTGGCGCCCAGTGTGCTGGCGCCGATCACGAAGTAGTTGTCATATTCCGCCATGTCGGTCAGGTCCATCACCCGCAACGTCTGGACGTAGCCCGCCGCCGCGCCGGCCTCCCAGGACAACCCGATCACCAAGCCGTTCAGCGCCGCACCGTTGCCGGTCTTGCGGCTGTCCACAAAGGCAATCCGGTCTCCCAGTTCCAACTGCGGCACGCCCGGCGCGCCGCGCAGCGTCCAGACAGGGCGCACCCGCCGACAGCGCAGGGCCAGCATGTCAGCCAGCGCTTGCCCCTGCGCCGCCGATTGCAGGTAGACGTTGCCCTGGGCGCTGCGCTGCCACATCCCCTGACCGGCGCTGGTATTGGAACGCAGCGCCCGTGTGCGGGCGAAGGGCAACGGCTGCGGCGAGGCGGTGGCCTTGGCCTGCTCGGTCGGCCCGCCCACCAGGGGCCGGCCCCGCAGCCGCAGGTATTCCAGTCGGGCCGCCTGCGCCGTGGAGGTGTTGGTTGCTGTGATGTTGCACTTCTGACCGGTCTGGTCACTGAGGGTGATCGTCACCGCGCTGTTCATTGCCAACCCGCCCGGCGAGACGGCGTAGTAGTCGTTGAACGGCGTCGCCGGGTCAGGATCGTTGATCTCCAACGCGGCATAATCCAGTCTGGCCTCCCACGTGTCGCTCTTCCCCGGCATGATCGTGCGCGGCTTGTCCAGCACGTACAGGTCGGTCTCCGGCGCCGGCGCGCGCGGCGACCATTCCACCGTGACCTCTGTCGCTACCGCGGATGCGTCCGTCTCCGGCTCGGACAGTTCGTAGTCGCTCTCTCTGAATGTCCACACCGTCGCCAGTCCCACCCAGTGCAGCGCATTCCAGTACAGCAGCCGGCCTCGCTGGTCAAACAGCGCCAGCCCGCCGTCCGCTTCCGCCGCCAGCCAGATTTCCTCGACTACCGTCTCCTCGTCCATCCAGGCGTAGAGGATGGGCAATATCCCCCGATCCAGCACCATCAGTCCGGCAGCTATGCCGCCCGCCAGCGCCGCCGTTTCGATCCACTCATCGGGCAGCACGTCCTCTGAGACCGGCAGGCTGATCCTGTTCTGCTGGTAGGTGTAGCCCCAGTCACGCAACGAAAAGACCACCGTCGCATCCGGTCGCTCAGCCCAGCCGGCCACAACGCCGGTGAAGATGCACACGTACTCCGGCCCGCTGCTGGTCACGTAGCCTTGCCAGATGCGGCAAGCCGTCCCTACCGGCCCCGCCGGGCTGTTGGCGCTCCCGATGTGGGCATACAGCGCGCCGCTGGCGTTCAGCCAGGAGAAGCGCCCCGTCTCGTTGATCATCGTCACCGTGGCGCTACCTACCTGGCCCGCCGCTACCAGCCGTTCGCCCGGCGGATTGATGGCCAGTTGCCCGTTGTGGCTTTCCAGGTAGGCGCTCTCGTCAACCCACCCCGACCCGCCTCTGGCCGCGGCAATGCTGCCCGTCCGGTTCCAGGAGAATTCGACATAAAACACCGGCCTTTGGCCATCGGCTTGGCAAGCTGCGGTCAATTGCGCGCTGACGCTCTGCATGGCTATACCTGCTTGATTACGAACGACACGTTGTGGCGCACCTCGCCGGTGTGCGGGCTATACCAGTGCGCTTCCTGCCAACTGCCCAGCGCGGTCATGCCGGTGAAGCGCAGTCCGTTGGGCAGGTGGACAAGGCCGGCTGTGGCGATGTAGCCGCCCCACGCCGACCACAGCAAATCGCGCTCTGTCTTGGTCAGACCTTCCCAAAAGACCGCCACCTGCCAACGACTGGCCACATATTGCACCCGCAGCCGGCCATTGGCGGCGCGGCGCTCTGCGCCCATCGGCAGATACTCCATGCGGAACGGCTCTTGCGCCCGCGGCATGGGCAGATACACACTGTCAATCGCCATCGTGAACGTCGTCACGGCAAACCTCCGTCCTGTCGTTGCAGGATCGCGGCCACCTCCGGCGCCACCATGCGCGCCAGTTCCAGCTTGACCGTACCTACCTCGCCTTTGAGCGCCGTGACGTAGGCTTCGCCGGTGATTTTGCCCGACGACAGCCCGATGGCCTCGAAAAGCTGGGCGTTGCCCGCGAAGTCGGTAGCCCAGGCCAGCCCGATGTCCCGGCCAGCCGTCACCGTCGATGCCCCTTCCACAAAGCCGCCGGCCATCGTCTGCCCGGCTTCCAGCCCTTGCGCCTGCGCCGTGACCAGATCGACTGTGGTGGTCAGCGCCACCGGCTCCGGCGCAAAGTCGTTGAGGGTGTTGAGGCTTTCGAGGAGCGAGGGCGGCACAAAGCCGGTCGGGCTGTCGATGGCTGTCTCCTGCGCCGGGGTCAAGCGCACCGGCACCTCCAACGCGTCCGCGCCGCCCAGCAGGTCAGACAGCAGCACCCCGGCCGCGCCCGTCTGCGTCTTGAACAGCGCGTCGATGGTCATCTCTGGCATGGCAAGCCCCAGCGCCTCGGCCACCTTCTTGCGCTGCTCCTCCGGCGAACCGCTCAGCAACCCGGCGGCGTTGAGCTTTTCCACGGCAATGTCAACGGTCAGGTCTTGCGCCGCCTCCCGGTCAAGCTGCTGTTGGAAGGATACCAAAAACGCATCCCAGTCGATCATGTCCGGCCGCGCTAGCATTTCCACATCGGCGCGCGTCCTGGCCGCCCAGGCTTTCAGTCCCGCCTCCGTGCCAGCCAGCACCTCTGGCGGTATCTTCAGCGCCGCCGCCCAGTCGGGATGGATTTCAAGCTCGCCAAAACCACGCTCGACCACCGCCGCCAGCCGCCGCGCTGCTTCCAGCGCCTTGTCCTGATACTGGCCAGCGTCGGTCAGGGCGAAATCTTCCGGCGTCACTTCCAGCCCAACCCGCAGCGCGCTCTCGATCTTGCTGCGCAGGGCCCCGGCGCTGTCGGCGATGCGCGTTGCTGCCTGCGCCGCCCCCCGTTCCATCTGCTGATAGCCGGACAGGTACGAGGAGACGATCTTCTCTTGACTGCTCAGCCACGCCTCCTGCTGCACCCGCAAGCCGAATTCGTCGATCGCATTGGTGTCAGTCCAGAAGCGTTCGGCGTCCAGCCGCAGCCGATCGCGGAACTGGCGCACCTGGTCCGGGTTGAGCACGCCGGCCAGCCGCAGCGCCAGGCTGTCCACCTGGTTCATGGCGTTTTGCATCCCCGCTACGCGCACGCCGATAGTCACCGGCTTGGCCGCCGCCGCCTGCAACCGTTCCACCGCATCGGCCAGGGAGAGCGCCGGGTCAATGGCTGCCTGCAACACCGCCGGCAGACGGTCGGTAGCCGCCAGCAAGTCCTCCGTGCTGGCAGCCGGCCCCAGGATCGCACCGGCCAGATAGTCCAGCCGCGCGCCGTAGTCGTCTATGGCCAGCGCCGCCTGCGCCACGGCCTGCTGCTGCGCCTCCATCGCCCGCAGGGTGCGCTCGGTGGTCTGGACGTACTCCGCGCCGGCCTCGCCGTACACCTGCCGGATGGTGTTGAGATATTCGCGCCAAGGACCGGTGTCGAACGCCAGGTCTTTGGGCAGTTCCGGCGTTTGCAGCGCACCCACCGGAATGTTGGCCAGCGATTGGAAGGCGGCTGCGGCCCCTTCCAGCTTGGTCTTGACCGCGTCGATCCCCGACAGCTTGGCCGTGGCCTTGTCCACGGCGGTCTCGAAGGCGATGCCGAAGCCGCCCAGGAATTGCACAAGACCCTGGATCACCGGCGGCAGGTCGTCGAAGTTGTCCACCAAGCCGGCCACGTTGCCGCCGAATTCCGGGAACGCCTGCGCCAGCTTTTCCAGCGCCTCCCGGTTGTTGGTCAACTCCAAGGCGTTGCCGATGATGGATTCGCGGTAGCCTTCAAAGGCATCTACCCACTGGTTCACCTGAGAGACGGCGTTGGCCTGTTCCGGCGCGATGCGCTCTACCTCGGCCAGGTAGGTGCGGATCGCGTCGGTGTCCGTGCCAAACAGGGTAGTGATCTGCGGCAGCTTAGGCGTCATACCGGCCAGGCTTTGCATCCCCGCAACGATGTTAGCCAGGTTCCCCGCTGTCGCTTCCAAGCCGCTTGTCTTCTGGTTGGCCTCGGAAAGCGCCGCGGCAAAGGCCGAACTGGCCTCGGCGGCCTTCTGTTCCGCCTCGGAAAGCTGCATCGTCGCTGCGGTCAGATCGCGCGCCCGTCTGTAGGCCGCCAATTCGGGGTTCTCAGCCGCTTTTCGGGCGTCGGTGTAGGTCTGCGCCTGGGCCGCCAGATCGGCCAGCGCCGCGGCTTGATCCTCGTTTACCCGGACTACCTCTTGCAGCGAGGATGCCATCGACATGCGCCTTGTGCGTTGCCGATCAATTGCCGCCAGTTGTCGATCCAGCGCGCGCGCTGCGTCGCTCTCCCCCATGGCTTCCAGCGTTTCCTGAAGCTCCCTCAAATCCTTTGTGTAGGCCCTGGTTTCGGTAGCCGCCCTCGCGCTGCTGGCGAGATCGCCAAGGGTCTTGGGCAGCCCGGTCTCATTCAGCGCACCGCCCAGCGCCAACTGTAGCTCGCTGACCGCTGCGCTCAGGCTGGCGATTTGCTCCGCCGATGTGGTTGCCTCGATCCCCAGGCGCTGTTCCAGGCCAACGGTCTGCTCCATCACCGCATTGGAGATGGCCATCTTGCGCTCGTGGAAGGTCAACTCGTCGGTGGCCTTGCCCAAACTGCGGGCGTAGGCGTCTACGCTGGCGCCAACCTGGATGTACACCTCGGCGTTGTCGATCAACAGCGGCGAGGCTTTGACAATACCCTTCGTCAGGGTGTCGAAGACGAACTGGATGTCCTGTCCGGTGGCCAGCGACGCCGCCCGCGCCGCCCGCAGGATGTCCGGCAGTTGCTCGGCCATCTCCGCGCCGCCAGCCAACAGCGCCCGGTTGGCAACCCGCAACAGGGTAACTTGGTCGATTGCGCCCCGACTGGTTGCCTGTAGCTCGTCAACCAACTGCTGGCCATTTACGCCCATCCCCTTGGTCAGGTTGTTGAAGCTGGTCTCTACCGCCTCGGCCTGTGCGGCTACCCGCGCCAGATCAAGCACGCTGGCGGCCGCGCGCAGCGCACCAAAGGCAGTGGCCGTGACCAGCGTCACCTTGCCCAGCGCCTCCATCACCCCGCCGGTGCGCTGCGTCTTGCCGTACAGCTTGTCCAGATCGCCGCCCGCCTCCCGGACTGTGGCCGAAATCTCGCGGTAGCGCGCCAGATCGCCTATTGAGATATCACCGGACACCCGCGCCGCGCGCTGGATTTGGTCGATCTCCTGTTGCAGCCCTGCCAGATACCGCTTGGAAGACAGCGCCATACCGTCGATGCTGTCCCCTACCTGGTCAAAGCTGGTGTCCACCTGGCGCGCGCCAGTGACCAGCCTGCCCAACGGGCCGCTGAACAGATCACGCAATACGATGCTGCCGCCAAGCTCGAATGCCATGTTGTACCTACCGTTCCACCTGCACGCCGGGATCGTCCCGAAGCGCCAGCGCTTCCAGCACCTTGCGGCTTACCCGCGGCTGGTTCATCTCGGCGGTCGCCTTGCCGCCCTTTTTGCCCTTGCCGCGCGCCGGCTCTTTGTCCGGCGCCAGCGCCTCGGCCAGCAAGATCGCCTGCGCTGCGGTCAGCGCGTGCGCCGGCGTCGCCAGCGGCCACACGCCGAAACGCTCGGCTAGGCGCAGCTTGGTCTTCGTAGCTGCTCCCAGGAGAAAGGGGCTTCGCGCACTTTGCGAACCTCATTCCAGATCGCCGGTCGCGCCTGGTTTTTGACGGCGATGGGGATCGCTTCCCAGAGCGCCTCGGCGACGGCTGGCTTGCTGTCCAGCGGCACGGCTTGCCGCCCCTGGTCGTCGCACAGCAGCCTCATGCACAGCCACCGGTCGCGCGCCAGCGTGGCCCGCTCGTCGGCCATCTCATCGGCCAGCGTGCGCCGGTCGATCTGGCGTTGCAGGTCGGCGATGCGGCGCGCCAGCGCGTCCTTGACCGCGCTGCCATCCTCGGCTTGCTGGAAACGCTCCTCTGCCGCCGCAATCATGCTCTCATAGATAGCCCGCTCCTGGTCGGTGCATGGCTCGCTGGCCACCTCGGCGATGAACGGTAGGCGCAGCGTGCGCAGCCGCACCAACTTGCCCAGCGCTTCGGCGTCGTCGTATTCTTCCGTGGTCGGGGGCCGGATAAGGAAGGAAACGCCGTCCACCTCGAACGGCGTCCCCTTCCCTGCCAGCGCGTCCGATACCTGGCCGCGCTGCTCGTCGCTCATACGCCGCTCGCCGGGATGATGTAGTAGGCGGTGGCCGCGCCGCTCAGGTCGGCGATGCGCACGTCGCCCTCGGCGTCCAGGTTGATCGACAACCCCATTGGCTTGAAGGCGTTGATGTACTCTGTGAAGAGGATGCTCGCGGCCGGGGTCACGCCGTTATAGTTGTTGATCTTGATGTCGATCTTCTTGGTCGGGTCAAGCTTGACCACCTCGGTGCCAGTCCAGCCGCCGCCCGGTCGCGTGACGCCCAGCATCTTGGCCAGTTCTTCGATGTCGTCCTCGACATAGACCTGGACGGTCACGTCCGTAGTGATGTTGCCAGCCAGCTTGGTCTTGTTCTCGTCGCCGATGCGGGCGTACTCCTGCTCTTCGGCGCTCTGGTTGGGCGTGACCACCCGGCCTTGATCCATCAAGGTCCAGTTGGCCTCGCCGGGGATTTTGACATAAACCAACGACAGATATTGCTGCCGCAGGTTCAGATCGCTGTTGAAATTGTCTCTTGCCATGTCACCTGCTCCATGCACAGGAGATCGTCACCTGGAAGGCGTATGCTTCCTGCTGCGCTCCTGTCTCGCTTTGGTAGCGTTGGCCATCGGAAAGTCCCACGTCCACACGCTGCCCGTTGATCTCTGCCGATGCGTTGCCCAGACCCCAGGCGCCAAAGCTATCCAGCATGGCCAACATCTCCCCCTCGTTCCGTGCGAACAAGGAGAAGGTGAAGCTGGCCGACTGCCGCGCTCTGGCCTGGCCGATCCTTGCGGGCAAGGCTGGCGTCCAGGAAAAAAGCTCCAACGCAGTTACCGGGGGCGTCAGGGTAGGCCGTCCCCAAGTGGGGAAGCCTTGCACCACCGACACCCCCAGCGCGGCGCCCGCGCCAGAGATAATCCACTCATAAAGCTCGTTGAGCATCAGGCTCTCCTCCGCAGACGCACCCGCGCCCACGTGTCACCCGCGCCGCTCGGCTCTGCGCCCACAGCGGCCACGTCGTACCACAGGCCGTTGATCTGCACGGCGAACGCCGACCGCACCGTCGCCAGGTCAGCGGCCAGCACGTACAACTCCAACGTCCCGTCCGGCACAATGCCAGCCGCGGCCATGCTGCGCAGTTCGTCGGTATCCTGCACCGGCACGATGTAGACCGTCTCGCCAGCGAAGTAGCCGCTGGCCAGGAAGGCGTCCAGATCGTTCAGCGTTTCGCCGCTCCCGGTGCGGATGCCGTCGTGCGCCGCCGAATAGCTGTAGCTGGGCGGCAATGTCCACGCATCCAACGGCGGCGCGGCCAACAGCGACGGCTGGCCATAGGCCCGCCACGCTCGCCGGAAGATCGCCTTGATCCGTTGCGTCAGGCTCATCGTCGCACCCTTTCCAGCGCCTCATGCGTCACGATCGCGCCCGCGCTGGCCGCCAGCACCAACCGCAGCCAGCGCACCGGCCCCAGCGGCAGGGCAAGCAGCGCCGCTGTCCACATCGAAACGCACCACACGCAGGTTAGCCCCTCGGCCAACGGGGTCAGCGCCGCCCGGCTGGCCTCCGGGTTGCCCTGGGCGTCGCGCGTCACCACCGAGCGCACGCCAGCGCCGTGACGCAGCCGGCTGAAGATCGCACCTGGCCCATCCTCAGCCACCAACATGTGCGCCAGCCGCCAGGCCGCCAAGGCCAGAAGAACGTAATTCCACAAGTACACACTATAAGCCTTATGTACATTTTCCGTCATGTGACCACCTGGAACTCAGGCCGCAAGGCGAACCATTCGGCGTCGCTCTGGGAAACCTGCCGCAGCGGGTCGGCCACGCCGAAGCGATATTGGCGCCCGCTGGGCGCGCGCCACGTCTGACTGCCAAACGACTGGCCGACGTAGCGAACCATCACCACCGGCTCGTTGCCGTCCACCGCGGCCCCGCGCACGCTGGCAGTTGCGCCGCGTGAAACCTGCGCTTCCGGCGCCGGCGTCGATCCTCGTTTGCCGCAACAACTCATGCTGAACTCTCCTCTGTAGGTCGCAGGGTGCAACCGGCGGATCATCTCTTGCAACACCGGCTTTTGCCCGTTGGCGGAATGGCGCATCTGCTGCGCTGAGTGCTGGCGATAGCGGAAGAGCGGTTGTGCTGCGCGCACGCCGCACACGCCGATCTCTCCCAGCGTGATGCAAAACTCCCAATCCTCCCAGCCGCCGGCCGCGCTCATGACAGGCTTGTAGCCGCCCGCTTGCCGCCAGGCGTCGCGGTGGAAGATGATCGTGCAGGGCCAGGTGATGCGGTTCAGCAGGTCGGCAAAGTCGTACTCGCTGGCCTCCAAGACCTGCTCCCGCCCTTCCGCTGGCCACCACAGGATGCTGTCTGAGTAGCCGAAGCGCCGCGGATCCATCTGGATCGCCTGCAACGTCGTTTCCAGCCAGCTTGGTTCCAGCTTGTCGTCGGCGTCCAGCGGCACAATCCACGCGCCGCGCGCCGCGTCGATGCCCGCATTGCGCGCTGCGGCCAAGCCCAAGTTGCGGTCATTGGTCACCAAGCGCACCCAGCCGGACGGGTAGCTGTCCACGATCTCGCCGATGGCTGTCGCCTCCGCCGGGTCGTTGCCGTCGTCAACCACCACCACCTCCAAGTCGGGCCAGGTCTGCGCCAGCGCGCTGTCGATGGCAGCGGCCAAAAATTGGCTGTGCTGATAGCAGGGAATGACCACGCTCACCATCGGCGGGTACAGGTCGCGGTGATGGCTGTTGACGATGGCTCGCAGCCGATGCACGTAGCGCTGGCTTTCGTGGTCACGCCCTTCCCGCCAGAGCTTGCGGTAGTGAAAGAGCGGCCCCGGCACGCGCCGGCCATGCCAGCCCAGCTTCCCCATGTTCAGCCATAGCTCGTAGTCCTCCCAGGACGGATTGATATCCTTGTAGCCGCCAGCCCGCCGCCAGGCGCTCTTGCGGAAGAGATTGCAGCACGGTATCAGATTGCCGCGCTTGAGCATCTCGAAATCGTATTCCGTCGCTGTGACGATACTTTGCCAGCCGCCGGTGTCAGGCCGCACGCCGAACACCAACATATCCGAGTAGGCCACACCCAGGCCCGGATCGGCATCCAGCGCCGCTGTCCAGCGCGCCAGCGCCAGCGGGTCGATACGGTCGTCAGCGTCCAGGCAGCAGATATACCGCCCCTGCGCCGCTTCGATGCCGTTGTTGCGCGCCGCGGCCACCCCGGCGTTCTCCTGCCGGATCACCCGCACCGGCACGCCATGCACCGACAGCGGGAACACCGGCCCGCCGCTCGGCTGTGGCACGCCCGGCGCCAACGCGGCGGCAATCGCCGCCAGGCTGCTGTCCGTCGAACCGTCGTCTACCACAAGCAACTCATACGGCGGCGCGTCGCGCTGCGCCAGCACGCTCTGAATGGCCTCGCCGACGTAGGGCGCTTTGTTGTAGCAGGGAATGACCACCGAGACCTTGGGCCGGCCAGGGCTTGCCTCCGAAGCCCGCTCAGCCAGCGCCCGCTCGTAGACGGCCAGCAAACGCTCTGTGTGCTGCTCCCAGGTAAAGCGCCGCTCTACCCGCTCCCGGCCCGCCGCGCCCAGGGCCGCCCCTTGCGCCAGCGCCGTGTCCAGCCCGGCCAGCAGCGCGCCCACGTCGCCCGGTCTCACCAACACGCCGCCCGCTCCCACCGTCTCGGCTGTGCCGCCGTGACGGTAGCCCAGCACAGGCTTGGCCAGCGCCATGGCCTCCAACACCTGGATAGCGTGATTTTCCTTGACCGTCGCCAGGTACACATCGCAATCGGCCAGCGCGGCTTGCATGTGGCGGAAGGGTTGCGGCCCGATCAAGCGCACATTGGCCGGCGCGTGCGGCAGCGCCTCCTGCGGCAGCGGAATGACCACCTGCACATCAGGCCGCCGCAGGGCGATTTCCAGCGCGGGCGTCGGGTCCAAGACCTCGGACAGCGCCGTCTTGCCCCACAGCACCATGGGGGTCTCGTAGGGGATGCTCAGCGCCGCCCGCAGCCGGCCCGTGGGCACATCCTCCCAGTCCGCCAGGTCGATGCCGTTGTACAACACCCACGTGTCGCCGTTGCCAGCCTCGCGCGGATCGCCGTCGGGATACCTGCCCACCAGAGCACCCCACTGTTCCGCCGTCCAATGCGAGACCGCCGCCACCTGCCGCGCCTGGCGCAGGTTGTCGAAGATCGCCCGGTTGGCGCGGCGTTGCCAGTCCGGCATCTCCTGATGGATGGGATAGATGCCGTGGTTGGTGTACACGTCCACCTGCGGCGCCCGGTCGGTAGCGTGACAATGCACCAACGCCTCACCGTCTGGACGCGCAACCACCGCCCAGCCGCACCGCTCCAAGTGTTGCACCAGCTTGCGCACGTGCATCGCCACGCCGCCTGCTGTCGTGGCTTGGAGCGCGGGCAACAGACACACCTGCCGCTTGCTCATGGCACACCTGCCGCTCTGATTGCGAACTGGCGCACGGTCGCGCCAGAGAGCGCATCCTGCCACGTCCCCTGCACCGCGCCCGACCTCCGGCGGTAGCTGTAGGCGCCGCCGAAGCTCTCGCTTTCCAGCCCGCCCTCGCCAACGCCAGCTTGCAGCCCGAACGCCTCGACAACCATGCTGCGCAGCGCGGCCGGTGGTCGGTTCCAATTTTGCGGGACATACGTGACGGCGACATTGCCAGGGTAGGCCGCAGACCAGCGCCCGCGCGCATGGCGGCAATCCGCCGCAGCCCCGCACGCGCAGCACTTGCGTACCAACCACGTCTGACCTACCAGCGCCCAGTAGGCGTTGCTGGCCAGGCTTAGGCCGTTTTCCATGACCGCCGTCACGCTGGCCAGGGGCAGGGGCAAGAAGAGAAACGCCGTCCTGTCCCCCGTCGCCGTCACGTACAGACCGGACAGGCACAGCACCGCCCGGTTCTCGTAGTTGGGGCCGATTGATGCCGATGTGGGCCGCAGCAGGTTGCTCGGCGTCGATGGGTCGATCTGCGGCAGTAGGTCCATGCTGTAGGCTTGTCCGGCGCCGTTGATCGCCGCTGCCAGCGCGCCCAGGGTGACGTGATCGCTGAACAGATATGCGTCGCCCGCCAGCGTGACGCCGGTCGTCGCCACCACAAGGCTGTCCGCAGCCGTGCTTTGCACCACCGCCGCCCGCCCGAAGGTGTGGCCGAGGTGCGTCTCCATCTCAGCCGCCAAACCGTCCAAGCGTCGCAGAATGACGGCGTCGCTCATGTCCGCTACGTCGTCGCCGTAGGCCGCCCGCACATCGGCCACGCTGGCGTAGCTCGCACAGGCCAGCGCGCCGGGCGGCGTGACCGCCGAACCAGAGCCAGTCCAATCGCTCACGGGATAACCTCCGTGTCGGGATCGCTGAAGACGAAGCCCGGATGTTGCCGGGTGATGTAGACCGTTGTCCCCGAGGCCAGGGCGTGCCAGAACACCGCCTGCCCGGCATCGTTGGTCACGGCGGCGCTGACCAGGATCGTACAGCCTGCGTCGGCGTACATGCGACAGCGCACACCGGCCACCGGCGCGCCTGAGACCGTGATCGTGTAAATCTGCGACCTTATCGCGCCGCTGCCGTCCCACGCGCCGCTGCCATGCTCGCTGGACAACAGCGCCCCGGTGGCCGCCGGAACACCGGCAATCGCCGCCGGGATATCCGTCCCCGTGTCCTCCAGGATGTCATCCAGCTTCGCATCCACCGACCCCGCAGCCGGCGTCCCCGCGCTGGGAGCCAGCATCATCGCGTCGCGCACCTCCTGCGCGCTCAGGCCGGGCAGCCCCTCGACATCGCCCGTCACCTCGATGGCTTTCCAGCCGCCCTTGATCTCGATGGCCTTGCCGCCAGTGTTTATTGCCTGGATCACCAGCGCCTTGCCGCCCATAGTGCTGTCAGATAGCGTCAACCGGCCCAGCGTCAGCGTCGCGCTAGTGCTGCCATGCACGCCCTCGCCGATCAACACCTGCACCAGACTGTCGCTCAGCGCCAATGGCGCGACCCCGTGCCACTGCTTGACATTTGCCTCCGCGATGCCATCTGCGCCGACGTTCAGCGTCCGCCCCGACGTCGCGGGCGCCAGTCGGCTGGAAATCAGCGCGTCCCGCAAGTCCTCAGACACCAGCACGACTCGCTTGACCACGTCCAGCGCACCCGGCGCGCTGAACACTAGCGTAACCGCCTTGGCTCCCGTCGCCAGCGCCGCGTCCGGGATGCCGAACTGGTACACGCCGGCGATGCCCGTCTCAACCCAGCCGCCGCTCACGAACGTGCCTTGAGTGGCCGTGACGACGCTGACAGTCA
>Ga0209200_1001547_pt1 | contig 22894 bp, 26 predicted proteins | sample AD_UKC033_MetaG_FD_184406 | JGI IMG/M metagenome (GOLD analysis project Ga0209200, IMG submission 184406) | Active sludge microbial communities of municipal wastewater-treating anaerobic digesters from USA - AD_UKC033_MetaG (SPAdes) (version 2) | ecosystem: Engineered > Bioreactor > Anaerobic >... | reverse complement strand
AGATGTGCAGGTCAGCTTTTACCGCGTCGATAAGCTCCGCCTGAGTGCTATCCTTCTTGGATAACACCTTCAGAATCCGCTCGTCGATTGTGCCTTTGGTAACGATGTGCTGCACCACAACCGTTTTGGCACTCTGTCCCTGTCGCCACAAGCGGGCGTTGGTCTGCTGATATAATTCCAGCGACCAGGTCAGCCCGAACCAGACGATGCAGGAGCCGCCGCTTTGAAGATTTAGCCCGTGACCAGCGGAAGCCGGGTGTATAAGCGCCACAGGAAGCTCGCCGTCGTTCCAACGCTTGATGCTCTCAGAACTGTCCAACTTGGAGAACGGAACATGGAGCTTAATCAGCCGTTCTGTGATGCGGGCAAGGTCATGTTTGAACCAGTACGCTACCAGCAGCGGCTTTCCACCAGCGGCTTCAATAATGTCCTCCAGTGCGTCCAATTTCCGGTCGTGTAAATTCACGATGCTTCCATCATCAGCGTATATAGCGCCATTTGCCATTTGACAGAGCTTACCGGTGAGAGCAGCGGCATTTGCGGCGGTGATCTCGCTGCCCTGAAGCTGTAGGACCAGATCTTGCTTCAGACCGTCATACCGTTTACGTTCCTCGTCGGAGAGCCTGACGGTGTATTCGCTGTTGACCAGCTGCGGCATTTTCAGAAGGTCAGTGGAACGCATGGAGATGGTGATGTCCGTTATTTTGTCGTAGATACGTTGTTCCGCTCCGGGCAGAGGCTTGTAACTAAAGATGACCTGTCCATTGCGCTTGTCTGGCTGGAAGTATTCAAGCCGATAGTGGCTGATAAACCTTCCGAGCCGAGCGCCCATGTCCAGCAGCCGGAACTCTGCCCATAAATCCATGAGGCCATTGCTGCTGGGAGTGCCGGTTAGCCCAATGATGCGCTTGACTTTTGGCCGCACCTTCATCAATGCCCGGAATCGTTTTGCCTGATAGTTTTTGAAGGAGGACAGCTCATCGACCACTACGGTGTCATAGTTAAAGGGCAGTTTACTATCCTCAATGAGCCACTGGACATTTTCTCGGTTGATGATATAGATATCAGCAGGTTTCATCAGTGCCGCACGGCGTTCCGCTTCAGAGCCGACGGCTGCGGAGCATATGAGGTTCTGAAGATGATTCCATTTATCTGCTTCAGCAGTCCATGTGTCCCGCGCTACTCTCAGCGGGGCAATTACTAAAATGCGATGCGCTTCGAAGCTGTCAAACAGAAGGTTATTCAGCGCTGTCAGCGTGATGCTCGTTTTGCCAAGGCCCATATCCAACAGAACTGCGGATATCGGGTGCTCCTCGATGTAACGGGTCGCGTAGGTCTGGTAGTTATGAGGCTCGTATTTCATCAAGAATCCCTCCAATCTGCTGTTCATCATCAAGGACATATACTTTGAAACCGAGCCGCAGAAGCAGTCCGTGTCTCGCCATCTGTAATGGACGCGGTTTTTCGCCGGGAGTCTTAACCTCCACGAAAGCCATATGACCACCCGGAAGAAGGACGATGCGGTCAGGCATTCCGTCAAAAGCGGGACACACGAGCTTAGGCGCGATGCCTCCCATGTTTTTCACTGCTTTTACGAGCTTTTGTTCTATCTGTTTTTCTCTCATGCCATTTTCCTCCGTGGACAGGTGGTCAGAATTTTCTATACGCGCGCAAATACACGTGGACGGGATTGCTTTTTCTCTTATATTCATCATTATTTGTACTATATAGAAATAGCTGTCCACTCGTCCGCAAATACGCTGTTTTTGCCCGATTTCAAAGGTTTTACGGGCTGGACAGACTGATGGACTGGGACAAGCTGTTAAACTTGTCCCATGAGCCTGTCCACAATTACGCTTCAATTCGCCTATATAAACGCTGCCTGCCATATATGGGCTGTACCTCTCGATCTTCGGTTCTTTGCCAACCTTCGATACGAAGCATAATCGCCGCTATCGCAAAAGAGTCGGATGCCTTGATGTCCTCTTTGCGTTTGCCGAAGCATTCGCACCAGATTTCCTGATTGCTGACGCTGTCACGACGCACAGTACCTTTCGGCTGGGTAGGACCGTCCGGGTCATTGATATATTCCTGCCTTGCATAGACATCCATCTCAGCCCAATTCTCTGGCAAAAGGAGGTTCAAGTATGCACACACAAGCCCTTCACGGTCATCCTGCTCCATAGCGCTCCGCTGCTCCGCCTGAGAAAAGGATTCAAGGTTTGCGTCAAGATATAGTTTTTCGCCTCGCTCGACCAGTACCAGCACCTCCGCCCATATCTGCTGAACTGTCTCCGAAGTAAGCTCCCACGGTTTCCATTTGCCAGTGCCGGGAGTCGTAATCGTCCAGAAGCGGCGGTTACCGGTGATGTCGCGGAGATAACCGTTCTGAGAGTTGGTCGTGCCGAAGAACACGCACTGCCTCGGATGCGGTGTAACACGTCTGCCGAAGGAGGCCCGATACTTGTCATCTTGCCGAGAGATGAATGCTTTGACCTTGTCGATATCGGCTTTCTTCATTCCGGCCAGCTCACCGATTTCAAGAATCCAGTAACCCTGCAGCTTCTCGGCGGCGGTTTTATCGTTCATATCGGTAAGCGAAACGCTGTCCGAGTACCATTCGCCACCCAGCTTGGCGATCAGCGTAGACTTGCCGATACCCTGCGGTCCGTTCAACACAGGGATATAATCAAACTTGATGCCCGGATGCTGAACACGGGAAACTGCGCCGCAGAGTGTTTTCCGAGTGACAGCGCGGGTATAAGCGTTGTCCTCCGCTCCGAGGTAGTCAATAAGAACGGTTTCGGCGCGTGTCGTACCGTCCCACGGTGGCAACTGCGCGAGGTACTCCCGAATGGGGTGGTAGGAACGGTCGTCTACAACCTTGGCGACGCCAATCTGATAGTTTCGTTGAGAAAAACTGCCGTAGTTAGCGTCGATATAACAGATGAGCTGCGCGTCGTCGGCATCACGCCAGAACCGCGCCGGGTGCTGCCACGGTACATCGCCCTTTATCTCCATACCGTCAGCGAGTTGGTTGAAACATATATTCTTGAGATTTTCATCATTTTCGAGTATCAGTGTTATATTGTGCAGACTGTTTTGCAGCGACCCTCCACGGTCGCGCTGCAGACCTTTTGTCCAATTATCGAACTCCTCTGCGGCGGACGCCTGTTTTTCACGCAGAAGCAGTGAGCTGACCTGTTCGTCCTTAACCGCAAACTCCATCATAGCGGAGAAAGATTTCTTCTCATCGTCATCGCCGTATCGGTGTATGCGGACGAGGTCGAATGCGTTGAGCAGCTTTCCGCAGGCAGGGTCTGTGGCATGATGGCTGTATGCGAACTTGTCATCGTATATCACGACACCAGCAGTGCTCTCGCCGGGGATATAGTCGTAGCGGCCTTCCGAGACCGACGGAGCATATACGTCCGATAGAAATTTCTCAATTGCCGCTGTGATACTGTAAGTACGGCAGAAAGCGCCGACTATACCGGGCTTGCCGAGCGGGTCCTCCTGCGGCTTCTGACTCGGCTTGTTGACCTTGCTTTCCCGCGAGGTGGTAGGCAGCAAAGAGCAGTCCTGCCAGTCCGGATGCGCCGCGAGTATCGCATCTGGGTCGAGCAACTCGCCATCGAAGAACTTACAGATGTATTCACCGTTGGACGGGCAGGTCGGCCAGTACATGAGCTGGTTAGGAATGAAAGAACATTCATCGAACATATCGATGCCGAGCTCTGCAGCCATATAGCGCGATACCGCCACAAACTCATCTGCAGAAACATCCCGTGTAAACGGAGCGACAATACGGAGTCGGGGCGCTTGAGGCGTATGGCTGTGTGTGGAGTACACCGCGCACTTGAAGGTCAGCTTTGCCTCCAACGCTGCGATGAACTCCGGCGTTGCGTTATCAATGTCGGGCGTCCACAGTGAGCGGCAGGAGACATTTCCTACCTTGCGGAGGTTGTCCCGCAGATGTCCGCCGACAAAGCCACCCTTATCCTTGATTTCATCGCGCTTGGGCTTCGGCAGCTTGGCGTATTCCTCGGCTGTTTCGGTCGTGCGTATCGGCGTTTTCAGTCGGCTACATATTTCGTCGAAGGACATAGTCTTATTTGACCAAAATTTCGCTTGGCGGGAGTTGCCGAGCGCAATCTTCAATTCACGCATGATTGATTACCTCCTCATAAAGGACGTATTTGTTCTGTGGTTCCATTACAGAGCACCTCCCGTAGCTTGAACGATGACGCGCTCTCTTTCAGCGAGGGCGACCTTGACGTCACGAAGCGGACCCTTCCAACAGGGCTTAACGAAAACTTTGACCCCGCTTTTGATGGTACGCCAGTGACCGATAACATACCAAACAAGAGCGTGGCGGGTGTATGTCTTGCTTTCACCAAACATGGCGGCGTTCATCTCATCGCTGTTGATGATGTGGACTTTGATATATTTCACGCGGTTTTTCCGCTTGGTGCTGTGCACGGGCAAATACTTTGTGTCAGGAGCTGTCTTCGGATGCCGAAACATCTCCCGCATGGTCGGGTGCAGAAGCGCGATCTGGATGCCATACCACGTTTCGAGAAACGAGATGGCCATCTGTGACAGATCCTGCATGGTCATCGTCGCCTGTGCTTTCCTGATGTTTTCTTCCGGCACACCATGGTATCCCACGCCGCTGAACATAATGCTGTCAACGCCTTTGACTACATAAAATGGAGTAAAGCAGCAGGGCCCTATGACAGGATTGTTTACGATGGCACCGACATTGACCGGCTCGTTTTCTTCAGCCAGTTGAATGAGTTCGGCATAGTCCGGGAATACGACAACGCGATATGGAACAACATGACCGTTTTCACGGCAGGTTTCATCAACAATGATCCTACAGTCCAAAAGCGGAATCGTGTTTGCGAAAAACAGATCGGAAGGAATGCTGACATCTTCGGTGCCTTTCTCCCAGAGCTTGATTAGGCGACTGTCCTCATCGCCGGTCAGCTTGATTTCATCGCTGGGACGGGATGCGATTATGCGCTTCCAAACTCGATCGGCTTCTTCATCTGAAATAACATGCATCTGCAAATCGTGCATTGCGGAATTTTTTGAAGTTATGCCGTTTGCGTTTCTCACTTCATCAAGCAGCTTTGCCTGTTCCTTATACCCGCAATTTTTCGGGGCTGTAGCTATACACTCCGCGATAACTTGCCAAAACATATCGTCCGGCATCGCTTCAAGCCCAGCTTTGAATCTGGCATATTGCTCTCTCGACAAAGCTTGAGCCGAATTAATCAGCATAAACTCCTGAAAGCTTTTTCTATCCGATAAATCAATCATTTCTGCACCTCCTCGCAGTTTTCATTAAAATAGCGCAAGCGGTAGTCCTTCCACTTAGCGCGTTTAATTTCAGTCTCCATACCGGCTGAGATAGTACTGCCGAACACCCAGACTTCGGCGCATTTGCTCATGAGGGCGTTGCCGAAGAACAATCCGAGCTGGCGCTCCTTCGGGTCGTTGTCGTCAAGGAACTGCGGAAACAACAGGTGCGGCGCGACGGGTATGTAGCCCTTGTCCACAGCAAACCTGCTGTAGCGCTGCGCCGCTGCGACGTTTCCGTCCACATCTCCAGAAAAGGGAGAACAGATATACACGATAGGCCAGAAAGCTCGGAGTGCCTTTTCCTCGGCTTCGATATCAGAAAGTGCTCCGAAAGCTGTCGGGTCGTAGTAGCCCTCAGAATTAAACTTGCTTACTCCCATGTCCGCACCTCTCGTTTCTAATCTTTCGGCTGCATTCCTCGCAGTAGACCGCAGTGCCGTACAGGTCGCTTTCACCGTCGCTAAACAGCTCGGCAAGATCGACGCTCACCTCATCGCCGCAGCCGGGGCAGCGCGTAAAGACATTCTCGTCGGTGATCTCGACGGTCGCCTCCACAGCATCATTGAGTTTCTCTTTTACATAGAACATAATTGATGATCCTCCTTCAAAATTCGGGCGTCGCCGCCTCTCACTACTCGCTGGACATGAGTGGCGCGTTTTGACGAAGGAAAACCAATTATTTTTGAAAAAGGCACTAAGCCCAAATCTGGACTCAGTGCCGCTTCATCAGTCTTTTTTGTAGAAATCGCATTCGTAGCCGTCGGCGCGGAGTATTAGTCCCTTTGCCCAGGGCGGCACTCGTGCCATCTGTTCACAGATCGTGTCCAGTGATACTCGCTTATCACACTCGATAATGAGCTCATCGTGGACATGGGCGACGATGGAGCAGCAGCTGAGCGTCTGCATGGCATACATGAGGATGTCCCTTGAGGTAGCCTGCACGATGTTTTCCACGAACTTCGGGCCGTAGGATTCGAGCCGCTCCCATTTTTTCGTACCGCCGACGCCTTCATAGGTCACGGACTCTCCGCCGAAGCAGTTCTCGCCCATACGCGGCTTCACATACGCCAGCCGTCTGCCGCTTGGCAAGATTATAAACAGGAAACCGCTCTGGTAGGAGAAGCTAATACCATTTGTGGATGTTGTGGTTTTCTCCTTAACGGCGGTCTTCACGGCACGGTCAACATCCCACCAGAACTTGACGATGTGCGGATTGGATTTTCGCCACGATCCCACCAGTGGCTGGAGCTCGTCTTCAATCAGCCCCATTTCAAGAGCACCCATCGCTTTGAGTGCGCCGACGGAGCCGCCGTAACCGAGCGCCAACTCCGCGATCTTACCCTTTTGCCGCAGATGACCATTCACGCCATGTTTCTCGACTGGGACATTGAACATTGCTGACGCGGACGCACAGTAGATGTCTCCGCCGTTCTTGAACACCTCGGTACGCCAGCTTTCACCGGCAAGCCACGCGATGACCCTTGCTTCGATTGCGCTGAAGTCCGTAACGATGAACTTCGCACCCGCTCTCGGTATGAACGACGTGCGGATAAGCTGGGATAGGGTGTCTGGGACATCCTCATACAGAATTTCGAGCGCGTCGTAGTTGTCACCCGCCACCAGACTCCGCGCTTCGGCGAGGTCTGGGATGTGGTTCTGAGGCAGATTCTGAAGCTGAACCAGCCGTCCGGCAAATCTGCCTGTTCGGTTGGCTCCGTAAAACATGAACATCCCTCTGACACGGTCGTCAGCGCAGACGGCGTTTTCCATAGCGGTGTATTTTCTGACAGATGATTTAGCAAGTTGCTGGCGGAGTTGCAGCACCTCGCCAAGTTCACTGGGAGCGTCCTTCACCAGCGCCGCCACTGCTTTTTTACCGAGAGTGTCGGTTTCGAGACCGTTTTCGGCCAGCCATGATTTCATTTGCTGTACAGAATTGGGATTGTCCAGCTCTGTGATATCTCGCATCGCGGCGGAGAGTCGGGCGCGTGACCGCACATCAAATTCGATAGCTCGTTTCACAAACGGCATATCCACACGGATGCCCCGGTCGTTTATTTCTTCACTCAAGTGGTACTCGTCCCAGACACTGTCCGGCACTGGAAACTTTGCGAGCTTCTGCTGTATCTGCATTTCCACTTCAACATCTCGTTTATTGTAGGCTTTGAAGGTCACCCACTTATCCGGCGCGTCGGACGGAAGATTACGCGTCCTGCCACCATTGGCCTTTGTCGGAGCACAGGGCTGACAGAAATACTTGATAAGGTCTTTACCCTCGTCCATCTTCTGCTTATCCAGACCGAGAACCGCGCCGACACCTTTCAGCGACAGTGGGAGTCCGAGATACGCTGACCATATCATGGAACAGCGCCATGATGTCGGGTCAAGATAGTCCCCAGTAGGGTAGCCGAGAAAACGTGAAATACAGATGCGTTCAAATGAGGCGTTGAAGGCATACTTGATGACGGACTCGTCCTCCAGAGCCGACAGCACTTCAGTCGGTATCTTCTCTCCTTGAGCCAGATCAGCGACCTGCACCTCGCCGCCGTCGACGCTGTAAGCGAAAAGGATTATATCGAAATCGGGAGCTTCTACATATTTATATACGCCACACTTGGAGAGGTCGGCGCTGCTGTAAGTCTCAATATCGATTTCTAATGTTTTCATATTGTTGCCCCCAATAAGGAAAGCGGCGGAGAGAAGCCCCTCCGCCACCGCCCGGAAATGATGTAAGCTTTAGGCGAGGAAGTCCTCATCGCCCTCGGTTGCGAAATCAGACTCAGCTGAGGCCTTGCCACCGAGAGGCTCACCGTCACGTACCTTCTGCAGGTTGTTGAGACCGCAAGCGATGCCTTTGTTGCCGTTGGAATTAAAGGCATAGAAGCTGATGCTGGCACGACCGTACACGCCGGAGTAGACCTCGGAGCGGATCAGAATCGGATTACGGTCGACATCAACAATGCCGGGTGCTGTTGTTGCATTGGCGTTTATGAAGTAAGCATTGGCGTAGGCTTCGTCGTCCGGACGCTCTGTATCACCGTCTCGAAGCGGGTTTTTGATTGCGGCCAGAGGCGGCACAGTCTTGCCGTTACCCTTGAGCTTGGACTCGCCTTCGCGATAAGCAGCTTCGATGGCAGCCTTCAGCTTGGCGACGGTTTTGGTGTCGGACTTTGGAATAATGAGGCTGACACTGTACTTCGGAGTGCCGCCGTTGATGGATTTCGGCTCCCAGACGTTTGCATAGGACCAGCGGGTATCGGGACCAGTGATAACTTTCATGGGGTTGTTGACCTTGTTCGTATTGTTAGACATATGATTGTCCTCCTTAATTTTCATAAAAATCGGATGTTGCCGTTGACATTGCCGGGCGTTTATCGCTCTCCGGCACGAGCGTGGGTTTGCCTTGCGGTTTTTCAATGTAGGGACTTAAGAGTTCATCAAAGCGGGATTTTCCGAGCAGTTTCTGCATGGCTGTGACACCGAGCACCTTTCGCTCATACGGATCGAAGCCTGCATGCTCGACGACATCGGCGACAACCGCGTCGTTAACGTATTTCCTGTTGGAACGGCCCTCGACCAGCTTCCAGCCGGTCCATTCCTTGCCGCTGATTGCCTGCTGCAGGGCGTATTCCTTTATATCCGATGCCCATGAGACAAGCTCATCGACCTTAGAGAGGATGTCCTCGATGTCCTCATCTGTAAGGAGCGGCGGTAGCTTGAACTCATACTGCGCCAGAGCAAGATTCGCCTCGGCACGGGCACGACAGTCGTTCTTTGCCTTACAGAAGCCGCACCACTCACCACAGAGGAAGTTGCCGTCGCCAGCGAAAGCGAGCTCAGCGGTGGGCTTTAGGACTTCGTCAGCCCAGCGGTACAGCTTATCCTTGGATATTTCGTAGGTGCTAACGTTGTCTCTGCGCGGTTGGTAGATGGTCATACTGACCGTTTCGATGTCGTAAATTTTGTCAAATAGCTCCAGTGCACCGAGAGCATAACACATGAGCTGCGGGTTTTCCTCCGCTCGGACGAGCACTCCAAGCCCATGCTTGTAATCGCAGATTTTGAGGGTGCCATCCGCGATAATTAACGCATCTGCCGTTCCGAAGCCACCCTCCACCCAGCGTGAAAAGTCCACCCGCTGCTCAATGAGCACCACAGGATCGGCGCAGGTCAGCTTTGCGGCTTCGACCTGTTCAAGTACATAAGCGGCATAACCAGTGGCGCAGTCGTTCATTTCCTCATTGAACCATGTGAGATTCTCGGTCGGGTCGGTTGCCGCCATGCCCAGCGCCTGACGGAGCCTGAACTCACAAAGCGCATGAGCATCGGTGCCTTCGGCGGCATAATCGCTGCCCTTATCGTCGTAGCTCTCACAAAGCCGAGCAGACGGCGGACAGTGCAGCCAACGGTCAGAACCGGATGCGGAGAGAATCGCGTGTCCTTTAGGTGGCATCTCGTCGTCGCAAGCTTCATATCGCTCGCTTCCGTGAAAACACGAAAGCTCGTTCATTCCGCTGCTCCTCCTCTCCCCAAAGAATCTGTGGATTCTTCGGGGGCCCCGATATCCTCCACATCTGCAAGCAGCGCCTTGTAGTTTGCCGGGTCAACGCCCGACAGTTTGTCGGCACCGTACTTCTGGAGCAGAGAGCGAATCTGAGCAGTGAAGCCCGCACGGGACTTGTCCGCAAGGACGGCTCTGACCGCCTCCAGCGTCAGCGTCGGCTCATCAGGCTTGGCTTCCGATTTCGGCTCATCGCCGCCGAACGCCTCGGCCAGCCAGTTTGCCACGTCGTTAATAGCGGCAGCAGCGCTGCGCAGTTCTTCGATAGACGCAGCCATTTCGCTCATTTTGCTCATCTGTTTTTCCTCCTTCCATGGATTTGCTCTGTCCGGCAAGCAAGGCCAGTTTTCTTGCCAGACGTTTGGACACGACGCTGATTGCAGTCAGAACTTCGATGAGCTCCTCGTCCGCAACCTGTGTCCGGGTATCCTTTCGTTCCTGAATCATCTCTTTCACCTCCAGCCTGAAAGCGGTTTTTTCTTGCTTTCATAACTCGCTGGACATGAGAAAGCCGTTTTGACGAAGGAAGCAAAAAGAAATTTTGCAGGTTCTTGCTGACACAAAAAGCGTATCTATGACTTTTTATAAACGTTTTCATCTTGATTCATTGATTTTCGCGTATTATTGTGATATAATATTAAATGTATAAGTGTATATGACACTCACGCAGATAAAAAAGCCGCAGGTATAAGACCCTGCGGCACTGCGGAACAGAATATGGAGGTCAATAGCGTGAGCGAGATTAACATTGAAAAATGGTCCACCCTCAAGGAAGTGCAAGAGTATCTTGGCGTTGGGCGAGAAACCATTCTGCAATGGATCGCAAAAAGAAATATGCCCGCCTACAAAGTAGGCAGGCTATGGAAATTCAAGTTGTCCGAAGTTGACGCCTGGATACGATCCGGCGGCGCAGCGGAAAATTCCGACCCTGCCGATGCGGAGTGAGCCCGTTTTATCGGACACAGCTTGAAGTAGAATTATAATGTGACAGTATAACCACTGAAACATTTCATAGATAGGAGTTTGATTATGGCTGCATTAAATGACTTAATTAATCAGGTGCAGGACAAAGCCTTGCGCGAACGGCTCATGGCGGAGGCAGCCCGCTTAACAAAGCAAAAGAAATTTGGGCTTGTTTTTGAGGAGCACATTCCGGAATGCACCCCTCTTTACGGCATCGAAATAAAGTGCGGCAGCACCGTGGCGAAAAAAACCGGAGCCATCAATGATATGTACCGCGTAACCAAGATAAACGGCGGCGATGCGGTATGTCTGCATCTTGCCTCCGGCGAAAGCGAGACTATTGCGCTTTCCGACCTCGTGCCGGTGGCTAAATTCGGCGAGCCTATTTATCCTACCCTGCAGCCAATAGATAAAGTGAAAAACGCGCCTGACAGCGATCTATGGCATACGCTGATTGAGGCGGACAACTACCATGCCCTGCAGCTTTTGGAGTATCTCTACCCGCAAAAGGTAAGACTCATGAATGAATGAAGCTCTCGGCTCCCCCTCGCTGCATAAAGGCGAGGGGGAGCTATCCTTTGGAGATGATAGTAAAATAGGGACAATTAGTATTGTTCGTATGGTAATGTAGAACATGGCGAGTGCGGCACAACTCCGAGGAACACCTGAACATGACGTGGGGTCAAAACGTTTGCTGGTTTGATTGGGAAATGATTTTTTCAATAAGGAAAAAGTAATTATTTTTTTATGCTCACCATCTAAGATAACCCTATCGAATTAGCATTTTAAAACATGCCCTATCAGATTTTCGTCTTGACAACCGTTCGATTTTGAACTATAATTTTACGTGTTCAAAATCGAACACTAAGGTGCGTGAGGTAATTACATATGAAAAACAATTTTTGGAACATGCTCAAAGAAGTTGAAAGCGCCTATAATTTTCACCGCAGAAAAGTTATGAACAAATATTCTCTCTCGGCAATAGAAGTAGATGTTATGTTATTCCTTGCGAACAACGGCGGCCTTAATACGGCTGCCGATATTGTATCTGTACGAAAAATATCCAAATCTCACGTCTCACTGGCGACAGACGAGCTTTATAAAAAAGGGTACATTTGCAAAAAAGTAGACTCGGCGAATAGAAAGCGGATTTGTTTGTTTATTACTCCAAAGGCCGATGAGATAGTCCGTTATGGGCAAGAACAACAGGAAGAATTCATGAAAAAGATCGGTGACGGGTTTTCGGAAGATGAGAAAAGGCAGTTCTTCGACTCTTTTGATCGAATCATTGACAATGTCCGCCGCTTCTACAACGTGAAACCGAAAGAATCAACGGACTGATGGAAAGACAAAAGAAACGGAGGACAATTATGGAAAAGGCACATAATGAAGATAAGAGTTTCCTCGGTACAGAACCAATCAGGCCGCTTATGTTTCGCCTTTCTGTACCAGCAATTCTTGCCCAACTGATCAATGTTCTATACAACATTGTGGATCGTATCTACATCGGCCATATGCCAGAGGTTGGCGGGTTGGCGCTTACCGGTCTGGGCGTGTGCACACCGCTCATTATCATCGTGTCGGCTTTCGCCATGCTGGTTGCGATGGGAGGAGCGCCCAATGCTTCCATTGAGATGGGCAAAAAAAACGACGAGGGAGCCGAGCACATTATGGGCAGCTGCGTTGCCTTGCAGCTTGTAATCTCCGCTGTGCTTACCGCAGCCCTGCTAATTTGGAACCGACCCTTGCTTTTAATGTTTGGGGCCAGTGAAAACACCATCGGCTATGCATCCCAGTACATGAACATCTATGCGATTGGTACCGTCTTTGTACAATTAACCTTGGGCATGAATGCATTTATCACGGCGCAGGGTTATGCAAAAGTAAGCATGTACACGGTTTTGATCGGGGCAATCTGTAATATTATCCTTGACCCAATCATGATCTTCGGCATGAACATGGGGGTGCGCGGAGCAGCTCTGGCGACAATCATATCTCAAGGAATCAGTTGCGTGTGGGTAATTCATTTTCTCACTTCCCCAAAAAGCAGCATCAAGCTCCGGATGAAAAATATCAGATTTGACAATGTCCTTCTGTCCTGCGTAGCACTGGGTGCAGCTCCGTTTATAATGCAGGCAAGCGAAAGCATCATTTCTATCTGCTTCAATTCCTCCTTGCTGAAATATGGCGGAGATATTGCCGTGGGTGCCATGACGATTCTGAGCACTGTGATGCAGTTTGCCATGCTGCCGATGCAGGGTTTTGCGCAAGGTGCTCAGCCGATCTCCAGCTACAACTTTGGTGCTCACAATTCAGCTCGTGTCAAGCAGACCTTTCGACTGCTTTTGATCTGTTGCTGTACCTATTCCGTATTGCTGTGGGTTGCCGTGCAGATATTTCCGCAGGTTTTTGCCTCATTATTTACAAATGATACCGCAATGGTGGCGTATACTAAAAGTGCATTACGTATCTACGCCGGTGCCATGTTTATTATGGGCGTTCAGATAGCCTGCCAGATGACCTTTATCTCCCTCGGGAATGCCAAGACTTCAATTTTCGTAGCAGTATTCCGAAAATTTATCATGTTGGTCCCACTCATCTATCTTCTCCCCATGCTGCTACCTGATAAGACAGTAGCCGTGTATCTTGCCGAACCGATTTCAGATACTGCTGCGGTGATCTGTACTGGTATTGTGTTTGCGAAAGAATTCAGAAAAGCGATAAAAAAGTTGGATGAAGGCCCGCACGACAATTGAGATGAATCATGCCGACCTTCAATACTGAAAAAGGAACTGGACTTGGGCTGATCATTGCCAAGGGAGATATACAGCTATTAGATGGTGTTTTTTCACGCGGCGCAATTCGTTTGTTTCGATCAAATTAAAAAAAGCGCTACAAAAAAGCGTGAGTTTGGCGGGTCTATCTTCATGCCTGAATAAGCAATACCGTAACCCTTCAAGCTCACCAGTCTGGAGGGTTTCTATGTCTGCTCAATTTACCATGAATTTCAGGCGACCGCTATTAAGTAGCGGTCGAGCGTGATGCAACGGATCACAATCCGCTACACACCGCTTTTCTAACCGATAGCTCGTCAAAAAAACCTGTGCTTTTCAAGGAAACAGCGCGGGCAGCAGCACGAACCATCAGAGCAGATAAAATATGAAATAATTTACAGGAGCATACCTGTGGGCAACCGTGCTCACAAGTACGTTCCTGTTTTTTTGCTTGCAGTTATATCATGCTGCCGAGTTCCGTCGCTTATTTTTCATTTTCAGATTTCAACAATCACGAGATGGATGACAGACACTATGGCAAAATATCAGAAAATAACGGATTATCAAGCAAAATATCTCGATGTGAGCAAAGGGATCATCGACGTTTTGGAGAAAAACGACCGTCAGATGGAATACCTGCAGTATGACATCAAAGCCGAGCGATGCCGAATCGATTCCACCAGCGGAACTGTTACATATCTCCCCAGCCGAGAAGACTCATACGAACGGCTTCTGGAGGGAAACAAGCAGTTTCCCTCCGATGACGAAGATGTGGACGATGCCGCGATTAAGGCCGTGATGATCGAAAAAATGCTAACCTGCCTTAACCACCTCAGCACGGAGGAACAGGAATTGATCACTGCTCTGTTTTTCAAAAGTAAAAGTGAGCATCAGGTGTCCAGAGAAGCTAGTATTCCGCAGCGGACCATTCATGACCGGAAGATAAAGATCCTGGCGAAATTGAAAAAGCTCATGGAAAAGTAAAATTTTTTCTGCTGGCCCCTTGCTCAACGTGGAAATAAGTGAGGGGGCCAGCTCCACAATTCCATAGACCCATATATATGCGGACTTATGACATCATCTCGGATTTTTCTTTGATTTCTCCCAAATATATTTGAGAATTCGACAGTAACGTTGTATAATACGAATATCCAAATTTAGGAGGATGCCTATGTCAGTTAGCTATAAAAAGCTGTGGAAACTGCTTATCGACCGTGATATAAAAAAGAAAGATCTGTGTGTTTCGGCCGGTATCAGCCCCTCCTCGCTTGCCAAGCTGGGGAAAAGCGAAAATGTCAATACGGATATTCTCGTGAAAATCTGCAACGCGTTAAATTGCGATGTGTCCGATATTATGGAGGTCAAGCCAGTATCCACAGAAAAGGAGGAATCCGAGAATGAAAAGCACAACTCCTAAGCTGCCCGGAAAGTTCTGCAGGGTGCTCTCCTGTTTTCGGTAAAATAGGAATGCAGAAAAAGGTCTCCAAAAGTGCATAGCGGATGATGGCAAAAATAGGAGCCATTAGTAGCATTAAAAAAAACCTTTGCTGAAGATGTAAAACGAAAAAGTAAAGAACTGACATTCTATTAAGACAAACAAGAAAGCTCCCCGGCCACCGAACATCGGCAGCCGGAGAGCCGCGGGTATTAATTAGAAGATGTCATCGTATTCGTCGTGGAGCTGGGCTTTGGCTCTCTTGAGCCTTGAGTGGAATGTCGTGCGCGGGATGCCGATGATATTGGCGATGTCGCTGTCTGAAAAACCGTCGAGGCGGAGCTCTCCAATGTGGCGGGCTTCCGGCATCAGCTCGTCCAGACGCTTGAGCAGCTGCTCAAATACGATGCGGTCGATCACGAAGCCGTCAAGATCGGCGGACGCATCCTCTCGGATGTCGCCAACCACCTCCTGCTCGTGGTCGAGTGAAAGGCTGTCCCCGGCGGTACGGTACTTACAAACGGCACAGTCGCCACCGCATAACCACCATTTACTTCCGGGGCAGGAACAGCAGCCGTGACGGTGCGCCTTGCGGAAGGTGTTCCAGATCGGGCGGTAGAACTCGTTGTAGACTTCGTCGCTGACGGGAATGCGCTGCTTGGTGGCGGGATCGTAGATGTAGTGCTCTCGGATTTGCGGGTGATTTTCATTGGTTGACATGGATTTTCCCTCCTGCGATTTTTGTTGAGAAATCACAGGAAGGAAAAAAGCCCCTGTGATCTCTCACAGGAGCTATCCAATAGTTGGCAAGGTTGTTGCGCTATGGTTAGCAGCGATAGTAGCGTTAGCAACGATATTAGTTTTTAAGGAGGAGAGACGATGCCAAACCAGAGTATTCCATATTTGTGCGGCGGAGTCTTTTTGACCCGGCTTATGAAAGCGCGTCCGTCAAGAAACGGTGTGCGCGAGCATTACATGGGCGACCACGACGGTCTTTCCGACCCGGAAACTATGCTGGCGTTCATAAAGGCAATGAGCCCCAACTTCACTGCGCCCGCTGGTAACACATTTAAAGAAAATACCTCATCGTATAAGAACTGCCGAAAAAACTGCGGTATCTATTTGCCATTCGCAGCAGATTCGGCGGAGGTGCGTGCTTTTGATGAGTGCGTCCGAAATGATTACACAAAAGCGCTCACGCGCATGATTACGTTCACCCATGGCTTTCTTGAGACAGGAACGGAGACAAAAAAAGACGAGTACCTTGTTCAGGAACTCATCGAGATAATCAAAGATGATGAAGATATACCGGAAACAGCCGTGTTCTACATAAATGAAGATGGCTCATCTTCAACAAAGGCACAGCTACTTACAGCTACAGCAATTTGCTTTCAGGCGTTCCTCATTGGAGTTTGGCACTACATCCTGATGAATCGGCCAGACAACCTTCCCGGTCGCAGTACAATACAGAGTTGGACTCCTAAGTATTCCGGGATATGCGTAGAACGGGTATATTCCGCCGTTGTTCCAATTAAGACCACAGAGCCAGAACCGTCTGAAGGAACAGCCGCACCCACTGTCGAAGCTGAAATTGTTGATGAAGCTTCTACTGATGCGGAGGATCCCGGCTCTGAGCAGGAAAAACAAGTGCCTAAAACTACGAAGCAGGTCATTATGAATAATTACGGTAAAGGTGTACAGATCGAAGAGCTCAACGGAACTCTGACGATCAACATTAATTGAGGAAATGCGTATGGAGGACAAGCTTAAAACCACTGTGGGCGGTACAGAACCGGCCGTGCGGGGAGTGACTACATACAACAACTACGGGAAGGGTGTTCAGGTCGGACACGCCGACACATTTTCACCAACGGTTAACTTGATAATAACTGGTGCGAACGGCCTGCAGCGGCCTGCCAACACCAATTACTATAATCTATTTGTCGGCTTTGACCCATTTACCTCCGACCATCTGCTAGTGCCGAAAGACCGCGTTCTGACCGAGTATATGACGCCTGAACTCTCAACACGCTTTGCCCCTTTGGATGATAGTGCAATAGCAGAAATAAAGAGATTTCCGTCTATTATCGTTGATGAATACTGTAAAACCACGCCAAGCGATAAAAACGCCGCATTTGCGTTTGTAACTGACATCCGTAAACAGCAAAACGGTGTGATGGTCTACTACCAGCGCTTCTTTCCTATCCCGATAAAGATATTGCTTGAGAACGAATACGCGCTTGATACGGTGAACGGCTTTGAATCGTACAGAACGCATTGGACAATAAAGAATATTAACCTGTTACAGGTGTTGCAGGATGCAGGGGTTTCTATGTGGGGGTGAGAGAATGACAGATGAAAATGAAATAATCTCAGTCGCTATACAGCCAACTGCCGTATCCTTTCCAACTGTTACACAGGGGATGGTAAATACCGGCTCCGGAGTTCAAGTCGGTACGAACGCTGGGACCATAAACCTGAATATCAACTGTGCCACGCCAGAGCTGGTGCAGGGACTTATGTCGATGTTTGCCGCGCAACCAGTACCACAAAAAGTGAGTCATAAGCTGGAATGGGCTTCTCTGAGCCAAAAGAGCTACTGCTTGTTCGTCCTTGAGAACGAGGATTACAACTGCGGTGCTTTCTCCATCGCTAAGAGCTGCGCACTGCGGAAGTACACCGGCTCAGAGCATAAGGAGCGGTATATTGACCTTACGCCAGCCGTAGTTACCGAGCTCGCGAGTATGCCGTGTATCTTCGCTAAAAGGAATATGCACTTTGGTTATACCGAAGCAAGCCATCCGGCGCTTCTCGGCCGCATTACTGATATGCGGGTACAAGGCGAGACGATTAAGATATGCTTCTCCGGCTTCCAAGGTATCCAGCAGCAGCTTTTGAATCAGAACATCGGGTTGCTTGGTATGGCGCACGCATCATTGCGAAATGAGCTTGACGAAGAACACTGGGCGATCAAAAACTGTAATTTGATCGATGCAATGGCGCGGTTGCACATCGATATCGAATAAAGACGCAATACGGAAAGGAGCGAATATGGAAAACAGGATAAAGACGGCAATTCAAAAAATCACGCTGAACGACCATACCTTCTCCGGGGTGTCGTTTGAGCCGACGCTTATCAACTTTTTCTTCGGCAACAATGGAACCGGCAAATCTACTCTCGCCAAGAACATAGGCGTTCCAGCCGCAACAGAATGGGTTTCCGGCGCGGCTTCCAGCGACTATGAGCTTATGGTGTATAATGAGGAATTCATTGCTGACAACATCCAGAGCTATGGCAACATTCCCGGCGTTTTCACAATCACCCAACAGAATGCGGAGATTAAAGCCGAGGTCGATAAAAAGACGGCCGAAAGACGAGCTATTGATGCCAAAATCAAATCCATCGACGGCACGATCACCGAGGAGAGAGAAAAACAAAAAAAGGTCGATGCCGCATACGAGAAATCTGTATGGGACATGACCGAGACCGTCAGAACGCGGTATAAGGAGACGCAGGCCGGATATACACGCGACAAGAAGAAATTTGTCGCCCATTTGGAAACCTGCTCGCCGGTAGATATAGACGAAGCGGCTCTCGCACAGCTTCACGCGGTTGCTTATGGTGCATCAGACACAAGGTTCTCCGAATACAAACCCGTCGATATTTCCACCATTCCCGCATCGCCACTTTTGGAGGAGTCTATCGTCGGTAGCAGCGATTCTGCCTTTGCGAGCTTCGTCCGTACACTGAACGCCACCGGCTGGCTCAGCCAAGGGCATAAAGCATACCAACACGAAGCGGGAAATAAATGTCCGTATTGCCAGCAGGACTTGCCGGACACATTTGAGACTGACCTTGCATCCTGTTTCGACGAGCAGTATAAAAAGAGCGTTACCGAGCTGGAGCAGTTCGTGGCGACGTACAGAGCCGCGCTGAACACAATACACGCCATTCTCACCGAGAACAGTAAGAATTCGTTCACCTGCGAGTTGCTTTCGGAGTACAAGACTAAATTCGACCTGTTCATGGAGCGGGCGCAAAACAATGTTACCCTTCTGAAACAGAAAACTGACGATCCTGCAAAGACTGTCACCCTTTCTGATTTGTCGGATATTCTGCTCGACATCAACGGTGTAATTGAGCAGATCAACGCGAAAATCAAAGAGTATAACGCCGTTATCGATGCAAGGGGCAAAAAGCAACAGGATTGCATTACACAGGTTTGGCAACTCATGGCCTTTATTTGCCAGTCTGAGGTTGCTGTACATAAAAGCGGAATAGAACGGCACACCGCTGATGTTGAAAGGCTTAGCAGTGAACTGAGCGCAGCGAAGGAGGCCTCCAATGCTCTCCAAGCTGATATCGGGCGTTTGAATCAGCAGACTGTGAACACGACCGCCGCCAAGGACAGCATCAACACGCTTTTGAAAGCCGCCGGATTCCAAGGCTTTTACCTGCGAGAAAAGCCGGGCGCTCAGTATGTCTACGAGCTTATACGGGAAACCGACGAGAAGGTCGCAAAAGGGCTCAGCGAGGGTGAACGCCACTTCATCGCGTTCCTCTACTTCTATCACATGGTCGTCGGCAGCCAGTCAGATGACGGAAAAACCGTCAATAAAATCGTGGTCATCGACGATCCAGTTTCCAGCATGGACAGCAGCAGTATGTTTACTGTGGCGTCTCTCGTTCGCGATTTGATTGCCATCTGCTATAACAACTACCGGATGACAGAACACGGCAGTCAGAACGACCACATCAAACAATTCTTCTGCCTGACACACAACCCATTCTTCTTTAAAGAAGTCTCATATAACAGAATCGCGGAAAATGAGTGCGTCGGAATATACGAGCTGAAGAAGCGCGAGAACAACCAGTCATATATCATTGAATGCACGCGCCCCGATGAGCGCGTTGGAGGCGGGAAGGTCAATTTCTCGCCTGTGAAAAACACATATGACTCCCTTTGGGAAGAGTACAGAACGGCAACCGATTCGATTGCACTTATCAACGTGACGCGACGCATTCTGGAATACTACTACCTTCAGATATGTGGTTATTCCAGCGGTGATCTGCGAACCGATTTGTTGGAAAAGAACCGACATCGCTTTGAAACTACGCTTTCGGATGGTTCTATCGATAAAACCGACTACAATGTGGCAGCGGCTATGCTTGCGGTTCTGAACATCGGAGCGCGCGGTTTCAATGATGGTCTGTTCTTCGATGCTTCCGCTATTGAGCCGCAACAGATAAGAACTGTGTTCGAGAAGATATTTACAGCTACCGATCAGACGCAACATTACAATATGATGATGAACGTTAACCAGTAATATAGTAGCGCATGGAGAAGGCTAAATAAATTAGATGAAGATCAATTTGATACCAGCGCCATAAACATAACCTTTGCAAGCATAACAACAGCTATTAGGAGGGCGAATCCATGGAACTTTTCTGCAAAATCTTTGGGCATAAATGGGAACTTGTGAAGCCGGAACCATATCAACGCTTCAGCAAATGCTTCTATCGCTGTAAACGGTGCGGCAAGGGTGAGACAATGCACAAATGGCGGCGCGTCCCCGACCGTTGCTACGATCAATGCGAAGTCTGCGGCGACATCAATAATTTCCCGCACGACTACAAGGACGGCAAATGCGTCCGTTGCGGAGACCCCGCCCCGCTGCCCCGCAAAAAGCTATCTTATGAGGAAAGCATGGCAAACGCCGACGAAGGTATCGGCAGCGGCGGCGTTCGCGGCGGCTGGTAAGAAATTAGGAGGCTACTATGAGTCTATTAGGAAAACTCAAATGTAAAAAGCAAGGCCATTTCTGGAATTTCGCCTGTAAATGCGTCCGCTGCGGCGAGATGTGCGGTGATGGACATCATTGGCATGCTGGCGACGATAAGCTCCATTTTTGTACCAACTGTCGTAAATCAGAACCTCATGTATAGGACGGCTGTATTTGTAAAGTCTGCGGAGAGACAAGGCACACATTTGGCGATGACGGTTTCTGCATTCACTGTGGGCAGGGCAAGGTCATTGACTGGTTAAAGGAAGTGATTTCTGAAGACGGCACGCTGTACCATCTTGTTACTTTTGATGCGGATCGTGAGACCAATGAAATCTTGGAGAGCGAATATTCATCTGAGACTTATGATGAAAACTGGAAAAGCCGTAAATTGTGCGGCTGAGATGTTTTCTTCCTTACATGCCGCTTTCAGCGAAAAAGCTGATGACTTCTTTGCTAAAATAAAGAAAATACTGTCTTCCTTAAGCGCTGCAATCCATTTTACAGACCAATGGAAGGCCTTAAAAGTGAATCCGGAAATAGATAATACCTAACTTATATAAGCATCTAACCTTGTGAAGAAGAGAGATGAAATAATGGCCATTTTTGATGTGCTACCAGGCAACTTTTTCTCAGTTCTGGTGTCAACCAATCGCGAAATATATGTAGAGGCTTTATTACTATTACACCAAATGTTTCAGTTTGAGCTCAATATTAGGGTTGACGATTATATTTCTGCTCTCATCTCTTTACAAGAGGATAAAGAATTCGTTCCCGAAGAAGACGATGAGATCCAAGAAGGCAGCTTGACATTTAGCGGAAAAGCGAGACTGATTCTTGGTCGCTTCATAAAAACTGGCTGGGTGGAAAAAGAATTTTTAGATGGTTCTTTTATAGAAATAATTACGCCTCAACCATATGCAATCCCAGTAATGAAACTTTTGAGTGAGCTTGAAGCTGGTGGTGTACAAGAATACAACTCACTTGTTTTTGCTACATATTCCGGTTTGAAGCAAGCGAGTTCAGAACACACGGATCAAATGTACGAGGCTGTGCTCTCTGCCAAATCAAATACGGAGCAACTACAATACCACCTCCATACCCTCTACCATGGAATTCGCAGTTACCTACTTTGATTATATTGGAAAGCTGCGAAAAACAGATGAACTTGTTATCTATCATGGAGGACAGTACAGCCCGGCAAAACATATCTTCCTGCAAGCAGTTTCCGATGCATCTGGAGATTTACCATGGTTTCACTGGGGAGATATCGATTACGGTGGATTCAGTATGCTTGCGCGGTTACGTCGTGAAATCAATTTTAACATACAGCCTCATCGGATGGGCAAGCTGGAATTGATCAGATTTGCACAGTTGACAACTTCGTTTTCCTCGGAATATGCGATAAAATTGCATGAATTGATGTCGAAACCCGAACTAAGTGATTGCTCTGAATGTCTGAGTTATATGCTGGAAAATCGCTTGCGTTTGGAGCAGGAATCCATGCTGGAATAATTGTTCGGAAATATGCGTATACTTATATAACACCAGAACAAAGGTGATATGAGTATGCAAGATGGACAATCACTAGCCACGCTTTCAGAATTACTTGGAAGCGATGTTTGGTCAAATGCCGCCTGTTCCGGATATGTGCTTTTGGCTTGTAAGAACCTCGGGTACACAAGGGCTGAAATCAAAAGAATGCTCGATGCTTTGAATGCAGCGTTTTCAAATTACACATTGCAGGAAGCGGAAAAAAGATACTTAGAGACATTAGTATAATCAGATTTAGGTCAAATCCGTGCTTTCGATTTACACCTGCGCTTGCGATTACTAAACCGATGCTTGCTATTGTTATTCAATAGTTTCATTGTATCAAAATTATCAGCCTTTGCCAAGCCAAAAACATCTATTGACGAAACGCGGTTTCGAAATAGATGTTTTTTTATTGATGATATCCGTTTATCGCGCGCTCTTGATGTCATAGAGCCCCGTCTTCGGAACACC
>Ga0209200_1001532_pt1 | contig 22985 bp, 14 predicted proteins | sample AD_UKC033_MetaG_FD_184406 | JGI IMG/M metagenome (GOLD analysis project Ga0209200, IMG submission 184406) | Active sludge microbial communities of municipal wastewater-treating anaerobic digesters from USA - AD_UKC033_MetaG (SPAdes) (version 2) | ecosystem: Engineered > Bioreactor > Anaerobic >... | reverse complement strand
CCTATGTTGCTTCCATAGTATCTAAAATGCATTAGATACTGTAGCGACTGATCCGGCTCGGACCACTGAAGCGCCCAAGGCGTTGACGGGCGGTGGAACAGAAGCGCTCCGGGAAGCATCGAGGGGGGCAGGGCTGTTTTGCCGGCAAGCATGTTTTTCTCCATGTCGATATTATACCACCGAAGCTCGGGGGGATGGTTAAGGCAGCTAAAGGAAGAAGCGCTCCATGCCCACGGGGATATCGGTTTCAGGCTCTTCGAGGGCTGAGCGGATGTCGAGGCGCTCCATTTCTTCTTTTAGGTGCTTGATGTTCACATGGGTGTATATCTGCGTGGTGCCGATCCAGTTGTGGCCGAGCATGGCCTGCACGTGGCGTATTGACGCGCCGTTCTCAAGAAGGTGGGTGGCGAAGGCGTGGCGCAGGAGGTGCGGAGTTATCACAGGATCGATCCCCGCGCTCTTGCAGCGTTCCTGGAAGATCGCGTTTAGTGTCTTGGGATTGAGGCGGCGGCCGTGCTTGGTGATGAAGATAGCCTGGCTTTGCGGGTTCAGCTCCGGCCGCCCGCGCTGGAGGTAAAGGGCGAGAGCGCGCAGCGCTCTTTCGCCTATGGGGACGAAGCGGTCTTTTCCGCCCTTGCCCTGTATCACGCTGACAACACCGCCCGCCCTGTCAACGTGGCTGAGGTCCAGCGCGCAAAGCTCCGAGCGCCTTAATCCCGTGCTGTAGAGGGTCTCGAAGATCGCCTTGTCCCTGAGGCCCACTGCGCTTTCATCGGGGGAGGAGAGAAGAAGGGCGATATGCTCCCTCGGCGGAGGTTTGCGGAAGCTCCTTTGAAGCCTTCCCGGCTCAAGGTTCATGGCGCCGCTTCTTACCATCCCACCCTCCTTGGCCGCGAAGCTTAAAAAGCCCCTGATGACGATCTTCTCATGCTGGAGAGTGTGAACACTCAGCGGGGTCTTCTTGCGAAGGCGTGAGGGCCTGCGCGCTTCATCGCCCAGGAAGCCTTCGATGATCTCAAGCGTGATCCCGGATAATTCAGTGATCCCTTTTCGGTGAAGCCAGGCCGTGAAGAGCCTTAAAAGGCAGGCGTAAACCGTCCGCGTACCAAGGGCAAGCCCCCGGACGGCCAGGTGATCGAGGTAAGCTTCAACCCAATCCTCAAGCGTTTTCACGGGGATGGCACGCCCGGTGCACCTTCTTCAGATCGGTGATGTCGACGTGGGTGTAAATCTCCGTCGTGGAGAGCGAGCTGTGGCCCAGAAGCACCTGTATCACCCTTATGTCCGCGCCCGCCTGCAAGAGGTGCGTCGCGCAGGTGTGCCTGAGAGCGTGCGGGGTGATCGTATCAGGCAAGCCCGCCTTTACTCCATACTTGCGGACGAGGTCGATGAGGTTTAGTCCCGTTATCTTCCTTCCGTTCTTCGTGAGGAAGAGAAGGCCGCGTTCATAGCCGCTAATAAGAACAGGCCTTGCCTTCTCAAGGTAAAGCGACAGCCAGTTCATCGCTATCCTGCCTATGGGGACTACCCGGTCCTTCATGCCTTTTCCCGTTACGCATACCTGGCCAGCTTCCCTGTCAACATCCATTATCCTCAGGCTCCTCAGCTCCTCGTTGCGCATACCCGTCGCGTAAAGAAGCTCAAGGATCGCCCTGTCACGAAGCCCCAGGGGAGTCTTCGTGTCTGGCGCGCCCAGGAGCGCGAGAACCTGCTTGCCCGTAAGGATGCCACGGGGAAGCGCCTTGCGCCTCCTGGGCTGTTCAAGAGAAGCGGCGGGATCGCTGAAGATTATTCCCTGCTTGAAGAGGTACCGGAAGAAGCCCATGAGCGCGGACAGCCGCAAGAGCTGTGTCGCCACGGAGAGCGGCATACTCTTCTTTCCCTTGTTCCATTCGCAGAAGTAGAGCCAGTTCTGATAGGCGCTCAGGTCTTCGTAGGAGAGCGAGGCGAGGTCCTCGGCCTTCGTCTCATTTTCAAGGTAGTCCAGGAAGAAGCGAAGATGGGATTCTATGCTCTCTACCGTCCTTCCGGCGTAGTTCAGCGCCTTCAGGTGCTCCAGGTATCTCGCCTTAAGAACGGGCCATTGCTTTTTCGGAGCAGCCATTTTTTTCCTTTAGTTGCGTTTTTCGCCTTTTCTCACAAGGTTCATCCAACCTACTGATATACAGTAAGTTATAGCCATTTCATCAACTCACAAGGTTTCTCAAGGTTCACAAGGTTGTCTGTAACCTGTTCCATTTAAAGGTGTTGAGGCCGCCGTTCGGAAACGTGCCAAACTCACGAGGTTCACAAGGTTTTGCCCTTTTCCAATGTCACGAGATCCGGAGGCGCTTCGTCGTTGTCATCCAAGAGGGCATACTGCGTCCTTCTCCCGCTTCCGCCGAAGAGCATCGAGAGGTATTCAAGGTCGCAAAGCTCTCTCAGGTGTATGCGAAGCTGCCATTCCGTCCACCCCGTCGCCCTGCGAAGCTCCTTCCTCGTAACCGAAGGCTCGGGGATCGCCATCTCCGGGGGCAAGTCTTTTCTCAAGGCTTCGCCCTTGGCCTTTACAAGCGCCTTGATCTCTTCGTAGAGCGAGCGGCCGGGAGCGGAGAGTTCATCAAGGCCGCGCGCAAGCGCGCCCTTCGCCAAGGCGTCCACCCGCTGAAGGTCTTCTTTCGTGATCTCAACGTATTCGATGGTGATCCCCGCCCGCTCGGCCTTGTGGACGGGCCGCTGGAACTGGTGAAGCAGGGCCATCGCCTTTAAGAGCGTCAGGTACTTCTTCTGCTCGCGCCTCATCTTGAGCCCGTGCGCCGGATAGGTCAGCTTCCCAGCGAAGGGGTTCAGAACCTTCAGGGGGCGAAGAAGCCTCTGTGCGTTCTGGTGTAGCCTCATCGTCCGGTCACGCTCAGCCTGTCTTAACAATCCTTCAAGAGTGTCCTCGTCCCTTTGCGCCTTCAGTATCCTTGCCGTCTGCTCGTGCGTCTCGTTCACGGTAACTTCGAGGAAGCGGTTCCTCGTCTCATAGTCAAGCGCCTCGGGGTTCGTCGTCGTCAGCATGATCGCAACGGGGCCTCTCACGCGGTAGCTGTCGGTTTTCAGCTTGCCGGTTTGGGGATCGCTTCTCGTAGCCCCGATGGTGAGGGTTTGCGAGGATTGGAGGTTCCTTATCGCGTAGGTGGCGCTCTCCGCCCCGGTCTCTTCCTCTATCGCAAGCACCTTGTTGACCAGGGCGTCCTCCTCCTTGTAAAAGAGCGCCTGCCCCGTGATCCTTGTGTACTTCACCAGGCTCTCTTCGGGGACGAAGTCGCAAACCGCGTCCTGCACCGTGCTTTTGCCCGCCCCGGAGCGCGCGAGGATCATAAGTCCGAGTGGTTTGTCCAGGAGCCTTGAGATTGTCGCCAGATACCCCAGCGCAAGAGCTTCCCTTTCCCCAACACACCCGAGCCGCTCCATGTCCGCAAGCACGCGGTCGAGCAGGCGGGGATCCTTGAGAAGATCGATCGCTTCGCCGCGTTCCCTGTCGTTCATGGCCGAAGGGTCGTCCTTCTCCCTGGGCCTTGCCTTCAACCGTGCGCTCTCCAGGGAGTCGCAGAGAAGGAGAAGGTCCCTTGTCACCTTCGTGGCATCCGCCCCCAGGAGCTTCGCCGAAGTTTCGGCGTAGTGCTCCCTCGCCCTCGCACTGTAAAGGTCGAGCGTGTCGAGGTGGAACCTATCACCGATATTCAGCCTCACCGTAACCTTCAACCGGTCAAGGCCGTAGGAAGCAAGCCCCTTCACCGTGTATTTCCTCTCATCGAAGGTAAAAGCGAGGGAATCGGAGGAGTCCGGTGCCTCGACCGGAGGAGGAGAGGGCGGCGGAGCCACCAGCTCCTTCCACTTTTCCTTCGGATCTTCAGCTTCGCAGAGAAGCGCGTTCTGGTCCTTGTATCCCTTCATGTCAACGACGCGGGGATTGTAAAGGCTCAGGCTCTCAGCAAGGGCCGATGCCGCGCCCCTTCCGGCTTCGTCGCTATCGAGTGCGACGATCAGGTCGTTGCCTCTCCAGGTTTTCACGAAGGCTTCATGGTCGGAGGTCCAGCCGTTGATCCCCCACAGCGGCAAGGCCCCAGGCTCGCCCAAGATGATCAGCGACAAGGCATCGAGGATCGATTCGCAAAGAACCAGCCTTGAAGCGTCCCTTGCCCCCAAAGCGTTAAAAAGCCCGCGCCTCGGCCCGGGAAGGTAAAGGTGCTGGTCGCCTTCGATCCTGCGGCCGTAAAGGTTCACGACAGAACCGCCCTCAAGGATCGGAACAACAACACATCCCTTCATCAGCTCGCGCCCGCTCCCCGTGAGGACGCCAAGTTCCCTCAGATCCTTTTTCAGCGGGCTTTTTCCCGGTCTCTCCGTAAGCGATCCGTCGGAGTACCCTATCCTGAAGGCGCGGAGAAGCTCCGGGTTCCAGAGTTTTCTTTTCTCAAGGTATGCCCTTGCTTCCTTTGATGTGTTCAGCGTCTCGTGGTAATGGGATACGACGGTTTCAAGAAGCTTGATGGAAGGCTTCTCTTCCTTAGTTGCCTGGGGGGCCCCAAGCTCCTTCATAGCCTCCGGGAAGCTCATCCCCTTGAGCCTTACCAGCCACCCCAGCGCGTCACCTCCCGAAGGGTGGCCGTTGTTCCTGCACGCCCCCAGGCAGTTCCACAACCCCTTCTCCGGAGAGACAACCAGGGACGGCGTCTTGTCGTCGTGGAAGGGACAGCGCCCAATAAAGTCTTTTCCCTTCCTCTTCAGCTCCACACCCGAAGAACGGATCAAGGCCACAAGGTCAACGCCCCTCTTCACCGCCTCGATTTCAACTTGGGTGTAAAGCATTCGTCCCTCCTTCCTAAAACCTTGTCAAGGGGGTAAGGCCCCTTGCACGCCATTATAAAACAGCGTAAGATAATATTATAACGGATGGTAAGTCCGTGTCAAGTGGCAGGAGGCGTAAATGGATGCTCTTTTCAAAAGCGGGCCTATAATATCCTCTTACAGGGAGGCCCTCATGCCCATGGGAGAGAAGATTCAGGCATTAAGGAATACGAAAGGCTGGTCCCAGGAGGACCTTGCAAAAAAGTTAGGGACGACCGGCCCCAACGTGAGCCGCTGGGAGAACAACCACGGCACTCCCTCGGTGGAGTCGCTCAAGATACTGAGCAAGCTCTTCGATGTTTCCGTGGATTATTTCCTTTTTGAGGACGCTCCGCCGCGTCCCCCCGTTGGTTTCAACGATCCGGAGCTTGCCGAGCAGTTTTCCCAGATCGATCAGCTCGACGAAGTGGCCAGAACCTCCGTCAAGCGCATCATCAAGGCCCTCACCAACGAGAAGAAGATGCGCGAACTCCTGGCAGCAACCAGATAGATCCCTTCACCAGCTTTTTTCTTTTCCTTAGCCGCCCTCCACACGGGGCGGGCGGGCGGGGTGTAAGCAGTGCGCGCGGTGAGGGCGAAGCCCGAACGGGGCGCGACACCTGCGCCGCAAGCGCGGCGTCCTTTCGCCCCCGCCCGAAGGCGGACGCGCGGACGGCCCTTGCCCGCGTAAGTTCCCGGAGCGTTGCGACGGGCGTGTACATAAGATGCCTTATGTAAACCCGGAGGGCGAGCGGAGTGAAGCCGGGCGGGGAATGTCCGATAAGCGGCCGCTTATCGGAGGCGATCGCAAAGGCCGTGACGGTGGGAGGCCGGGAGGGACCCCCGGCACGACCCTTTGCCCTGAAGCCCGAAGCATGACCCGCACAAGAGGCGAACATAGCCGCTTACGCGGGCAAAAAGGCCATACAAGCGGCACTTGGGGCGGGGGCAGCTAAAGAAAGAAAACGGGGCTGCGCCCGCAGTCAGCCAAGGACCGAAGGGCCGGGCACGAGGGCGAAGACCCTGCCTCCGGGATGGATGGGTGGAAGGGAGAAGCTTCTAATTAAGAGAAGAAGCAGGGATGATAGAAAGAATGGCTGATAGGTGTCTAAGGATTTCTATATGCTAAGACATGAGCCAACATTTCACTTCAGTAACTTCCCATTTAGCGTTCACTTTCTTTAGCTTCACTCTGAATCCACGACCAGCCATACTGTCAGAATGCCATCCAAATCCACATTGTGCCTCAAAGTTTTCAAGAAGGTTGACTTCGTCAAGTGTCAGTAGTACACCTTCTTTGTTCGTTTTCTTGTCATAAACCTCTTTAAATTGCCCTTTTATTCTACATTCTGAAACAGGCCGCAGGGGGATTGGAAAAGAATGAACGGCAAGGAAGGAATCTGAAGGATTCTTACCATCAGGCATCTTAATGTAGCACGCATAGACCTCAAGCAGATTAAACTGCTGGTCGATTTCTTTCAAAGCTACATCTAATACAGCATGAAGAACAGCGGTCTCATCATCCGAGGAGATTGCCCTGTCAACTTTTCCTATGTCCCTATTTATAGGTGCACAGGAATCCATGGCCAGTGCTAATAGAAGCACAAAAATTACTTTTGCGTAAAAAACACGCTTAAAAATATTTTGCAATCTTTTTATTGAGAAATTCATCTAACCACCTATACAGCTCAATTGAATTAAAGTTGTTCTGGAACTTGCCATAGACCATATGTTGCCGACTGTAAGCAAAAAATTCACCTAATTGTCCGCCAAAACCCCGAAGATGAACTTGTTCATGACTTAAAGCCGAAGCGCCATAATAACCCCAATCACTGCTGCGGCGGGACATTTGATAGAATCCACCAGGCATATCAGTACGAATATATGTAGTTCCAGCGTATTTAGAGGAAGGGTCAAAGGTCATAGCATCAAATTGTGACATTGTTTCGTAATCTGATTTTGATGCGTCAGGGAAATCTGCTCTTAAATCAGTAGAAAGGGTGAAATTCTGTAGCGTCAGGCCATTCCTTTCACCGACCTCATCGAGCTTTGCAAGCATATCTCCAACAATTTGGTTACCCTCACTCTCTAACTGAAGGGTCTTTTTCTGCTCTTTGAGCGCGGCTCTCTGCTCTTTCGTTAGGTCCTTATTTTTAAGCTGTTGCTTTACATCGGCCAGCCCTTCCTTGATCTGGTCTTCAGTGTGCTGTCCTAACCTAATAAGCAACATCCCGGTGGGATCGTTGAAGTTCACTGGATTGTTTTGCACATACGCATAAAGATTCCAACTCTGTGGGTTTGCAGGGTTTCCGTTGATGGGATCCGGCCTCAAGAACCTCCCGATTGAAGATCCATAGTATCTTGCGTGCATCTAATGCTTCAATAGGTAGTTGGTCTCTTTCTTTAAAGTCAAGGTGTTGCCTTTCTTAATTGTGTAAATCCGCCTTTCATTTCTAATTAAGTCAATTTCAATTACGAATCCTTTTCCAAGGTTAGTACCATAACAAGTAGCAATAGAGTATTTGCACCAAAAAGCCCCATGAAGATGGCCATCACTTCCAATTGTCAACAAGGGAGTCATTGTGTGAGCATCTTTATCAACTAGGTAAACGCTAGAATCTGGATCAGACTGACGAAGAACTTTCTTCCCGTGTTCGAAAATGACTTCTTGGTCACGGTTTACTAGCAAACATAATTTGTTATCTTTATCACACAACAATTTAACTTCGGACAATTCGGTTATTGCAATTGGTTCTCCTGAAAAGGCTCCTTGCACTATATCCTGCAGGACTAATTCTGCCTTGCATCCAAAAAGATGTTTTAGCCAATCCCGCAGTTGATCGCATTCAGGTTTTTCTATAGTGGCTTGCAGCGAGGAACAACCGCAAGTGAACGCTGAAATTGAGATATACATCATAATAAACGCAATCCGATATTTCATTCATACCCTCCTAAATTTACACAGCCACTAAGGGCTCTTACTCATAAATGATTCAATTCCGTCAGCTATCTCACTGCCTATCTGCTCCGATTGAGTTTGCATAAGTTTCAGATCGGCGGCATTGTTTATGAATCCAACTTCAACCAATGCGGCGGGGATACCCGCTTTCGCAGATTCTCTTAGCACTTGGAATCCTCTCTCCTCAGTCCCACTTGTGGGCATTGTCGATTGCTTTGCAATTATCGCATCAGCTAAGTCTTTTGAATCTTCTCCTGAGTAAAAGACTTTCATCCCACTAGCGGTTGTTGGTTTTGGGTTTTCTAAACTGGTGTTCACATGAATACTTACGAAAACGTCAGAACCTGCCTCTTTAGCTTTGTTCACCCTCCATGTTAACTTAGGCGTCGAATCCTTAGGTGCCACATCTCCTTCCCTTGTTAGGGTCGCCTCAATTCCTTTTTTCTTTAAGGCATTCGAAATAGCCTTGGCAATTGCGAGTGAGATATCCTTTTCATAGACTTTCCCGTTTACCACGCCGGGATCGTTCCATTTATTTGGCTGATCGCCGTGGCCGGGATCTATCGTTGCCTTTTTCTTTTTTGCTTTCTTCTTATCGGAATCTTCCCCCTCATGTCCCGTCGGGTCGTTCATGTTGACGGGGTTTCCCCTCACGTAGCTGTACAGGTTCCAATTCTGCGGATTCAAAGGAGATCCGGTGACGTTGTCGGGTTTCATAAAGCGCCCTATATTTGATCCATAGTAACGGAAATGCATTAGATTCTGTAGCGACCGGTCCGGCCCGCTCCAATGAAACGCCCAGGGCGCTTGCGGGCGGGGCGTTTGAAGCGCTCCGGGGAGCATTGCGGGGGGCAGGGCTGTTTTGCCTATAAGCACGTTTTTCTCCATGGCCTTATTATACCACCGAAGCCTTGGCAAGAAGGGCGGCTAAAGAAAGAAGCGCTCCATGTCAACGGGGATTTCAGGATCGGGATCGTCAAGGGCTGCGCGGATGTCGAGCCTTTCCATCTCTTCCCTCAGGTGTTTTATCTCGACGTGGGTGTATATCTGCGTCGTTCCGATCCAGCTGTGGCCGAGCATTGCCTGTACGTGGCGTATTCCCGCGCCGTTCTCAAGAAGGTGGGTGGCGAAGGCGTGGCGCAAGAGGTGCGGTGTTATGACGGGATCGATCCCGGCGCTCTTGCAGTATTGAAGGAAGAGGGCATTGACGCTTTTCGGTTTCAGGCGGTTGCCGTGCTCGGTGATAAAGATGGCCTGGCTGAGTGGATTAAAGAGCGGCCTTCCTCGCTGAAGGTATCTGCCAAGCGTTAGCAAAGCCCTTTCACCGATTGGGACGAAGCGGTCTTTTCCTCCCTTGCCCTGTATCACGCTCACCACCCCGCCAGCCCTGTCAACGTGGTTTAAATCGAGCGCGCAAAGCTCCGAGCGCCTTAACCCCGTGCTGTAGAGAAGCTCGAAGATCGCTTTGTCCCTGAGGCCGCTGGAGCTTTCATCGGGGGAGGAGAGAAGCCGGAGTATCTGTTCCCTCGGCGGGGCCTTCCGGAAGCTCCGGGGGATCTTGCCGGGGGAGAGGGTCAAAGCGTCGCTTCTGACTGCACCGCCTTCCTTTGCCGCGAAGCTCAGGAAGCCTCTTATTACGACCTTCTCGTGCTGTAGCGTGAAGGGGCTTAAAGGGGTTTTGCCTTTAAGCCGCGACGGCCGCTTCGCTTCATCCGCTATGAAGCCTTCTATTGCTTCAAGGGTGATCCCGGAGAGATCGGTGATCCCTTTCCGGTAAAGGCGGCTAATGAAGAGATTTAAAAGGCAGGCGTAAACAGTCCGCGTTTGCTGAGCAAGCCCGCGAGCTGCAAGGTGGCCAAGGTATCTTGCGGTCCACTCGTCAAGCGTTTTCACGGGGATGGCAAGCCCTGTGCACCTTCTTTAAATCGGTAATGTCAACATGGGTGTATATCTCCGTCGTTGAGAGAGAGCTGTGGCCCAGAAGCACCTGGATCACCCTTATGTCCGCTCCCGCCTGCAACAAGTGCGTGGCGCAGGTGTGCCTGAGCGCGTGGGGCGTGATCGTCGCAGGCAAGCCCGCCTTTATCGCGTACTTGCGGACGAGGTCTATCAAGTTAAGCCCGGTGATCTTTCGTCCCGTTTTCGTTATAAAGAGAAGGCCGCGATCAGCTCCATTAACAAGAACGGGCCTTGCCTTCTCCAAGTAAAGCGCAAGCCAGTTCATGGCGATCCTTCCCGCAGGGACGACGCGGTCCTTCATTCCCTTGCCTGTCACCTGTATCTGCCCCATCTCCCTGTCAACGTCGCCGATCTTCAGGCTTCTCAGCTCCTCGTTGCGCATCCCGGTGGCGTAGAGAAGCTCAAGGATCGCACGGTCGCGCAAACCGAGAGAAGTTTTCGTGTCGGGCGCGCCCATGAGCGCGAGCACCTGTTTTCCCGTGAGTATGCCTCGCGGAAGAGCCTTGCGCCTCCTGGGCTGCTCCAAGGATGCCGCCGGGTCTGTAAAGATGGTTCCCTGCTTAAAGAGGTATTTAAAGAAGCCCATTAAAGCAGACAGCCTCAGGAGCTGGGTGGCGGTCGAGAGCGGGACGCTCTTTTTCCCCTTGTTCCATTCTGAGAAGTAGAGCCAGTTCTGGTAAGCCGCCATGTCTTTATAAGATAAGGAAGAGAGGTCCTCCGCCTTCGTCTCATTTTCAAGGTAGTCCAGGAAGAAGCGCAGGTGCGACTCTATGCTCTCTATCGTCCTCGGGGCGTAGTTCAGCGCCTTCAGGTGTTCGAGGTACCTTGCCTTAAGTAATTGCCATTGCCTTTTCGGAGCCGCCATTTTTTTCCTTTAGTTGCGTTTTTCGCATTTGCTCACAAGGTTCATCCAACCTACTGATATACAGTAAGTTATAGTCATTTCAATAATTCACAAGGTTCCTCCAGGTTCACAAGGTTGTCTGCAACCAACTCAATTTCAAGGAGATGCAGGCAGCGCCCGGGACCGCGCCAAATCCGCGAGGTTCACAAGGTTGTAACCAGCTTGGAAGGCGCTTCGTCGTCCTCTTCAAGAAGGGCGTACTGCGTCCTTCTTCCGCTTCCCCCGAAGATGATCGAGACGTATTCAAGGTCGCAAAGCTCCTTAAGGTGCGTGCGCAGCTGCCATTCCGTCCATCCCGTCGCCTTGCGCAGTTCCCGCCTCGATACCGTCGGCTCGGGCACAGGCATCTCCGGAGGCAGGTCCTTCCGGAGCGCCTCGCCCTTTGCCTTCACGAGCGCCTTTATCTCTTCGTAGAGAGAGCGGCCGGGCGCGGACAGCTCGTCAAGGCCCCGCGCAAGCGCGCCGCCCGCGAGCGCGTCCACGCGCTTGATGTCCTCTTTCGTGATCTCGACGTACTCGATGCGGACCCCCGCCCGCTCCGCGCTTTTAACGGGGCGCTGGAACTGGTGAAGCAATGCCATTGCCTTAAGGAGGGTGAGGTATTTCTTCTGCTCGCGCCTCATCCTCAGGCCGTGAGCGGGATAAGTCAGCTTGTCCGCGAAGGGGTTCAAGACCTTCAAGGGACGGAGAAGCCTCTGGACGTTCTGGTGAAGCCTCATCGTCCTTTCCCTCTCGGCCTGTCTCAGCAATCCCTCAAGTGTGTCCTCGTCCCTCTGGGCTTTCAATATCCTTGCCGTCTGCTCATGTGTCTCGTTCACGGTAACTTCAAGGAAGCGGTTCCTTGTTTCGTAGTCGAGCGCCTCGGGATTCGTAGTCGTCAGCATGATGGCCACAGGGCCCCTCACGCGGTAGCTGTCGGTCCTAAGTTTGCCGGTTTGGGGATCGGTGCGCGTCGCCCCGATGGTCAAGGTCTGCGAGGATTGAAGGTTCCTTATGGCGTATGTCGCGCTCTCCGCCCCGGTCTCTTCCTCTATCGCCAGCACCTTGTTCACCAGGGCGTCTTCCTCCTTGTAAAAGAGCGCCTGCCCTGTGATCCTCGTGTACTTCACCAGGCTCTCCTCGGGAACGAAGTCGCAGACAGCGTCCTGCACCGTGCTTTTTCCTGCCCCGGATCTCGCGAGGATCATCAATCCCAGCGGCTTATCCAAGAGCCTTGATATCGTCGCCAGATAACCAAGCGCGAGAGCTTCACGCTCACCCACACACCCCAGCCGCTCCATGTCGGCAAGCACCCGGTCAAGCAACTTGGAATCTTTGAGCAACGACAAGGCTTCTTCGCGCTCGCCGGCATTCATGGCCGAAGGGTCTTCCTCCTTCGGCTTCACGCGAAGGCGGGCCTTTTCCAAAGAGTCGCAAAGAAGAAGCAGGTCGTGTGTTACTTTTACAGTATCCGTTCCCAAAAGCTTCGCGGAGGTTTCGGCGAAGTGCTCCCTTGCCCTCGCGCTGTAAAGGTCTATCGTGTCCAGATGGAAGCCTTCTCCAACATTCAGCTTTACAGTCACCTTCAGTCTGTCAAAGCCGTAGGCCGCAAGCCCTCTCACGGTATATTTCCGATCATCGAAGGCGAAGCAAAGAGAATCGGAGATTCCTTGTGCCTCGACCGGAGGAGGAGAGGGCGGCGGCGCCGCAATCTCCTCCCATGCTTTCTTCGGGTCTTCAGCCATGCAGAGAAGTTCGTTCGGGTCTTTATACTCTTTGAGGTCAATGACGCGGGGATTGTAAGCGGAGAGGCTTTCAGCGAGAGCCGAAGCCGCGCCTTTTCCAGCTTCGTCGCTATCGAGGGCGATTACCAACTCGTTTCCCCGCCAGTTCTTCATGAAGCCCTCGTGGTCTTCCGTCCAGCCGTTGATCCCCCACAGAGGAAGCGCCCCGTGCTCTCCCATAATGATCAGCGACAGCGCGTCGAGGATCGATTCGCAAAGCACCAGGCGCGAGGCGTCCTTCGCCCCAGCCGCGTTGAAGAGCCCGCGCCTCTGGCCGGGAAGGTAAAGGTGCTGGTCGCCTTCCACCCTGCGCCCGTAGAGGTTCACCACGGCCGTTCCCTTGAGGATCGGGACAACAACACATCCCTTCATCAGCTCGCGGCCTGATCCAGTGAGGACGCCAAGTTCCCTCAGTTCCTTCTTGAGAGGGCTTTTTCCAAGCCTCTCAACAAGCGACCCGTCCGCGTAGCCGACCCGGAAGGCGCGGAGGGTCTCCAGACTCCAGAGATGCCGCTGTTCAAGGTAAGCCCTTGCTTCCTTGGATGTGGTGAGGGTTTCATGGTAGTGCGAGACGACCGTTTCAAGAAGATGATGGGAAGGCTTCTCTTCTTTAGCCGCAGGAGGGGTCCCAAGCTCCTTCATCGCCTCCGGGAAGTTCATCCCCTTGAACCTGACCAGCCACCCGAGGGCGTCGCCCCCCGAAGGGTGGCCGTTTCCCTTGCAAGCTCCCAAGCAGTTCCATAAGCCCTTCTCCGGAGAGACGACCAGGGAAGGAGTCTTGTCGTCGTGGAAGGGGCAGCGCCCCACAAAGTCTTTTCCCTTCCGTTTGAGCTCCACACCCGAAGAGCGGATCAGCGCCACAAGGTCAACGCCCCTTTTCACCGCCTCGATTTCCGCTTGGGTGTAAAGCATGTCAACCCCCTTTCGTGCAACTATTACTATTTCATGTTATGCTACATTTGTCAAGGGGGTCCGATATGAGGGTGTATATTCTCAGCATGGAGTTTAGGAAGTTGATCTCGAAAAGACTTAGAGAGGCAAGGCTCGCGAAGGGCTACACACAGGAGCAGCTCGCGCAGATCTCCGGCATCCACCTGAAGGCGATCGCCAAGTACGAAACGGAAGTGATCATCCCAACCGCAGAAACGCTCAAGAAGCTCTCCGAGGCGCTTGAGGTGAGCAGCGATTACTTCCTTTTCCCGCAGGCCAGGATGAACGGCATCCCCAAGGTGCAGGACCCCGATCTCTACGAGCAGTACTTCGTCCTCGAAGCACTCGACGAGACGGAGAGGGAAGCCGCTCTCACGCTTTTGAAGGCCCTCATCGCCAGCCACAAGCTCAGGGAACTCACCGCCACGCTACCCGACAACAAACCACAGAACGGTAAAAAGCAGAACAAGCACGCCGCTACCTGATTTTTTCTTTTCCTTAGCCGCCCTTCACATCGGGCGGGCGGGCGGGGTGTAAGCAGCGCGGCCGGTGAGGGCGAAGCCCGAACGGGCCGCGACAATTGCGCCGCAAGCGCGGCGTTCTTTTGCCCCCGCCCGAAGACGGCCGCAGGGACGGACCAAAGCCCGGGGAAGTTAACATAATACACCTGTTATGTTAACCCGTTGGGCGAGCGGCGCGATACTTTGCCGCAAGGTCTGATAACGGGCCCGTTATCGGAAGCCCGCTAAGCAAGGCGAGCGACGGGACGGGAGGTCGGGAGGGAACCGCCCGGCGCAAGCCTTGCCGGGTGACTTGCGGCCCGGCCCCAACAAGAGCGCCGCCGCTTGCACGGGCAAAGGGACGGACAGAAGGACGCTTGGGGCGGGGGTAACTAAAGAAAGAAACGGGGCTGCGCCCGCAGTCAGCCAAGGACCGAAGGGCCGCGCACGAGGGGGCAGACCTACCGACCTATTTTTCTTTTTGCGTATTCCAGTTTATTTCTTTCAGTGGGCGATAGCTTATTTTCAAATGGCTTGCATATCTTGATGTAATCTGCAAAGCGTCTATCCTTCCATGCACTTGTTGCTTTTTCAATCACTCGTCTGAGTTCAATGTTCTCTAAATAGTTGTCAGATAGTTTTTTTTGAATCTCAGTCAACCTAGCGAAAGTATTAGCGTCACCCTTCAATGCATCCACACCGTATACCTTAACCCATTCTGCTATTTTATCTACAATTGGTATCATGGTTTCTGTGGTGCTCGCCTGGTAAAATTCGTACCCCAATTCCTCTCTCACGCCCGCAAGCTCTAATAGATCGAACAAAGAGAAGCGCTCTTCAAGGTCAACATCATGATCTTTGTTACGAGGACCAACTTCAAAACCTATTTCATAGGATGTCCTGCCATGGTAGATGTTAACAAAGGTCAAATTACATTCATACCTGATGAAGGTATCATTTGCCACCACGCATTTATATCCATAATCACGCTCTAGGAAATAGAAGGCCTTAATGGCCATTTCTTTAAAACCTAATAACCGCATCTGATCCTTGCCTGCCATGCTTGTTGGCCTTTCATCCCATTTCTATTGGTTTGGTGGATACCATTTTGTTGTCTTGGGGTCATAGGTCCACCCTTTGTTCTGGAGAAGTTCTCTTTCTGCGCGAAGAAATCCTGTATTGTCTCTTAACGCCCCTGTTTTAGGATTTACCGACGCGTCCCTAATAGGCTGCCCTTTCCCCATCTCTGCTCTCAAAGCACCAGAGTTTTGTTTCCAATTGGCTTTTGGGTTGCCCTTATCTGGAAGTTTTAAAGTGCTTTCTCCAGACTTGAGTGCACCAGGTTTTTTAAGATCATCCAATTTGCCAATAACAGAAGTAGGTCCAGGTTCTCCAACCCCAGCTGCTTTTGCTGGCAACGCCATCGTGAGCGCCAATGCTCCTGCTCTACCAGCATCCTGTGAAACAGCAGCCACTATTTCCTCACCAGATGCGCCACTCCCGATAGCTTCACCAGTCGCATCACCCACTAGGAACATGTCTCCGGAGCCTGCCACCATGTCGCCGACTGTCCCTAACGCGGCATCAACGGTAACACCAACTGTACCACCTTCATTAGCTTCATCCCCAGCGTTTGAAATCGCGGCACCAGCTTGCTCAAATTTAGCTGCAACACCGTGCCAGAAGTCAGACCATGCTCCGTGCCCTGTTGGGTCATTGAAATTAACTGGATTTCCTTTAACATAAGCGTACAAGTTCCAGCTTTGCGGGTTTTCAAGACACTGATCCGGCGCGTCATCCGGCCTCAAGAACCTGGCAATTGAACTTCCATAGAATCTTGCGTGCATTAGATTCTGTAGCGACCGGTCCGGCCCGCTCCAATGAAACGCCCAGGGCGCTTGCGGGCGGGGCGTTTGAAGCGCTCCGGGGAGCATTGCGGGGGGCAGGGCTGTTTTGCCTATAAGCACGTTTTTCTCCATGGCCTTATTATACCACCGAAGCCTTGGCAAGAAGGGCGGCTAAAGAAAGAAGCGCTCCATGTCAACGGGGATTTCAGGATCGGGATCGTCAAGGGCTGCGCGGATGTCGAGCCTTTCCATCTCTTCCCTCAGGTGTTTTATCTCGACGTGGGTGTATATCTGCGTCGTTCCGATCCAGCTGTGGCCGAGCATTGCCTGTACGTGGCGTATTCCCGCGCCGTTCTCAAGAAGGTGGGTGGCGAAGGCGTGGCGCAAGAGGTGCGGTGTTATGACGGGATCGATCCCGGCGCTCTTGCAGTATTGAAGGAAGAGGGCATTGACGCTTTTCGGTTTCAGGCGGTTGCCGTGCTCGGTGATAAAGATGGCCTGGCTGAGTGGATTAAAGAGCGGCCTTCCTCGCTGAAGGTATCTGCCAAGCGTTAGCAAAGCCCTTTCACCGATTGGGACGAAGCGGTCTTTTCCTCCCTTGCCCTGTATCACGCTCACCACCCCGCCAGCCCTGTCAACGTGGTTTAAATCGAGCGCGCAAAGCTCCGAGCGCCTTAACCCCGTGCTGTAGAGAAGCTCGAAGATCGCTTTGTCCCTGAGGCCGCTGGAGCTTTCATCGGGGGAGGAGAGAAGCCGGAGTATCTGTTCCCTCGGCGGGGCCTTCCGGAAGCTCCGGGGGATCTTGCCGGGGGAGAGGGTCAAAGCGTCGCTTCTGACTGCACCGCCTTCCTTTGCCGCGAAGCTCAGGAAGCCTCTTATTACGACCTTCTCGTGCTGTAGCGTGAAGGGGCTTAAAGGGGTTTTGCCTTTAAGCCGCGACGGCCGCTTCGCTTCATCCGCTATGAAGCCTTCTATTGCTTCAAGGGTGATCCCGGAGAGATCGGTGATCCCTTTCCGGTAAAGGCGGCTAATGAAGAGATTTAAAAGGCAGGCGTAAACAGTCCGCGTTTGCTGAGCAAGCCCGCGAGCTGCAAGGTGGCCAAGGTATCTTGCGGTCCACTCGTCAAGCGTTTTCACGGGGATGGCAAGCCCTGTGCACCTTCTTTAAATCGGTAATGTCAACATGGGTGTATATCTCCGTCGTTGAGAGAGAGCTGTGGCCCAGAAGCACCTGGATCACCCTTATGTCCGCTCCCGCCTGCAACAAGTGCGTGGCGCAGGTGTGCCTGAGCGCGTGGGGCGTGATCGTCGCAGGCAAGCCCGCCTTTATCGCGTACTTGCGGACGAGGTCTATCAAGTTAAGCCCGGTGATCTTTCGTCCCGTTTTCGTTATAAAGAGAAGGCCGCGATCAGCTCCATTAACAAGAACGGGCCTTGCCTTCTCCAAGTAAAGCGCAAGCCAGTTCATGGCGATCCTTCCCGCAGGGACGACGCGGTCCTTCATTCCCTTGCCTGTCACCTGTATCTGCCCCATCTCCCTGTCAACGTCGCCGATCTTCAGGCTTCTCAGCTCCTCGTTGCGCATCCCGGTGGCGTAGAGAAGCTCAAGGATCGCACGGTCGCGCAAACCGAGAGAAGTTTTCGTGTCGGGCGCGCCCATGAGCGCGAGCACCTGTTTTCCCGTGAGTATGCCTCGCGGAAGAGCCTTGCGCCTCCTGGGCTGCTCCAAGGATGCCGCCGGGTCTGTAAAGATGGTTCCCTGCTTAAAGAGGTATTTAAAGAAGCCCATTAAAGCAGACAGCCTCAGGAGCTGGGTGGCGGTCGAGAGCGGGACGCTCTTTTTCCCCTTGTTCCATTCTGAGAAGTAGAGCCAGTTCTGGTAAGCCGCCATGTCTTTATAAGATAAGGAAGAGAGGTCCTCCGCCTTCGTCTCATTTTCAAGGTAGTCCAGGAAGAAGCGCAGGTGCGACTCTATGCTCTCTATCGTCCTCGGGGCGTAGTTCAGCGCCTTCAGGTGTTCGAGGTACCTTGCCTTAAGTAATTGCCATTGCCTTTTCGGAGCCGCCATTTTTTTCCTTTAGTTGCGTTTTTCGCATTTGCTCACAAGGTTCATCCAACCTACTGATATACAGTAAGTTATAGTCATTTCAATAATTCACAAGGTTCCTCCAGGTTCACAAGGTTGTCTGCAACCAACTCAATTTCAAGGAGATGCAGGCAGCGCCCGGGACCGCGCCAAATCCGCGAGGTTCACAAGGTTGTAACCAGCTTGGAAGGCGCTTCGTCGTCCTCTTCAAGAAGGGCGTACTGCGTCCTTCTTCCGCTTCCCCCGAAGATGATCGAGACGTATTCAAGGTCGCAAAGCTCCTTAAGGTGCGTGCGCAGCTGCCATTCCGTCCATCCCGTCGCCTTGCGCAGTTCCCGCCTCGATACCGTCGGCTCGGGCACAGGCATCTCCGGAGGCAGGTCCTTCCGGAGCGCCTCGCCCTTTGCCTTCACGAGCGCCTTTATCTCTTCGTAGAGAGAGCGGCCGGGCGCGGACAGCTCGTCAAGGCCCCGCGCAAGCGCGCCGCCCGCGAGCGCGTCCACGCGCTTGATGTCCTCTTTCGTGATCTCGACGTACTCGATGCGGACCCCCGCCCGCTCCGCGCTTTTAACGGGGCGCTGGAACTGGTGAAGCAATGCCATTGCCTTAAGGAGGGTGAGGTATTTCTTCTGCTCGCGCCTCATCCTCAGGCCGTGAGCGGGATAAGTCAGCTTGTCCGCGAAGGGGTTCAAGACCTTCAAGGGACGGAGAAGCCTCTGGACGTTCTGGTGAAGCCTCATCGTCCTTTCCCTCTCGGCCTGTCTCAGCAATCCCTCAAGTGTGTCCTCGTCCCTCTGGGCTTTCAATATCCTTGCCGTCTGCTCATGTGTCTCGTTCACGGTAACTTCAAGGAAGCGGTTCCTTGTTTCGTAGTCGAGCGCCTCGGGATTCGTAGTCGTCAGCATGATGGCCACAGGGCCCCTCACGCGGTAGCTGTCGGTCCTAAGTTTGCCGGTTTGGGGATCGGTGCGCGTCGCCCCGATGGTCAAGGTCTGCGAGGATTGAAGGTTCCTTATGGCGTATGTCGCGCTCTCCGCCCCGGTCTCTTCCTCTATCGCCAGCACCTTGTTCACCAGGGCGTCTTCCTCCTTGTAAAAGAGCGCCTGCCCTGTGATCCTCGTGTACTTCACCAGGCTCTCCTCGGGAACGAAGTCGCAGACAGCGTCCTGCACCGTGCTTTTTCCTGCCCCGGATCTCGCGAGGATCATCAATCCCAGCGGCTTATCCAAGAGCCTTGATATCGTCGCCAGATAACCAAGCGCGAGAGCTTCACGCTCACCCACACACCCCAGCCGCTCCATGTCGGCAAGCACCCGGTCAAGCAACTTGGAATCTTTGAGCAACGACAAGGCTTCTTCGCGCTCGCCGGCATTCATGGCCGAAGGGTCTTCCTCCTTCGGCTTCACGCGAAGGCGGGCCTTTTCCAAAGAGTCGCAAAGAAGAAGCAGGTCGTGTGTTACTTTTACAGTATCCGTTCCCAAAAGCTTCGCGGAGGTTTCGGCGAAGTGCTCCCTTGCCCTCGCGCTGTAAAGGTCTATCGTGTCCAGATGGAAGCCTTCTCCAACATTCAGCTTTACAGTCACCTTCAGTCTGTCAAAGCCGTAGGCCGCAAGCCCTCTCACGGTATATTTCCGATCATCGAAGGCGAAGCAAAGAGAATCGGAGATTCCTTGTGCCTCGACCGGAGGAGGAGAGGGCGGCGGCGCCGCAATCTCCTCCCATGCTTTCTTCGGGTCTTCAGCCATGCAGAGAAGTTCGTTCGGGTCTTTATACTCTTTGAGGTCAATGACGCGGGGATTGTAAGCGGAGAGGCTTTCAGCGAGAGCCGAAGCCGCGCCTTTTCCAGCTTCGTCGCTATCGAGGGCGATTACCAACTCGTTTCCCCGCCAGTTCTTCATGAAGCCCTCGTGGTCTTCCGTCCAGCCGTTGATCCCCCACAGAGGAAGCGCCCCGTGCTCTCCCATAATGATCAGCGACAGCGCGTCGAGGATCGATTCGCAAAGCACCAGGCGCGAGGCGTCCTTCGCCCCAGCCGCGTTGAAGAGCCCGCGCCTCTGGCCGGGAAGGTAAAGGTGCTGGTCGCCTTCCACCCTGCGCCCGTAGAGGTTCACCACGGCCGTTCCCTTGAGGATCGGGACAACAACACATCCCTTCATCAGCTCGCGGCCTGATCCAGTGAGGACGCCAAGTTCCCTCAGTTCCTTCTTGAGAGGGCTTTTTCCAAGCCTCTCAACAAGCGACCCGTCCGCGTAGCCGACCCGGAAGGCGCGGAGGGTCTCCAGACTCCAGAGATGCCGCTGTTCAAGGTAAGCCCTTGCTTCCTTGGATGTGGTGAGGGTTTCATGGTAGTGCGAGACGACCGTTTCAAGAAGATGATGGGAAGGCTTCTCTTCTTTAGCCGCAGGAGGGGTCCCAAGCTCCTTCATCGCCTCCGGGAAGTTCATCCCCTTGAACCTGACCAGCCACCCGAGGGCGTCGCCCCCCGAAGGGTGGCCGTTTCCCTTGCAAGCTCCCAAGCAGTTCCATAAGCCCTTCTCCGGAGAGACGACCAGGGAAGGAGTCTTGTCGTCGTGGAAGGGGCAGCGCCCCACAAAGTCTTTTCCCTTCCGTTTGAGCTCCACACCCGAAGAGCGGATCAGCGCCACAAGGTCAACGCCCCTTTTCACCGCCTCGATTTCCGCTTGGGTGTAAAGCATGTCAACCCCCTTTCGTGCAACTATTACTATTTCATGTTATGCTACATTTGTCAAGGGGGTCCGATATGAGGGTGTATATTCTCAGCATGGAGTTTAGGAAGTTGATCTCGAAAAGACTTAGAGAGGCAAGGCTCGCGAAGGGCTACACACAGGAGCAGCTCGCGCAGATCTCCGGCATCCACCTGAAGGCGATCGCCAAGTACGAAACGGAAGTGATCATCCCAACCGCAGAAACGCTCAAGAAGCTCTCCGAGGCGCTTGAGGTGAGCAGCGATTACTTCCTTTTCCCGCAGGCCAGGATGAACGGCATCCCCAAGGTGCAGGACCCCGATCTCTACGAGCAGTACTTCGTCCTCGAAGCACTCGACGAGACGGAGAGGGAAGCCGCTCTCACGCTTTTGAAGGCCCTCATCGCCAGCCACAAGCTCAGGGAACTCACCGCCACGCTACCCGACAACAAACCACAGAACGGTAAAAAGCAGAACAAGCACGCCGCTACCTGATTTTTTCTTTTCCTTAGCCGCCCTTCACATCGGGCGGGCGGGCGGGGTGTAAGCAGCGCGGCCGGTGAGGGCGAAGCCCGAACGGGCCGCGACAATTGCGCCGCAAGCGCGGCGTTCTTTTGCCCCCGCCCGAAGACGGCCGCAGGGACGGACCAAAGCCCGGGGAAGTTAACATAATACACCTGTTATGTTAACCCGTTGGGCGAGCGGCGCGATACTTTGCCGCAAGGTCTGATAACGGGCCCGTTATCGGAAGCCCGCTAAGCAAGGCGAGCGACGGGACGGGAGGTCGGGAGGGAACCGCCCGGCGCAAGCCTTGCCGGGTGACTTGCGGCCCGGCCCCAACAAGAGCGCCGCCGCTTGCACGGGCAAAGGGACGGACAGAAGGACGCTTGGGGCGGGGGTAACTAAAGAAAGAAACGGGGCTGCGCCCGCAGTCAGCCAAGGACCGAAGGGCCGCGCACGAGGGGGCAGACCTACCGACCTATTTTTCTTTTTGCGTATTCCAGTTTATTTCTTTCAGTGGGCGATAGCTTATTTTCAAATGGCTTGCATATCTTGATGTAATCTGCAAAGCGTCTATCCTTCCATGCACTTGTTGCTTTTTCAATCACTCGTCTGAGTTCAATGTTCTCTAAATAGTTGTCAGATAGTTTTTTTTGAATCTCAGTCAACCTAGCGAAAGTATTAGCGTCACCCTTCAATGCATCCACACCGTATACCTTAACCCATTCTGCTATTTTATCTACAATTGGTATCATGGTTTCTGTGGTGCTCGCCTGGTAAAATTCGTACCCCAATTCCTCTCTCACGCCCGCAAGCTCTAATAGATCGAACAAAGAGAAGCGCTCTTCAAGGTCAACATCATGATCTTTGTTACGAGGACCAACTTCAAAACCTATTTCATAGGATGTCCTGCCATGGTAGATGTTAACAAAGGTCAAATTACATTCATACCTGATGAAGGTATCATTTGCCACCACGCATTTATATCCATAATCACGCTCTAGGAAATAGAAGGCCTTAATGGCCATTTCTTTAAAACCTAATAACCGCATCTGATCCTTGCCTGCCATGCTTGTTGGCCTTTCATCCCATTTCTATTGGTTTGGTGGATACCATTTTGTTGTCTTGGGGTCATAGGTCCACCCTTTGTTCTGGAGAAGTTCTCTTTCTGCGCGAAGAAATCCTGTATTGTCTCTTAACGCCCCTGTTTTAGGATTTACCGACGCGTCCCTAATAGGCTGCCCTTTCCCCATCTCTGCTCTCAAAGCACCAGAGTTTTGTTTCCAATTGGCTTTTGGGTTGCCCTTATCTGGAAGTTTTAAAGTGCTTTCTCCAGACTTGAGTGCACCAGGTTTTTTAAGATCATCCAATTTGCCAATAACAGAAGTAGGTCCAGGTTCTCCAACCCCAGCTGCTTTTGCTGGCAACGCCATCGTGAGCGCCAATGCTCCTGCTCTACCAGCATCCTGTGAAACAGCAGCCACTATTTCCTCACCAGATGCGCCACTCCCGATAGCTTCACCAGTCGCATCACCCACTAGGAACATGTCTCCGGAGCCTGCCACCATGTCGCCGACTGTCCCTAACGCGGCATCAACGGTAACACCAACTGTACCACCTTCATTAGCTTCATCCCCAGCGTTTGAAATCGCGGCACCAGCTTGCTCAAATTTAGCTGCAACACCGTGCCAGAAGTCAGACCATGCTCCGTGCCCTGTTGGGTCATTGAAATTAACTGGATTTCCTTTAACATAAGCGTACAAGTTCCAGCTTTGCGGGTTTTCAAGACACTGATCCGGCGCGTCATCCGGCCTCAAGAACCTGGCAATTGAACTTCCATAGAATCTTGCGTGCATGTAATCATACCCGGTTGCCTTGTCCCTCTCGTGCCCCGTGTACTGGTGGGTGTTCTTGGCCGTGTCGCTTGCCCCTGTCGGATAGGGCGGTATCTCGACGCCGAAAGGCTCGTAGTCGTGCC
>Ga0209200_1001531_pt1 | contig 22989 bp, 17 predicted proteins | sample AD_UKC033_MetaG_FD_184406 | JGI IMG/M metagenome (GOLD analysis project Ga0209200, IMG submission 184406) | Active sludge microbial communities of municipal wastewater-treating anaerobic digesters from USA - AD_UKC033_MetaG (SPAdes) (version 2) | ecosystem: Engineered > Bioreactor > Anaerobic >... | reverse complement strand
CCGGGAAAATCGGCCCAGAAACGGTCGCGAAAGCCGGGCGGATTGTACTCCCAGTGCCACGGTTCGTTTTGGTAGGGATACCAGCCGAATTCCTCGCCCCGCAACAGCAGCCATTTATGGACGGGAGACTGGCGCATCCGGACCAGTTCCGACATCGGACGGGTGAATGTTTCGCGCGTTTGGAACTCGCCCGCCTGGCTCATCTTGAAATCAATGGCCAGGCCGAGGGAGTGCGCTGAAAAGCTGGCCACGGCATGGGCATTCCGATCTCGCGCCGCATTCGCGCGGGCCGTTTCCGGCGAGCGATGTGCCGACAGAATGATCAGTTCCACGCCGTCGGCCCGTGCGCGCGCGCGCATCCGGAGAAACGAGGTCAACGCGTGCCGGTTCAGTTTCCACTGTTCCTGCCCCGCGACGGCCCGCCATTGGTTGGTGATGTACCCCCAAACGGCCGCATTCACCTCCTGCCGCAACACCACCGCGGCGCGCGAACGGTTGGCCCGGCGCTCCGGACGCACCAAATCCAGCGCGTCCACCATGACGTCGGCAAACTGCTCATTCGGACCTTCTGGGCCGCCGGGAAAGTCGTCGTCGTGCCAGGGAAAGTTGCGGAAATGATCGCTCAACTCCGGCCCCAAAATGTCCAAACCCGAACAGTTTGGATCGTGAATGAATTTTCGCTCCAGCGCGCGCAGAAGCCGGCACTGGCCGGCGCCGGTGGCGTCGGCCAATGCGCGGTCAAAGGCGGCTTGAACCTCAGGATCGCCGTTGCGATCCCGCAACGTGGCCCAAATATAATCGGCGGGTAAACGCGACGCGCCAGCCGCGGCGAGGTCCGCCGTCGCCGCCATCAAGCGCATGGCCGATTGGGTGGTGCCGGGTTTGGCTCTGGGCAGGACCGCGCAGCCGGTGAGCAGCAACGTCACCGCAAGCAACCGCAGTCCATTCCAAACGTGACCCGTCATGGGTTTCATACTGGGCAAGTTGCTGCTGCGCGTCAACCGATCTGCCCGTAGGTTGACCGCCGCGGAACGTCCCGGGGCGGGCCCCCGGGCCGCGGCGTAGCGGCGCCGGGACAAACGCGCCGGCCGCCCCGCTTATTCCCGGATGAAGTAGCTCAGGTTTTCCAGCTCGATGGCCAGGTTCACGTTGTTGAGCATGACGTTCTTTGGCACGTGGAGGACGACGGGGGAAAAGTTCAAAATGCCCAGCACGCCGCACTCCACCAGCTGGTTGACCACTCCCTGGGCGGCTTCCGCCGGCACGGTGACAATGGCCATTTTCACACTGTGGGCGCGCACGAATTCCGCCAGCTGATTCATGCCATACACCGGACGCTTGATCTCCTTGTTCCGACGCCGTCCCGGCTCGATATCGAACGCCGCCAGGATCTCGAATCCTTCCTTTTCAAAGCCGCGATAGGACAGCAGGGCCAGCCCCAGATTTCCCAGGCCGATCAAGATAACAGGGCGCAGGCGTGACGCGCCCAGCTCATTGGTGATTTGCTGGTATAAATCCTTCACGTCGTAACCAAGCCCCCGCGTGCCGAACGTGCCCAAATAAGCAAGGTCCTTCCGCAATTGGGTGGGTTTGACCCCGGCGGCTTTGGCCAGGGCCTCGCTGGAAATGGTCTGCGTCGCCTGCTCGCACAAGGGGGCCAGACAGCGCAAGTAAGTGGACAGCCGGTACACGGTTTTGCGCGGAATTTCTGGTCGCCGGTTCTTTTTCAAGGTGGCCAAAAATAAACTGCGGCGCGGGGCGAGGCAATCCAAGGCATGAATTTTTTCGCCAACCGGATGCCGCGGGTCTGGAGAAAACCCGGCGTGACTCCGGTGGCGGGCTTTGCTTGACTGGTGGGCAAACATGAAACGCCCCCTGGTGCCCGTGGCGTTGTACTATGCCGTTGGACTGTTGCTGGGCGGACTCGTCCAACCACCGCTTGTGTTGCTGTTTACCGCGAGCCTGCTCTGCCTGATCCTGGCCTTGGGCCGGACATCGGACCGTGCCTGGTTGCCGGCCCTTTGCCTGGTTTTTCTGGGTTGGACGAATCTGGTCCGATGCACCGCGGTGATTTCGCCATACGATTTACGAATTCAACTGGGCAACGCCCCCGTGTTGGGCACCCTGCGCGGCACCCTGGCCGAAACACCAAGCCTGCGCGTGCATGAACGCGACGGCCAGGAACTGGCCCGGACCCTGGTGACGCTGCACGTATCCGCTCTGGCCACGAACGGAGGGTGGTTGCCAGCCTTCGGCCAGGTGCTGGTCTCGACTCGCGGCAATTTGGAGCCGCCCGGATTCAGCGGCCAGGAGATCGAAGTGAGCGGAGTCATTGCTCCGCCTCCGGATCGCTTGGCCGAGGGGCTCTTCAGCTACCGGAATTATCTGGCCCACCAATCCATTTATTACCAGCTGACGACCGATGCCGCGCATTGGAAAGTGATGAATCCTTCCGCGCCGCCCCCGCTGGCCGACCGCTTCCAAGCCTGGGCCAAGCGGACCCTGGCCGCCGGCCTGCCGGAACAGGACGAGCCATTGCGCCTGCTTTGGGCCATGACGCTGGGCTGGAAGACGGCGCTGACCGGGGAGGTCAGCGAACCATTCATGAAATCCGGCACGATGCACATCTTCGCCATTTCGGGGCTGCACATTGCCTTGATCGCCGGCATTTTGGTCAGTCTGTTGCGGGTGGCGCGCTTGCCCCGGAGGGGATGCGGCCTGGTGGTGGTCCCCCTGCTCTGGTTTTATACTGCGGCCACAGGCTGGCAGCCTTCCGCGATCCGCTCCGCCATCATGATGAGCATCGTTGTGGGGGGGTGGTCGCTGAGCCGCCCCAGCGACTTGCTAAACTCGCTGGCGGCCGCCGCCTTCATCATCCTGCTGTGGCAGCCCCAGCAGTTGTTTCAAGCCAGCTTCCAGCTTTCCTTTTTCGTGGTGCTCAGCATTGCCTTGTTGGTGCCGCCGTTGCAACGCGGAATTGACCGGCGGCTGGCATTGGACTCCTTTCTGGCGCCGGAAATCATTCCCCAATGGCAGCGGCTCGCCCGCACGGGGTTGCGCAACCTCCTGCTGACCCTGGCCACTTCACTGGCCGCCTGGCTGGGCGCGCTGCCGCTGACCGCCTACTATTTTCACATCTGCAGTCCGGTCACGTTGCTGGCCAATCTCGTCATTGTCCCGCTGAGCGCCCTGGCGCTCTCCTGCAATCTGGGCAGCCTGCTTTGCGGCGCCGGGTTGCCGTGGGTGTCCGAACTGTTCAATCACGCCGCGTGGTTCTGGATGCTCGGCATGAGCCGCTTCAGCCGGTGGGCCACCTTGATTCCAGGCGCCTATGCCTTTGTACCGGCCCCCGGCGTGTTCACCTGCCTCATTTATTACGGCTTGCTGGTCGGATGCCTGAGCGGCTGGTTATGGCAGCGCGGCCGCCGGCTGCGAACAGTCGCGGCGTTACTGCTCCTCGGACTATATTACGGCGGTCAATGGCGGAGTGCGCGCCGGAACTTCTCGCTCACCATCCTCCCGCTGGAAGGCGGGCATGCCAGCTTCCTGGACGCTGCCGGCCGCTCCCGGGACTGGCTGGTGGATTGTGGCAGCACCAACTCCGTGGTTTATGTCGTACGCCCGTTTTTGCGCGCCCAAGGGGTCACGCGGCTGCCACGACTCATGCTCACCCACGGCGATGTGCAACATGTGGGGGGCGCGGAGCTGCTCCGCGATGAATTCCACTGTGCGGAAGTGTGGGTCAGCCCGTTCCGCTTTCGCTCACCCGTGTACCGGCAAGTGTTGACCCGCCTGGAACACCATCCGGGTTTGGTCAAGACGGTGCATCGCGGTGATGTGGCGCCGCCCTGGCGGATCCTGCACCCGGGCGAAGACGACGCCTCTTCACTCGGTGACGACGGTGCGCTGGTGTGCCAGGCGGAATTGCACGGGGTCCGGGTGCTCCTGCTGTCCGATCTGGGCCGGCAGGGACAACACCAGCTGTTCGATCGCGAAGCTCATCGCCTGCGATCCGACATCGTTGTCACCGGAATTCCGACCGCGTCCGAGGCCTTGTCCGAAACCTTGCTGCGCGCCATTCAACCGCGCGTCATCATTGTCGCCGATTCAGAATTTCCGGCCACCGCACGTGCCTCCACCAAACTCCTGGACCGGCTGACGGCCCACCGGACCCTGGTCCTCAGCACCCGCACCAGTGGCGCGGTGCAGATTTATTTTCGTCCCCGAGGCTGCGCGATTGCGACGGCCCGTGGAGAAAGCTTCGAGCTGGCAGCGCTGCCCGCCATGACGCTTCCCCAACCGGAAGCGTCGCCGCCGGCGGCGGAGCGGCAGTGGTGATCACGGCAACGGCAGTTCGCGAATTTGCAGGCTGTAGCGGTAAGCGTCGAAGTAAATGTTGTGGTCGCCCCACTCCACCTCGCCCCGCTGAAAATCCACATTGTCGGAACGCAATGACTGCTTGGGCGGGGTCAACGGCTGGCAGTGGGCGCTGTTGGCGGCCATGCGGTAGTAATCCAGACCACCGAAATAAAAATCGCGCACCTCGCGCCGTTCCTCCGGGGTCAAGGTCGGCGCGTATTGCATGGCGAAAATTCCCTTGTATGGATCCACCGGCATCCAGCCGTACGGCGGAAGATAAATTTCGCACCAGTCATGGATGCCTTTCACCCCGGGAAATAAGTTCCAGCCTGACTGCCATCGGGCAGGGATCCCATTGAGCCGGCAGAGCGTGATGAACAGCAGCGCCTCCTGGCCGCAATCGCCGTAGCCCTTGTCCCGGCAGTAATCACTGAGATTCCGGATGGTGGAATACTCGAGGGCGTAGCTGTATTGGATGTGCTCCGCGATCCAATTGTAAATTTTCCGGGCCTGCCGGGCGGGATTGACTTCGTCCACCAAAATTTCCTTTGCCAACTTCCGCAACTCGGGAGTAAAGACCACGTGCAACTCCTCCCGCAAAAATGGCTGCAGCCGGGGATCCAGGGCGTCCACGCGGCGCACCCGCTCCGGATTGATGTCGAACGAGACGCCGGAAATCTTGTAGCGGTATTCAACACTGAAGTGTGTCGGCTGCCCTGACTGCGCGGGTTGCTCCAGATACACTGCGCGGATCGGGCTGTCCGGACCATCGAGATGCCGCACCGGCGAGGAGGTTTCCAACAGCACGAAATCCCGTTGGAACGGGTACTCACGCGGGATGGGCAGCCACGCCCGGATCATTTCTCCCGGCGGTGCCACATCGGCATCCACCGTCACCGTCATCACGGCTCTCAGGTGTTTTGGCAAAACGTAGGGTCGTCCCTCCTGGCGCGCGGCCTGGCGGATGGCGCGGCAGGTGGCCAGGCTGGCGCGATCGTGTTCTCGCGTATCCCGCGGGGGAATCCGGCGCGCATTCAACTCCGGATGACGAAAGAACAAATTGCTGACGCTCGCGCTCATGAAACGACGTTCCCCGTCGAAATCCCGCGAATCGAACCAGCCCTTGGCGATCCAGCCTTCGAATTCGCTTTGAGTCAGATCCCGCACCGCATCTTGCAAGCGTTTGAACAACCCGGCTTGGGTGAACGGATAATCCTTGCGAATGCGTTCCAGCCGGTCCAGTTCAAACGCCAGACGTCGCCGCTCCGCCTCGCTCAGCGCGGAATCAGACGTCGCCGCGTAAAGCGTGTTGGACGCCGCCTGGAACCGGCCCTGGGTCTCCAACACGCTGGCGTGCAGGACTGCGGAGGGTTCGGCGGCCGCCCCGACCACGAGCAGCCATCCTCCGCTGAAAATCCCCAGCCATCGTTTCATGGTCACGTTGCGTTGTTGCATCGTTCCTCCCCGCGCGCCTACGTTCCCAATGCGTCCAGCGCTCCGCTGACGTGCGCGAATTTTTCCTTCCAATCCGTCAATCGCTGCTCATGCTCGCGCAACACCGCGGCGGGTACCCGCTGCGTAAAATTAGGATTGGCCAGTTTCTGTTCCACCTTGACGATCTCCCCTTCAATCTTTTCCTTTTCCTTCGTCAGACGTGCCCTCTCTGCCGCGACATCAATCAATCCATCCAACGGCAGGAATAATTCCCCGAATGGCGTATGCACCGTCGGCGTTCCCTTCTTCGTCACATAATCTTCTGCAAAATCCAAGGCTTCGGCGTTGAGCAGCAGTTTGATCACTTCGCCATCATGGGCGGCGATTTCGCGACTCGGCTTAAGCACGAATTTCACCTTTTTGCCGGACTGTATGTTGCCAACGCGGCGGAGGTTGCGCCCCAGTGTCACAACTTCATATTTCTGGCTGGCAAATTCCAGATGCGTCTCATCCAGCCCGTACGCCTCGTGAAAATCCGCGTCAAACGGTTTGGGCCATGGCGCCGTCATGAGGGTGCGGCCGCCCTGCTCCTCCGGCATGTCTGCCGCGTAACCCATCCCGTGCCACAGCTCCTCCGTGATGAATGGCAGGAACGGGTGAAACAACCGCAGGGTGTGCGACAGCACAAAATCAACCACCGCGAGCGTATTCGCGCGGCGCCTCTCCTGTTCCGCGCTCCGCACTCCGCGTTCCGTGCTTCCCAACACCGCCTTGCTCGCCTCGACATACCAATCACAATATTCGTTCCAGAAGAAGCGATACAACGTCTGCACCGCCGTGCTGAAGTTGTAGGTGTTTAAGGCCGTCGAGATTTCCTCAATCGCCCGGTTCAGCTTGAGCAATATCCACTTGTCATCCGTGGTGAGCAGCGCCGGATCAATCTCGCCCTGCACTTCGCCTCCCTGCATTTGTCTAAAGCGACACGCGTTCCACAGTTTGTTGCAGAAGTTGCGGCCCAGCTCGACGTCCTTCTCGTCGAACAACACGTCCTGACCGAGCGGCGCACTGCGCATTGTGCCGAAGCGCAATGCGTCCGCGCCGTATTTGGCGATGAGTTCGAGCGGGTCGGGCGAATTGCCGAGCGTCTTCGACATCTTGCGCCCCTGCTTGTCGCGGATGATGCCGGTGAAATACACATTCTTGAACGGCAGCTCGCCCATGTATTCATAGCCCGCCATGATCATGCGTGCGACCCAGAAGAAAATGATGTCCGGCCCGGTGACCAGGTCGGTGGTCGGATAAAACTTCTTCAACGTGTCGGTCTGCTCGGGCCAACCCATCGTGGCAAACGGCCAGAGCCACGAACTGAACCAGGTGTCGAGCACGTCGGGGTCTTGTTCCCAACCATCACCCTCTGGTTTCTCAATCTGACAAACTGTTTCAATCGTATAGTTCGCGTCTAAATTTTCCTGCGAGCTTTTCCGCAAATCATACGGACCGGGATTGGCACGATACCACACCGGAATCCGATGTCCCCACCAAAGCTGACGGCTGATGCACCAGTCCTGAATGTTCGTCAGCCAGTGATCGTAAACCTTCGCCCAACGCTGCGGATGGAAACGCATCTTGGAGCGCCGAGCACCCGCTCGGCCAGTTCCAGATTCGGCGCCCGAGCCGAGCGGGTGCTCGGCGCTCCCCTCCTGCTCCACGCACGCCCTGGCTTCCTCCACCGCCGGATACTTCAAAAACCATTGTTCGCTCAACCGCGGCTCGATCGGCACATCCGCGCGCTGACTGAAGCCCACGTTGTTCTCGTATGACTTCGTTTCCACCAGCGCACCGAGTTCCGTGAGCTTCTCCTCCGCCACCTTGCGCGCCTTGAACCGGTCCAACCCCTTCAAATCCGCGCCCGCCAGCTCGTTCATCGAGCCGTCGGGATTCATGATGTCCACGACACGCAACTTGTGCCGCTGACCGATCTCGAAGTCCGCCTTGTCATGCGCCGGCGTCACCTTGAGCACACCCGTGCCGAATTCAAAATCCACATGCTCGTCGCCGATGATCGGGATGAGCTTCTGTTCGCGCGGCAATTCCGCCGGCAACGGCCGCACGATGTGTTTTCCGATGAGATGCGCGTACCGCGGGTCTTTCGGATTCACCGCCACCGCCGTGTCGCCCGGGATGGTTTCCGGTCGCGTCGTCGCGATGGTGAGCCAAGTCCGCTCTTCGGCGTCAATCTGCGGGCCGCCCGATTTCCCCTCACCCGGCCTGTCAGCCACCCTCTGCCCTTCCGCAGGGGTGAGGGGCCGCGCCACGATTTGCACAGGCGATCCATCCTGGTCCACCGCCTCCACCCGGAAGTGATACATGAAACCCTTCTGCGGTTTCATCTCCACTTCCTCGTCGGACAGCGCGGTCTGCGTGGCCGGACACCAGTTCACCATGCGTTTGCCGCGATAAATGAGACCCTTCTTGTAAAGCTCGACGAAAACCTTTTGCACACAGCGGGAATACTCCGCGTCCATCGTGAAACGCTCGCGCGTCCAATCGCACGAGCATCCGAGCTTTTTGAGCTGGTTGATGATGATGCCCCCGTGCTTTTCCTTCCATTGCCAGACGCGCTTGAGAAACTCGTCGCGTCCGAGGTCATGCTTGGATTTCTTTTCCTCCTTCTTGAGCGCCTTCTCGACCTGCACCTGCGTGGCGATGCCGGCGTGATCTGTGCCCGGCAGCCAGAGCACCTCCTTGCCATCCATGCGCGCCTTGCGGGCGAGGATGTCCTGGATCGTGTTGTTGAGCACATGCCCCATGTGGAGCATGCCCGTGACGTTCGGCGGCGGGATGACGATGGAATACGCCGGGCGCTTGTCGGTCACGCGCGCCGGGTCGGCGGTGAAGCAACCCTGCTTCAGCCAGAAGTCATACCATTTGTCCTCGACGGACTGCGGTTCGTAGGCCTTCGGAATTTCAGACATATTCAGTTCACGTTTGACCTAAACACCAACATCGTTCGCTGGCGATTCGACTTGGTCAGCAGTCCGACTCGCCTTTCCCCGGACAAACGTGAAAGGCAGTCTAACGAACTGCCGGGGGCGGGGCAATCAACGACGGAAGGAAAGGACGTTCGACAATCACCCACTCAGACAAGGCGACGCCCCCTCCGCGCCTCAGTCCTTTCCAATCCCTTGGTGATCAGGCGGCGAAGAACTCTAATCCACTAACTCAATGCGACTGACTCGGTGCATTGGTGGGCAATACCGCCGGAGCAGTAATCGTCATCCGAGCGATATTGTTCTTTGAGTGAACGCGCACCGGCGTCTGACGAGTCCGGCTGGGGGAAATGCTCGGGATAAATGCTGTGGCCACTATCCCAACTGCCAGTATCAGAAACAGACGTGATGCTTTCATACGCTAAATAGACACCGCAACATACCACATTTGTATAAATCAAGGCGCACACTGCCGCCTAATCACCAGCGACCGCCGGAAACGCGCGGTCGGCTGCAACAGTCGCTGACAAATTACTTGAACCGCTCGACTGCCCAGCGAGGTGGCGATGCAGCGCATGGTGTTTTCGGGATGTCGCAGATCAAATTTGGAGTCCGTGTCCATCTGTGTCCATCCGTGATTGAAATCATTTCTTCAGCAGCGCGTACTCCATGGAATCCACCAAGGCCTGAAGGCTGGCCTCGATGATGTTTTTGCTCACCCCCACGGTGCCCCACTCCCGCTTTCCGTCCGTGGAAGTGATCAGGACCCGCGTCTTGGCCGCCGTGCCGGTCGTGCCGTTGATGATGCGTACCTTGTAATCGATCAGATCGACGTTTTTCAACTTCGGGAAAAACCCGCCCAGCGCCAGGCGCAACGCCTCATCCAGCGCGTTCACCGGGCCATCCCCATCCGCCACCGTGTGGGCTTCTTTGGTTCCGACGCGGACCTTGATGGTGGCCTCGCAGATGTTGTCCTGGCCATCACGGCGCATGGAAACATGGTAGGCATTGATCAAAAACGGCTTCTCGCGATGTTTCAACGCATTGCCAATCAACAGCGCCAGCGAACCCTCGGCCGCCTCGTATTCGTAACCTTCGCTCTCCAGTTGTTTGATGCGCGCCGTCATCGCCTTTAACTCGGCCATGTCCGGTGTCAATTGGAAGCCCAATTCCTTGGCTTTCATCAGGACATTGGTGCGTCCGGACATGTCACTGACCAGCACCCGCCGGGCATTGCCCACCGCGGCGGGATTGATGTGCTCGTAGCTTTTCGTCAAGCGCTCGATGGCATGGACATGCATTCCGCCCTTGTGAGCAAATGCCGATTCACCCACCCACGGTGCCCGGGAATTGGACCGGATGTTGGCCACTTCATTGACGAACTCGGACAGCTTTTTGAGCTTGGGCAGGGAGCTGGCCGGAACGCTGCGCAGCCCCATCTTGAGCGCCAATGTGGGAATCACGCTGGTCAAATTACAATTGCCCGTCCGCTCGCCGAAGCCGTTGATCGTTCCCTGCACCTGGCTCGCCCCCGCATCCACGGCGGCGATGGCATTGGCCACGCCAAAACCACAGTCGTCGTGCGTGTGAATGCCGATCACACAGCGCAATTTCGATCGGGCCAGCGCCACCGTTCGCGCAATCTCACCGGGCAGCCGGCCGCCATTCGTATCGCACAACACAATGGCATCCGCCCCCGCCTGTTCCGCCGCCTGCCAGGTGGCCAGCGCGTACTCCGGCTCGGCGGCGTAGCCATCAAAACTGTGTTCCGCATCATAGAAAACTGTTTTACCCCGATCCTTCAGATAGCGGATCGTATCGCGGATCATGCCCAGATTCTCGTCCGGCTTGACGCGCAGCACCTCGGTGACATGCAGCAGCCAGGTCTTGCCCACAATGGTCACCACGGGCGTTTCCGCTTCGAGAATCAAACGCATCAACTCGTCGCGCTCCACCGCCACCCCCTTGCGCCGGGTCATGCTGAACGCTGCGATCTTGGCGTTCCGCCATTTCCGCCGCGCCGCCAGCCGGAAAAACTCCAGGTCCTTCGGATTGCTGCCCGGCCAGCCTCCTTCGATATAGTGAACCCCAAAGGCGTCCAGCTTCTCGGCAATGCGAAATTTATCGCCGGCCGAAAAATTGATGCCTTCACCCTGCGCGCCATCGCGCAGGGTGGTGTCGTAAATTTCCACTTGTGTTCTCATGCCACCGCCGTTGTCACGGCCGGACATTATGCGCGGAAAACCCGCATCTTGCCAACTCCAAAGCCGGCACGGTCATTCCGGGCGGCGATCCGTTCACACCGGACGCCGGATCATGCGCTCGAGGATGTTGCGCGTGATCTGCTGCACGCGTCGGTCCGGTCCCAGGGGAGAAGTGTAAACCGATGGACGCACGTAACCCGGCGGCTCGCTCAACCCATCCGCCCACCAGCAAGTCGAGGCGTTGAAGACAAAATTCTGTTGCGGCCCGGGATATACCGTCGCAGTGAAGACGCCGCCGTTCAGGGAGCCGGGTTTGTCCTGAGTCGGAGCGCTGGCCACGATTTCCAATCCGGGAATGTCCGCCGGATCGCCGTGCCATTCCCAACCAACCAATCCCGGAATCCCCTCGCCCCGCCGCATCCCCGTCCCGGCGAAAATCCAGTGCTCCGGCAACACGCACACCCAGTCGGCGCCGCCGGTCACCACGCCCGTGCTGTGCGCGCCCACCAATTCGTTGGCATACGGCCGTTCGTGGCGCAGCGATTTCATGGCGATGAAATCACGCATCCCGCCGGGCGGACCAAACACGCCGATGCGTTCAAAAGCGCGGCGGGGCAACCCGTCTGCGTCGGGCGAAAGCAAAATCCGGCCGCAACAAGTGTTACCCGAGAAAAAGCCAAGACTCACTCCGGCACGCTTTGCCGCCTGCAGGTTGCGGAACATTTCGATGGTGTAATACTCATCGTGACCAACGGACAGAAAGCCGCGGGCGCGTAGCAGTCCCCGGGGGTCCGCATGGGTGTCCAGATTGGACGTGTAGGTTACATCGTAACCCTGCGATTCCAGCCAGTAAACGAAGGGAAATTCCCACAGAAAAAAATCTCCAGTCCCGGTGGACAACGGCGCGTCCACAATCTGACAATACTTCCCGTAGGGGCGGTTGAAACTCACCTGCACGTTGCCGCCCCAATACCATTGATTCTGGTCGTCGTTGTACAACGCGTATTGATCCGGCCAGCGGTTGTAAGCCTGCCAGGTTGTATCGGAACACTGATAAATCAGGTCCGCCGGCCGATCATCCCGCACGATGAAAATAACGTAACTTTGCAGTCCCTCGCGCTCGGCAGTCAGCTGGCCCACATAAATCCCGCTCGGCCAGTCGGCCGGGACGGTGAGCGTCGTGCAGGCCTCCCAGCGACAATCCCGCACACGCTTCGGCCCCACCGGCGGATCGGGCTGGATCTGCCCCGCGAACGGTCCAAGGCTCGCCACCTGCCGTGCGCCCGCCCCGCCGTAATAGCCCATGCGGAACACATCCAGCCGGAACGGCGACGCCGGATTCGTGCTGACATGAAAGCTGATGCTCTCGCCGGCGCGGACACTGGTGCGCGAACAGTACCCTTCAATCCAGGGACAACGATACTTCGTCGCCGGGTCAATGCGCGTGTTTGTGAGCAGCCAATCGCGCGTGCCCGGCCGTTGGTTCTCCCGCGCAATGCGCCGCCTGTCGGGTCTGGCGCGCAAAGCCACATCTCCCGGCGTGGCACAACCCGCCAGTGCGGAGAGCGCCCCCACCCCCAAAATCCCCTTGAGCGCGTCACGCCGGCTGACGCCGGAATCGCGCCGGCTGCTTTTAGATTTTTTGCTCATGACAATCGCATCCTCGACCCGCCGGTCGCCGGCTGCCGGCACTCATCCCGACGGATTCCGTCACGTTCTACACCCCGCCGCCCGCTGCTGCCAGAAATATCCGCCCCGCTCCGGATTTTGCGGTCGGTGATTTCAGCCGCCGACATCCGGTGATCCTTCGGCGTCACTTGTTGTTGCCGCCGTGGAGAAAGGGCAACTTGTGCGTGGCGGCCAGCCGCAGTCTGGACCAGAAGGATTTGGCCCGGGACGAAGGGGAATGCAGCGACGTCACCGGATGACTGCACAACTTGCAGAGTTTGAGCGTTTTGCCTCCGCGCCGTCGCAGACGTGTGACACAATGGTCGCACAAGACGGCATGGCAGTGCGGGCAGCGATGGGTCACCCGGGCGTGTGGATGGCGCTGGCAGAGCATCACGCCATCCGGTAACACCACGGGAGGGGCCGGCACGGGCCGCTCGATTGCCGGGATTGCAATCTTTATACTTACATCCTCCACCACGAATTCCACACTGCCGAGCCGCAGATTTTGTCCGGGCTGCAGCACCGCCTGGCGAACCGGAACATTGTCCACGAAAGTGCCGTTGGTGGAGTCCAAATCATGCACCAGGACGCCGGCCGCGGTCAGAATCAGTTCGCAGTGGCGTGCCGACACGGACGCATGGTTGACGGGGATGTGCGATTCCGCATCGCGCCCGAGGACGTTCACTCCCAGCTTCAGCTCCAGGATCTCCGTCCGGCCATCGGCATTTAGTTTTCGCAAACAGGCCATGCGCGCCGCCATGGAATGATCGAAATTTGCGCGCAATCGCCGCGGATGTCGAGCCGTTTACGCCTCCCGGTGCGGAACCGCCGGTGATCAAATATTTTCCCCAAAAGTCGGAGGCGGTTGATACTCGGATTCCAACTCCGGAGCCAGACGGGAATGTTCCGTGGCCAGCACACGGTAATTCTTGATTCGCAGAGAAACCTCCACCCCGTCGTACAGGCCCAGCTGGGAATACTCCTCCTTGGTCATGCGGCTGCGGAGGGTCAGGCCGCTGGCCAGCTCCAATTCCAATCGGAGCATGATGCCCAAAAAATACGTGCGCCGCAAAACCGCCCGATACGGCAGCAGGTTCAAATTGGTCGAGACTTGCACGGCATACGGACGAAATCCAATCCGCAACCGCGCGCCGTCCGCATAGCCCGGGGCGACAAATTGCAATTCATTGATTCGCGCCACGCCGGCCAGCACTTCCGTTTCCAACACGTTCATCACGCCGACAAACCGCGCCACGAACTCATTGACCGGCTGTTCATACACCTCGCGCGGCGCCCCCATTTGCTCGAGCCGCCCCTTCGAGAAGATGACAATCCGGTTGGAAACCTCCATCGCCTCCTCTTGATCGTGCGTGACAAAAATCGTGGTCACATTCAAATCGTGATGCAGCGTCACCAGCCACTCCCGCAGCTCCTGGCGGATTTTGGCGTCCACCGCGCCAAACGGTTCATCAAGCAATAACACGCCGGGCCTGGGCGCCAGCGCCCGCGCAATCGCCACGCGTTGGCGTTGCCCCCCGGAAAGCTGGTGCGGATAGCGCCGGTCCAGGCCCTGCAAATCGAACTGCTCCAGCAACTCGGCCACCCGGGCCGCAATGTCCCCCCGCTTCCACTTTTTGACCTTGAGACCAAACGCAATGTTTTTGAACACGTTCATGTTCCGAAACAACGCGTAGTTCTGAAAGACGAAGCCAATGTTCCGCTGCCGCACGGAAACGTCATTGACCCGCTGCCCCCGGATAAAAATATCCCCGGTGGTGGGTTCCTCCAATCCGGCAATCATGCGCAACACGGTGGTCTTGCCGCCGCCGCTGGGCCCCAGCAAGCCCACCAGCTCGCCTTCATTCACGGTGAAGTTGACGTTGGCTACGGCCGTCACTTCGCCAAATTTCTTGGTGATCTGTTTAAGTTCAATGCTCATGACCGGCCCCGAACGATTACGGCCCCGTGCCGCCGGCGCGTCGGCGGCAGGCACGCTCCCGCAGATTCCCGCCGTTGGCAGGCAAGCTGGCGCACGGCTGCCGACGCTTGAAATTTATGCATGTTTGCGCGTCCCTTTCGTGGCCGCCGGCCGGCCGCCGGCTGATGACGGCGGGCTGACGACGGACAGTTCCCCGGCTGCCGCCTGCTGCGCCAGGACGAATTCCCGCCGCTGCCGCCATTCCAAAAACGTCTTGAACGCCAGCGTCACCAGGGCGAGCAACGCCAGCAAGCTGGCGACGGCGAAGGCCGCCTGGCCATGAAATTCCTCGTTCAGGCTTTCCACCCGCAACGGCATGGTCTGCGTCTTGCCGGCGATGTTGCCGCTGACCACGCGCACGGCGCCAAACTCCCCCATCGCCCGCGCGTTGCACAAAATGACCCCGTACAACAATCCCCACCGGGCGCTGGGCAGGGTGACATGCCAAAACGTCTGCCAGCCGCTGGCGCCGAGCGCCAACGCGGCGTGTTCCTGATCCGAGCCGGTGGCTTGCATGGCGGGGATCAGTTCGCGGGCAACAAATGGAAAGGTGACGAACACGGTCGCGAGCACCATTCCCGGCACGGCAAAGATGACCTGCAAACCGTGATCGCGCAGCCAGGCGCCGAAGTAACCCTGCAATCCGAACAACACCACAAACATCAGGCCGGCCACCACCGGCGACACCGAGAACGGCAGATCAATCAGGGTGATGAGCAGGGCCTTGCCGCGAAATTCAAACTTGGCGATCGCCCAGGCGGCCGCCAAACCGAAGAGGAGATTCAACGGCACGCTGATGGCGGCAATCCACAGCGTAAGTTTCATGGCCGCCCAGGCATCCGGGTGCGAAATGGCGCGCCAGTATCCCGCGCTCCCCTTCGCCCCGGCCTGGACAAACACATTGGCCAGAGGCAGCAGCAGGAACACCAGACAAAAGGCGATGGCCCCGCCGATCAACAGCCACTTGGCCACCGCCGATTCTTCGGCGCCGCGCTGCGATTTCACGCAGCCGGCAATTCTCTGTCGTTTTACAATGCCCGCCATATCTGGGTCATCCGATCACTGCGAAAAACTTCAACAATCCCGCTCACGCCCGCTATTCCTTCACAAACCGGCCCGCCCACTGCTCAATGACGTTGATGCCCACCAGCAGGCCAAAGGAGAATATGAGCAGCACCACCGCCAGGGCCATGGCACCCGCGTAATCATACGATTCCAGCCGCACCACGATGAGATAAGGGGCGATCTCGCTCCGATACGGCAGATTGCTGGACACAAAGATCACCGAGCCGAATTCCCCGATCGCGCGCGCAAACGCCAGGGCGAACCCGGTGAGTATGGAAGGCAGCAGGGAGGGAAAAATGACGCGGCGAAAGGTATGCAGCCGCCCCGCTCCGAGCATTGCCGAAGCCTCTTCGACCTCGCGCTCAAAATTTTCCAGAACCGGCTGCAGCGTCCGCACCACGAAGGGCAGCCCCACAAAAACCAGGGCGATCACCACACCAAACCAGGGCAGATACTGCGTGATGGCTTCCATTCGGCCGTCAGTGGCGGGCCGCGCCAGAAAACGCCCCAGCCAGCCATTCGCTGCGAACAAACTGGCCAGTGTCAACCCGGCCACGGCGGTCGGCAGTGCAAAGGGAAAATCCACCAGCGCATCAAGGAAGCGGCGCCCGTAAAACTCGTAACGAACCAGCACCCAGGCGACCAGCGTGCCAAACACCGCGTTCACCAGCGCCGCCAGCAACGAGGCACCAAAGGTCAACCGGTACGCCGCCAATGCCCGCGGGCTTTTGATGGACAACCAAAGATCCACCCAGTTGGTTTTCTTTTTGATGTGGGCGTAGAACGCATCCTCCAGGAGGGTGCGGTTACACCACTCAGACCGCGGTGCATGCCGGAGGTACCAGTCCGCCTTTGCGCTGAGCACCACATTCGAGGCCGACGCCGGCGCAAACAGGGCTTCACCGGCGATCAATTGATTCAAGGCGCCGGTCAATGCCTGTGGCCGTTGCGGCTCGGCCACGGCGGCAAGCGCCGCCCGGGTGTCCGGCGGAAATTGCGCCCACACCATCGCCGACGCCGCATCGTGCGGCTGCACCAGGCGCTCCCAAAGCGCGGGAAAATCGTCAAAATCATCCGGCGTGAACGCCGCCGTTGCCATCCCTGCCTGGAACACCCGCAGAAAGAGCGCGCCAATCGGGATCAACACGATCAAACTCAAATAGAGCATGGTGTAGCCCATGGTCAGGCGGAAGCCGGGAAGCACGCTGGACTTGTTCGCAGCCATTAGCCGTTCGCAGTTTCAAGCATCACCACGCTGGACGCACGCCTTTTCATCGCCGGATCATGCCAGGTTTCAAACTTCGAGCCGGTCATCGGGACGGTTGTTGCAGCTGATCAAACACCCCGCCTTCCACAAAATGAATGCGATGCACCCGTTGCCAGTCGCCAAACAGCTCGGCCAGGGTGAATCGCTCCAGCGGCGGAAATTGCGCCGCCAGCCGGGCCGCGCTCCCCTGCCGCGGCCGGTAAAAGTTTTTCGCGGCGATCGCCTGCCCCTCGGCCGAATAGAGATATTCCAGATAGGCTTTGGCCACCGCGGCGGTGCCATGGCGCCGGACGTTCTGATCCACCACGGCGACCGGAGGTTCGGCCAGAATGCTGATGGAGGGCAAAACCAGTTCAAATTTCTCCGCGCCGAACTCCCGGAGGACAAGATGAGCCTCGTTCTCCCAAACGATCAACACATCTCCAATGCCTCGCTGCACAAATGAAATGGTCGCCCCCCGGGCGCCCGTATCCAGGATCGGCGCCTGGTTGTAAAGCTTCCGCACAAACTCCCGCGCCGCAGTTTCATCACCGCCGGACCGCTTCAACGCCGAGCCCCAAGCGGCAAGGTAGGCCCACCGGGCCCCGCCGGAGGTTTTCGGATTGGCAGGCACCACGGCAACGCCCGGCTTCACCAAGTCCTCCCAATCCTTGATCCGTTTCGGATTGCCGTGCCGTACCAGAAAAACAATGGTCGAGGTGTACGGCGCGGAATTATACGGCAACCGCTCCTGCCACCGGACCGGCAACAACCCCGCCTGCCGGGCAATCGCGTCAATGTCATAGGCCAGGGCCAGAGTGACCACATCCGCATCCAAGCCCTCCACCACCGCCCGCGTTTGTTTGCCGGAACCGCCATGCGATTGTTCGATCTTCACCGTATCCCCCGTCTTCGCCTTCCAATATTTCGCAAATGCCGCATTGTAATCCTGATACAACTCGCGCGTCGGGTCATACGAGACGTTGAGCAGCTTGATGTCGCCGGCATCAACGCCAACCGCCATCCCCAACAGCAGCAGACTCCAGATGATTCTCATGGTGTTTGGGCTTGGAGCCCGGTTTAGAAGGACAGTTGCACCCGGGTGAAAAACACCTGCTCCGGCTGCCGGGTTACCGGGGCCGGCGGCAGCACCCCTGCGCCGCCACCGTCGAAGGTGGTGCGCGCGTAACTGGTTTTCAAGATCAGGTTTTGATTAAGATACCAGTTCAAGCCCAGCGACCAGGCGCGCGCTTCGGTGGCGGAGCCTGGATTGGCAAACACCGGAAAGGCATCATCATCGAGGTCCAGCACACTGTACCGCCCCACAATCTCAAACGCGCCCCAGCTGCCGCGGCGCAGGTCAAAAGGATGCTCCGGCGCCACACCACGGGGCGTCGCCGCCTCACCCGTCAACACCCAGCCGGCTGTCACCTGCCAGCTGGTGTGCCGTAACAGCGCCGTTTGCGTCGCCTGCCGGACCCGCTGTGCCGAGAGCGCGTATTCGCCGAGCAAATGAAACGGCCCGACGTAATAATATGCCTGCGGCGCCACCCGCCAATGCGCGCCCTCACTCAAAACGGTCGCAGTGTAGGCGAAGAATTGTTGCCGCCCGTCGGTGACATAACCAAGGTCGCTGGGCAGCCCCGCCGCACTCGCCGCAGTAAAATCGCCCCAGCTGCCGCCCACACCAAAACCCAGACCACGCCAACCATCGGCCCCCCCCTGTTTGAACGGCTGCGCGAACACCCGCCCCGCGAAGTCCTTGCTGTCGTTGAAGTCCGCATTGCCTGAATTGCGTCCGTCGCTCAAGCCGTTGAAAATCCCGGCCGCATAACTCAACGCCCCGTCATTGATCTCACCTTCAAGTTGAAAACCGACACTTCGACCGGGCACCAACTGGGTCGGCAGCGCGCGCTCATTGAACGCATTAAATTGATCGGATTGGAGAGCCTCCAACCCGACCGGCGTTTTGAATTTGCCAATACGGGCGCGCAACCACGGGTGATGGCCATAGCGCAAATAAGCATCGTAAATCCGCGCTGTTGACCCGCCGAAGCCCGGGGACACCTGAAAATCAAAATCCCGTAAAACCGTGCCGGAAAAAATCAGCCGGGCGCGCCGCAGCAAAAAATCGTTGTTATTGGCAATGCCGCCATCATCCCAAAAGGTGCGGCTGTCAACCTGCAAAAACCCACGCAGCGCAAATAGATAATTGCTGTCAACCGAGGTAACCGTCAACCCGTTGGCACCCAGCGAAACCGTGGGCCAGACCTGGTCCTGCGCCGGCGCGGTTCCCGACGCGGCCTTGTCCTCTGTGTCGTTGCGCTCCAGGGTTTTTACTTTCTGTTCCAATTCCTCAAGGCGTTGCAACAGGAGCTCCACATCCACCCCAGGGGACTGTGCAACCACCCTTTCGCTCCCGGCCAGCAGCCCCATCCAGAGAAAGGTCGCGATCAATTTTTGAATTATTCTTAAGTCCACGGAACGTGTGTTATCAGATCAAATTCCTAGTCCAGATTCCACTTCGGTGTGCGTCCACCATGATTTCGCGGAAGGCCAATGAAAATTACGCAACCGGAGGATCTTAGACATAATCACTACTATGTCAATGAATTTTAAGTAATTTAGATTCGATCAGCTGCTTGGCCAAATCTTGACTTCGAGTATGGGGATTTCTAGTTTTTCGCATGAAGTTAACGGTCCGAGGCCAGTATGCCCTGCGCGCAATGCAGGTGCTCGCACGTAACTTTCGGAACGACGATTCTGTCATCCGGATTCAGGCCATTTCCAGCAAACAGAAAATTCCCAAACGTTTTCTCGAACAAATCTTAAATGATCTTAAATCAGCCGGTCTGGTGGTGAGCAAGCGCGGGGTGGCCGGTGGGTACCGGCTTAAACGACCACCGCAACAAATCAGTCTGGCGGAAATCATCCGCCACATCGAGGGCCCACTCGCTCCGGTCAGTTGTGTCAGTAAATACTTTTACGAAAAATGCACCTGCCCCGACGAAGCGCATTGTGCGATTCGGAGCGTGATGCAGGAAGTACGCGATTGGGTGGCCGACAGAATGGAAACCACCACGCTCAACGATCTCGTGGAACGGGCCCGCAAGCTGGAGCAACAGTCGCAAAATTCGTACGACTTTGTCATTTGACCTCTGGGCCACGCAACCGCGCCAACCCCTTGCCCGCGCCACAGGCGGGGCCGGCTTTTCTGATTGGCCGTGGCACCCGGCTTTTCTAAACTGTGCTTGTGTCCAGCGGGCGTCACTTCCGGAATCTTGCGCTTATCGGCTTCATGGGTACCGGCAAGTCCACTGTCGGGCGGTTGCTGGCCGAACAGCTCAAATTCGATTTCCTCGATACGGATTTTCTGATTGAGCAACGATGTGGCAAATCCATAACGGAAATCTTCACCCAACACAGTGAAGCGATGTTTCGCCAATTGGAAACTCAACTGGTCGCCGAGCTCGCGCACCGTGACCGTACCGTTATTGCCACTGGAGGCGGCCTGCCGATCCATCCGGGAAATCTGGAAAGCCTCAAGCAACACGCCCTGGTGGTCTGTCTGTGGGCTTCACCGGAGCGGATTTACGAACGTGTCCGGGATCAATCCCACCGGCCGCTCTTGCAGGGAACCAATCCCCTCGACAAGATCCGGACCCTGTTGAACGAACGCGAGCCGTTTTACCGCCGGGCCGACGTCCTGATCAACAGCGATTTTCGACCCGCCCGCGAGGTTGCACAACAAATCGTCAACCAGTTTCGACTCGGGCCCGCCTCCCCCCCATGAGGCCGGTCCCTTTACAAGCCTGCTAGACTGATGTCCGGGTGGAGCCGGGGTCGCCCGTGGCAACTCATCCGCCCCCGGGTCGTCCACCGGGCCGCATCCGATGGACTTGGCAACAATGAAAGAACTCATTCGCCAGCATGCGCTGAATCTGGGTTTCGATGACTGCCGGTTTACAACGGCGGCACCGCCGGACGGCGCCACGTATTTTCAGGCCTGGTTGCAGGACAATCACCATGGTGAAATGGGCTGGCTGGCGCGGAATGCGGAAAAACGCGCCAACCCTGACCTCGTCCTGCGCGGCGCCAAAACCATCATCGCCCTGGCCATTTCTTACGCCGACGAACCGGCGGCACAGTGCCGCCCAAATGCTGGAAGCTCCGCATCCTCAATGCCCCCCGTCCCGGTGGCTCCTCTCCACGGAGTGATTGCCCGGTATGCGCGCCATACGGACTATCACGACGTACTCAAGGCCGGCCTCAAAGCACTCAACGACTTTGTGAACCAGCAGGGCGGGCCGGACACCCGCTCACTCTGGTATGTGGATACCGGTCCGATTCTGGAGCGCGAGCTGGCCCAGCGCGCCGGCATCGGGTTCATCGGCAAGCACAACAACCTCATCAGCCGGAGCCGCGGCAACTGGATCATCCTTGCGGAGATCATCACAACCCTGGAACTGCCGCCCGACGAGCCGGAAAAGAATCGCTGCGGCACCTGCACCAGTTGCATCACCGCATGTCCGACCGGCGCGATCACGGCCCCGTTCCGGCTGGACGCCCGCCGATGCATTTCCTACCTCACCATCGAGTTGAAAGGTGCCATTCCCGTGGAACTCCGGCCGCTGATTGGCAACCGCATTTTCGGTTGTGACGATTGCCTCGCCGCCTGCCCGTGGAACAAATTTGCCCGGTCGGGAAAAATCATGAAGGCTCACGCCAAACCGGAATTGGGCGTGCAAGATCTCATCGAACTGCTGGCGCTGGCGCAGACTTCACCCGGCCCGATGGCAATCAATGCGGCCGTTTTTGTCGGTTACAAGCACCGAGGGGTCGCAGGCAGTCTTGTCGCATGTCTTGGCATGACGCTGCCTTCATTTCTGATCATTCTCATAATTGCCATGTATCTTGTCGGCTTTCGTGAAAATCATTATGTCGAAAGCTTTTTCAAGGGAATCAGGCCGGCGGTTGTCGCGCTGATTGCAGCGCCGCTTTATGCGCTTGGCAAAGCCATCAAAATCAGATGGTGGGGAGTTCTGCTGGCCGCGCTGATCGCCATGGCAATAGCTTACGCCGGAGTCTCCCCGGCAATTATGGTAGTAGTCGCAGCTCTGATCGGGCTTTTGAACGGCATGATACGCAAACACAGAAGCGGAGAAAATCCAGATGTATCTTGACCTGTTCTTCAGCTTTTTCAAAATCGGCCTGTTCGGGTTTGGTGGCGGCTATGCTATGTTGCCACTCATACAACACGAAGTGGTTGGCACTCACCATTGGCTAAATGTCGTCGATTTTACCGATATAGTAGCTATCTCGCAGATCACTCCTGGCCCGGTCGCCATCAACATGGCCACCTACGTCGGCTATGTGGTCAGCGGCAACGTCTGGGGCTCGATGCTGGCAACACTCGGCGTAACCCTGCCGCCACTGCTGATCATGCTGATCATATCGAGATTCTATCTTAAATTTCGCAAAAACCAGTACGTCGAGATGGCTTTTTCGACACTGCGCCCTGGCATTCTCGGCCTGATCGCCGCAGCCGCCATCTCGCTGGTCAATTCCTACAACTTTATCGACAAAACCAGCGGCCTGATTTTCGCAGCTGTCTTCGCCGCCAGCCTGTGCCGCATCCACCCGATCAAGCTGATCATCGCTTCCGGCCTCGCCGGCCTGCTGATCTACCACTGAATCTGAGCCGGACTACCGCTTTCCGTGTTACTTAACAGGCTTTCGGGTCGGGCAAGAAGTTCGTGGCATATCAGATCTTTATCAGCTCGTAGCTTCTGGTGCCAATGCCGATTTTTTCGGCGTGCTCAAGGCACGAGCGCCATTCAGATTCAGGTCTTGAGTTGGTAAAATGATCTTTGTGGTCCACGAAATCGGGCCGGGCCAGGTTGTTGGCCAGCTGGCTGCCAGGAAGCGGCTCGGCCTGCAGACACGCATCGACACATGCCTGATCGAGAGCCAGAGGGTCATAAGAAGCGAACATGCCCAGGTCTGGCAAAATAGGAACATCGTTTTCACCGTGGCAGTCAC
>Ga0209200_1001529_pt1 | contig 23001 bp, 20 predicted proteins | sample AD_UKC033_MetaG_FD_184406 | JGI IMG/M metagenome (GOLD analysis project Ga0209200, IMG submission 184406) | Active sludge microbial communities of municipal wastewater-treating anaerobic digesters from USA - AD_UKC033_MetaG (SPAdes) (version 2) | ecosystem: Engineered > Bioreactor > Anaerobic >... | reverse complement strand
AACAAGGTATTGCCAAAAGCGGGGCTGAACGGCTTCGGTTGGACATTTGTGCAAGGTTCAACAGCAGTAATTCTATTGAACTTTTTTGCTAAAAATCCCCGCCTTCGGCAATACCCGAACCGTTGGCAGAAACCCTATGGGCGACAGTGCTACTATTAAGCGACAGCACTTTGACAACTGACCTGACTGATTTTTCCAACTTGCTGACCTGACTTTTGCCGACACACAGGCAATGCTTCAAAAAAATTAAAAACACCCCACCCACAGAAAAAAATAAAATTCTATGGCTTCCCACATTTGGCACATTGGCTTTTGCCCGACACACAAAGCCAACCCTTCGCAAAAGCCAAAGAGCCAAATTTTACCTACGATCTATTTCAGGATAACTTCGGATAACTCACCCAAATCTACCTTTGTGGCAGAAGATGAAAGAACTGTTCGGAATAATTACAGATAATTTTCAGAAAAATACCTTTGTTACGTAAAACAGAAAAGGAATAAGTGTTTATAGACAGCCAACATATCAATTTCTCTTACACCAAAGAAAAAACGGTGCTAAACGACATTTCCCTATCATTAGCCAAAGGCGAAACTTTGGCTATCGTGGGTGCTTCGGGTTGTGGAAAATCTACCTTGTTGCGTATTCTTTCGGGCATTTTGCCAAACTCTAGCGGCAACAGTTTACAAGGCGAAATAACAATAGACGGCTTAACGCCTGACCAATATCGCCAAACAGGAAAGTTGGCTTTTATGTTTCAGGAAGCTACGCTGATGCCGCATTTAACGGTAAAGCAAAACATAGAACTGCCTTTAAAAATCAAGGGAAGCAGCAACGAACAGAAAACAAACAACCTGATTAAAGCCGTTGGTCTGGAAGAATACAGTAACTATTTACCCAAACAGCTTTCAGGCGGTATGAAAACAAGGGTTGCGTTAGCACGCAGTTTTAGCACCAATCCTGAATTGCTTTTGCTAGACGAGCCGTTTTCCGCTTTGGACATTGCTTGGAAAAGCAAGCTATATGTTGAATTGGAAAAATTGAGAGATGAAACAGACACTACGGTGGTGGTGGTAACGCATGATGTTCAGGAAGCGTTGCTTTTGGCTGACCATGTTTTGGTAATGAACAATTTTGGCGGCATTGAAACCCGAAAAGAAATCAAAAGTGATTATTCCATTATGCAGCGTGTAAACAACATTTCGGGATATATGAACAGCGTTTACGAAAGCTATATGTTACCGATACAAGATGCCTTAATGAACGGACAAAACAGAAAAAATGAAAAACAAGATACTATACATATTGCTTAGTGTGGTGCTGTTGGCAGCGTGGCAGTATTTTGGCAGCACCAACCAAACGGTAAGGCTGTTGCTTTCTTCACCGTCTTTGGTAGCTGATTATTTTGGGCAAAACCACACTGCACTTTTACAGGCAACACAAATCACCTTGATAGAAGCCGTTGCAGGTTTGCTCATAGCAACGGTATTCAGTTTTGGCGTGATGATACTTTGTTTTTACTTCCCTAAACTTATGGACTTTGTATTGCCGATTATGATAACATCGCAAGTAATTCCTTTGATTGTGTTAGCACCGTTCTTTATCATTTTGTTGGGCATTGGCTTGGGTTCTAAAATAGCAATGGCGGCTTTAATGTGCTTCTTTCCCATATTCGTAAACTTTGCACAGGGCTACAAAGCCATTAGCCAAAACATACACGAACTGATGCACATTTACAATGCCGATACATGGACAAGAATAAAGCAAGTATATTTTCCGTTGGCAATGCCGAGCATTATGGCAGGTTTAAAAATAAGTGCAACGCTGGCAGTAATCGGGGCGATTGTGGCAGAGTTTAATGGTGCGGAAATTGGCTTAGGCAAAAACTTGTTTTTAGCAGCCAAAAGATTAGAACCCGATTTGATGATGTGTTCTTTGCTGCTTTCAACACTGTTGGGAGTGGTATTTTTTGGTACAATTTATTTTATTGAAAAAAGGGTTTGTAAATGGATAAACTAAAATAATAGAGATGAGTAATTTTTGGGAAATAGAAGATAGAGCAGACAAGTTTTTAAAGTTTATGCCGCCATTAAAGCAGAAACTTTACAAGCAGGTAGCAGACATTATCAACGAAAGACAGATAACAGATGTTTTGGATTTTGGCTGTGGAAATGGAAACCAATTAGAGTTTTTGAATGAGAATATAAAAATTGGGTTATATGATATTAATAAAGCAATAGCTAAAGAAACATTCTCAAGATACACAAAGGTAAAAAATGTGTTTCTAATTGAGGATTTATCTGAAAAAACAACGCCAAAATTTAATTCCATAATCGTAAATATGGTGTGGATGTGTTTGAATGGAGAAGTTGAAGTTAATGAGTTCTTTAAACAGTTGAAGCAATTAAAACAGGAAAATGGCATTATTATACTTTCAATGACACATCCTTGTTTTCGTGATGAACTGTTTAGCTATTATCACACAGCTTTCACAACATCAGAAAAGTTATTTGATTACACAAAGGAAGGCGATGCATTTGATGTGGTAATAAAAAATGAGGAACATTCTGTTTTTACAGATTACCATTATAGTCTTACCTTCTTTTTTAATAAACTGAAAGAGTTTGAGCTTGAAATGTTAGATTTTATAGAGCTATGGGATGAAGAATATAATCTAACCGTTAATAAGCGTTTTACACCATACATTTTAACAACAATAAAATAAGAAAAATGAAAAATAGGTTTTTTATAGCAGCTTTAGCAACGGTAGCTTTGTTTACTTTTTCATGTAACAATAGCACCAAAAAGAAAGAAACAACAACTGTTACTGTTAGGCAAGAATGGTTTCCAAATGCAAACTATGCAGGTGAATTAGTTGCTGCAAAAGAATTTGCGAAAGAAGAAAACATTGAAATTAAAGTTGAGGCAGGTTCTGACAATATTGACCCCATTAAGTTAGTTCTTTCAGGAAAGAATGATTTTGGAGTAGTCGGAGCAGACAAGGTTTTATTAGCAAACGAAGCTGGAGCAAACTTGGTTATTGTAGGTGTCATTAATTACAATTCGCCTACCTGCTTTTTGGCATTAGAAAGTAAGAACATTAAAACACCTAAAGATTTTGAAGGCAAAACCGTTGGTGTATTAACGGGAACAGCAACAGAATATGTTTACAGAGCATTACTGAAAAAAGCAGGAGTAGATGAAAAGAAACTAAAAGAAGTAGAAGCACCTTTTGATTTAGCTACGTTTATTGCAGGAAGCTACGATGTAAGACCTGCTTTTGTTTATGATGAACCTGTTTCATTAGATGCTCAAAACATAAAATACACAACCATAAAACCGAGTGAATACGGAGTTTCATTTATTGGAACAGTTTATTTCACTACAAAAAAAATGGTTGAAGAACATCCTGAAATTGTTCAATCATTTATCAATGCAGTAGCCAAAGGGTGGGAAAAATCTATTGGACAGCCTTCAGTTGCCATTAAATATTTAAAAGAGTATGATGCCAATATTGATACAATTAGAGAGTTAAAATCTTTGGAGAAAGGGCTTTCATATTTCAAAGGACATAACAACGAAGTATTAACAGCAGACTTACCACATTGGCAACAAATGGCAACTACTTTAGTTGAATTGGGCTTGCTTAAAAATGCTGATTTAAACAATGCGGTAAATACAACTTTTATTTCCAACTATCACGAAAAGAAAAAGAATGGCAAGGAATAGCAACCTCATAAATATTGCGGACACGAAGGAATTTAAAAATCAAAACATTACTGAATGGATAGCTAATTCTGATTTTTGGTTGCAGGGAAATATGCGTCATATCAATGACGTAAAAGGTAAGGCGATTGAAATTATTCAATCGCTTTTGCCACATAGTAACAAATGTAAAGAAAGGAGAACGCTTGTTGATGTGGGTTGTGGTGAAGGTTGGATTTACAGAGCCATTAAAGAAGCAAATATTGATGTAAAGTATTACGGCATTGACTTTAACAAACCTTTTATTACCGAGTTAAATAAGAGATATAAGAAAGATAAGGAAGCTGTTTTTTTAGTAGATGACATTGAGGAAAAAGAAATAAAAGAACTGACGGGAAAAGCCGATGTTGTTGTTAATGCCTTTAACTTTTTTGAAATTCCTGATTTAGGAAAAGCAATGTTGCATACTTCAAATTTAATAAAAGAGAATGGCTATTTAGTAATTCTAACCATTGACCCAATAACGCAACTCTTGTCTGTAAGCGATAATCAACCGATGTTTTACGAATATCTTACCGAATATTCAAAAAAGAAAAACAAAATCGGGTATAAGAAAAGAATTGTGATTGGCGATAAAAAAACAACAAAAAGTTACTACGGAATTTTATATTCTTTGGAAGATTACTTGAAAGAAGGAAGAAAATGCAATTTGGTTTTTCAAGATTATTTTGAAATAATAAATCCTGCAAAGCCAACACCACAGTTATATCAATTTATGATTTTCAGAAAGCAAAAATGACGACAAGCATTCAAGACATATTAAACGAACTTTCTGATAGCTTAACCGTGCAAGGTTATTCTATTGAGGGATTAGATTTGAGTTATGTAGATACAAAAGAAAAACACCTTGAAATTTTTACTTATTCCACTCAAAAATATGAAAATGCTGTTCGTGCAGGTTTTGATGACAAAAAAATTGGCTCTTTATTACTAAGCACAGAAACTTTTAAAGGAATTTCAACGATAGGATATGAAAATAAATTTCTGAATATCCCTAAGAGCAACGAAACAAATGGCAATAAAGAAACACCTGATTTTAAAGAATTTTCTAACACTTTCTCAGGTAACAGCAATGCTACACATCAAAAATGGCTTAACCATTATAGGAAACATAGAATAAACGGTGTTTACTTTTTTGTCGGACGAAGAAGAAAAGATGATTTTGATTTGGTATTGTTTGGTGTAGTTAATGGAAATGACAAGAAAGAAATCAAGAAAAATATACGTCCCATAATCAACACGTTTTTAAACAAACTAAACGATTTTGCCATTGTTTTTGAGAAACTTCGTCAGCATAGAAATGATATTGAAACCGCAGCAGTTCGTGCCGCCATTTCCCAAGTAATGGCGAGAAACATGAGCCACAATATAGGCAGTCATGTTCTCAATAATCTTACAGATGCCATAATACTGAATAAATACATAGATGGATACGAATGTAAATCATACCAACCTTGTTCTGAATTTAAAGACCTGAAAGAAGAACGTAAAATCATTCATCAGTTAGCCATATACAACAACTATGTAAAGTGCAGAATGGATTATTTGAGTGATATTACTTTTGGAACGCCTGTAATGCACACCAACAAAAAAGTATATGACGAGCTATACAAAGATTTTGATAAGGTTCGGCTACTTTTAGATAATATTTCAGGGCTTTCAACAAAGTTTAAATTCCAAATAAACTTTACTTTAAATGGAAATGCTATCACAGAAAAAGATGATTTTTCTGTTGCCTTGCCAAACGATTTATTGGGTTGTCAGGCATTTTACAACATTATTGAAAATGTTATTCGCAATACCGCTAAACACAATCAAAAAAAATCAGGAACAACAACATTTACTATAAACTTCAAAGAGATTACAGAGAAGTCAAAGAAAATTAAGGATAAGGAACTTTGGTATGAAGTAGAAATTTATGATGATGTAAAAATTCCGAAGATTAACCAATTAGTAAAATCTCAAAATCACAAACTAAATCAAAGTGTATTAGATGAAAAACACAACAACCAACTTAGAAATTCATCTTTAGGTTTATTGGAAATGGAAGCATCGGCTGCTTACCTGCGAAAGTTAGATGTTACCAATATTGAAGATGATGCTTATGAAGTTGAAAATGATAAGAAAATAAGCAACAAACACGGAAAACTAAACATCCTGAAAGCGTTCAACAAAAACGGAGCATTGGGTTATCGTTTTTTTGTAAGCAAGCCAACGGAATTTTTGTTTGTAGGAGAGTTTGATTTAACAGCCAATCGCAAAAAAGAACTTTTCAAAAACGGAATTTGGATTAGGACAAATGACGACTTTACAAAAGAGTTAAAAGCAGGTGTTGTTTTCAATCATCAATTTTTACTATCCGCTACAAATGGAATAGAAAAATACAAGACAAGTTTACCCGCAAGAAATATTGCAATAAACGAACAATCACCAATAATCAATTTGCTAAAAAGTGCCTCATTTGAAAATATTGAGCATTGGATTTGGCAAGAATGGTTTAATAAGAACAAAGGAGGTTTTGAGTGCATCAATATAATGACTTCTTATAATGATGAAGTCTATAATCAACCTAACAGATACAACATTGCTATTTCACATCACGACACTACCATTGAAAGCTGCAAAAAAGACTTTGAAGATAAAAATATAGATGCGTTTGATGTCCTTTCATCAAACGCTTTGAATAAACTACCCAATATAAATGGAAAGGATTTGGTTGATTACATTGACCAATTAAAGAATGATACTGTTTTCAACCATATTACCAAATTCAAACTTTTTGAGGCATATACAAACACGGTTGCCGTTATAGATGAACGTATTCAGCGATATTCAAACGAAAAATATTTAGAATTAGAGAACAAAGAGATTTTTTCTTTTACCAATGTTATACTTCCAAATGATATTGAATTGGCAAGTGATAACTACACAAAAGCAATCATAAAGAAAATAGAAACCTTTGCCGAAAAAGCTATTGAAGAAAGTAAATGTAAATTCTTGGTCGTTCATTACAGTATTCTTGAACGTATGTATGGAAGCAGAGATAGAAAAATTGATGAAACGCTTATCAAATGGTCGGAAAAAACGAGGGTTATTATTACTTCGGGTAGAGGAAAACCACCCGAACTGCCGTCAAAAAATGTTTGCTATGTAAACTTGTCGCCTATACTAAACGCATTTACACAAGTCAGAAGCAAATATGCTATAAATTACTTACTTAATACTGCAAGAAAATAAAATGAAAAAGATAATCGTATTCACAAGAAAAAGTTCTCTCAACGTTGCATTTGGCAATTTTGCAGACAAAAGAGAAGGGATTAAAGATTTAGACGGAACAACCGCTACGCTTTTGCTATTTGATGAACAAGAAGCAAAATTCAAATCCGTTAATAATTTTTCTGCTTCGGGTTTGTATTTAGTGTATGACGATATTTTAGAAACCGACTTTAATAGGCTGGTAAACGGTTTGAATAAATCTGAATTTTATATTTTGAAACACAGCAAACCTAATTTTGAATTATCGGGCTTCTCTAATGTAGAAATAGGAAGGACGGAAAAACACGATAAAAAAGGCAAACACTATCCTGTTCTTATTGACATTTTATCAGATGAAAATTCAGAAAAAGTAAAAAGGTTCTTTGAGGCAGTTTTTACAGACGACCCCGAAGAAGAAACCTTTACCGATGATATTTTCAATGCTATTTATGAGCATAAAGATGAAGATGCCATAGAAAAGGCTGTAAGCAAAAGAGATAAGCACATTAAAGGAAAAGGTAAGAATTAAACCATTGGGCTATGCTGTTGATTATTGACAATAACGAAAATATTAAAACCTACTTCACTTGCGAAAATGAATTTTTAAACGCAAGCAATTGCACATTGCCAGAAACCCTTGAAAAAATAAGGAAGAAAAACAACGTAAATAAAATTTATTTTCCGCTTGAACTAAAGTTTAAGGATAAAAAAAGGCAACATTTTGAAGGTTTGGAGTTGCTCAAACATATTCGCCTAACAGAGTTAGGAAGTTTGCAGTATGCCCCCATTCTTTTAGGTTACACCTATCCTTTGGAAACAATTTTGCGAAATCCTGAAAGCACTATTCTTTGTTCACCTGCTACGCATTTGTTTCACTTGAAAAACATACAGCAGATAAACAGCAGCAAGTTTTTTCAATCAAAAGAAGAACTTACAAAAGATAAATTAAAACCTTATATCCTTTACACAGATACCGATGACGCCAAAAGCGAACACGACAGGCGTAACGAGCAAGGTGCTTTGAAATTGGAAAGAGAACTAAACGGAACATCAGGCAGTGATATTGGTTTAGACCTTTGGCAAAAGAAATTACTGTTTCTGCAAGCCGAAACAAAAGCAAATCAGCAAACAGTTTCAGATGCAGATTTTAAAGCAATCATAAAAGGCAAACGAGTTTTGTATTTGGACGATGAAGCGGATAAGTGGGAAAAGCCGTTGAAGAAATTGTTTGAAGGAGCAACTTTAGATATAAAGAGCAATTACAAAGATATTGTAAAATACTTTGAAGAATTGCAAGCCGAACAAGATAAATTACGTTCCGACTACACAGAAATTGACAGGCAACTTTTGCAGAAGTTCTTTACTTCGGGTAAAAACCATGAGTTTGTATTGAAAAACAGTGAAGCGGTTGCACTTAAAGGTAAACTTGCCGATTTGTTGAATTATGACTTAATCCTTTTGGATATGCGGTTAGAGAAAGCCGCAGACAGCGATAAACCCATAAATCTAATTTCGGGTGTTCAGATTTTAAACAGAATAAAAAAACTAAATCCCTTTATTCCTGTTGTGATGTTCACTGCAAGCAACAAGGTAGAGAGCTACAAAAGCGTAATAGACAACGGAGCGTATGACTTTTGGATTAAAAATGTTTCTTCTGCAAATGATTTAAAGAATAAAGCGGTAAACTTGTTGAAAAACGAATTGCAAGGTAAACGATTGGGAAACCTGAAAGATGTTTATGCAAAATTGTTGGTGATACAAAGCAGAGTGAGCATTTACAATTATTACACAGACAACGACAAAACAAGGATTGACAGCGAAGCACTTTCTGATTTACACAGAGAACGAATAGATGATTCGGTTTGGCATTTCGTAAGGTTCATTCAACGCTATATGGCTGATGATATTTCAGATTTTGATATTGAGGAACTTTGGAAAATGACAGGCGATACAATTCAGATTAGAGTTCCCGCCATTTACGGATTGGCAGAGTATGCAGTAAAGAAAATTGATACTGGAAGGAATAAGAAAATTGACGATAAAGAATTTGATTTCAGGTGGAACAGAAATTTCTTTGCTCATAATGTAGTTGATGATGAAAGAAGGAATAAATCTCTTGACCCCTACGATAAAAACAGAGCTATTGATTACATAAACCACACTATTGACTTTTTACTTGATTACAGATAATGGCAAATGCACTACTAATATGGGACAACAATAAAAGCTATGTAGAAAATACACTTAGCTTGGAACTGGGCATATCTTACCCTGATGATTGCGTTTTTTCTTTTGAAGAACTAAAGCAAAACAAATTCATTTCGGCAAAAGATGCTGTCATTATTTTGTTAGACACAGACCTTGACGGCAAAAAAACAACAAACTACTACGGTTTAGAAATAGTGAAATATCTGCGAAAAGAACTTCGCTATAAGGGTTTAATTGTTGTTTATTCTACATTAACCGAACAGCAAATCCGTGAACAAGTAAAGGAAAGCGAAATATTGTTTACATCGGGCATCAGGTTACGAGAGTTTCGGACAAAAAACGCTGTAAATGGAGCAGAAATTGAAGAATTGATACAATCCGTTCCCAAGTTAAGCGATGAATTATTAGAAGATATTCATTACAATGTTTTTGACACCAAAGGCAAAATACATGAATTGCTACACAATCTGAAAAACAAACTAAACGACATAAAAGGTAAAAAGAACCTGAAAGATTTTATTAAAGAAAGCAACACAGTATTTGAAGAATACAAAAAACTTTTACTTAAAGAAATTGACCCTTTTAAAATCACAGAATTTGAAAAACTGAATGCTTCGCTTGTTGAAGAAACTATTGAGGACATAACTAAACATTGGAATAATGAAAAAGATAAAAGCAGTTTTTCGTATGCCAATGCAGGAAATCAGGTAAATAAATTCAGCAACCAAATTGTTGAATTAGCACCTGTTTCAAATGATGATGCCAACACACAAAAAGCAGAAAATATAAATTGGCAAGTGTTGTTTTTTGATGACACCGAAGGTGTAAGAAAAAAAGTAAAAGCATTTTTTGAAGAAAAGAATGTAACCTGTCATGTAGCGGCAACAGAAGAAGAGGTTTATCAGAAACTAAAAGAAAACAGCCCAAATATTTCTTTGTTCATTTCAGACATTCGCCTATTGGATAGAACAGAGCATTGGTGCGACAGGCAAGGTTATGATGTGATTGAACAAGTAAACAAGACAAATGATTATCCGTTAGTGTATGCTGTTCTTACAAGCAAGAAAGGCACTATCAACAAAATGGTGCAGAAAAAAAGAAAGTATGAAATACTTTGGTTCACCAAAGACGATGTAATAAACAACATTCACTCATTCAATATTTTCTTTGACCTGATTAAAGATTATGCGGATGAAAACTTTAACAGCAACACAGTATTTCAACCACTCAAAAAAGACAACTCTTGGTATAAAGAGTATAAAGACCATTATACTTTACCATTGAGGGCATTTTATAAACTGCACAAAGAAAACAACGACTATCCGACAGAAGAAAGCATTATCAATAAAAAAACGCTGGAATGGTTAGAAGGCGAAGGGGTAAAACAAGATTGGATGTGTAAATTTACCAAAGCATATATTGGTAATGCTGAACTTAAAAAATTCAGGGCAACAAAACTTTTAGGAAGAAGAATTGCCCTTGCTCTTGCTACCGAAAATACGGGAATTAAACCAGTTACGGTTTATAACGATATGATGGGGCATAGCAAAACTGGTGTTGATAGTTCGGTAAAACAATTCTACAAGAAACTTGCTTTGTCATCGCAACTTGAAAAAACAATAAACGATGTGAAAAACTATTTCAAAGGCGAAGCAAGCAGCCCTGGCGTTCTCTATGAAGAATACGAATTTCTAAAGAATGAGTTTATTGAAGAACTGTTTATTGACAGTATAAACTTAGGATATGAAAAAGAAGGATTAACTGAATTTGTTGGGCAAATTCAAAAAGCATTTACTTCAAATAGAATTTCCGAACCAAAGTCGTTTGAAAAGGTAAAATCCATTTTAGATAATAACGGTTTCCCAAGAGCCGAACGCCTTGATATTATGCTTGCGGAATTAAAAGAGCTGAACGAACAAAGCAGCTACAAACTACTGAAAGATGTTGGCAAACATTCTTTCCTTTCTTCTGTAAACAACGAAGTGATAAAAGAATTGTTGAAAAAATACGAATTGATATAATCTACAAATCAACACATTTTGGTTAAAGCCGATTTCATTATGAAGTCGGCTTTTTTGTTTTCATACAACTTCGGATAACCACACCTGAACAAACCTTTGTGCATGGAAATTTCAAAGCACATACACAGGATGATTTCGGATAACTCATGCGGTCAAAATATTTGCTACATGAAAAATGCAAACACAAAAGAGGGTATGACTTCGGATAACCTGTTCCGAACAAAAATTTGCCCCATGAATTTAATCACAATTAAAACAACAGCAGTTATGAAACAGTTAGTAGTTTTTATTTTGGTGCTTGGTGCTTACGCAGCACAAGCACAAGGCGTATGGAATATGCCTGCACAGAGCAACACAGTAAAACGCACCTTGCAATGGAAGTATGGCGGGTATATTTTTACCAACGACTTTACATTTAATTACAGCAGCTACACTTACTACAAAGGGTTGTCCAAAACGCAGCCCAAAGAAAACTATGCCACCGAGCATAGCAACCACCCTTACTTATTGCAGGTAGCCAAAGTGCTTGACGAAGATGCCAAAGAACTTGGCTACACAGGCTTTAAGTTGGCAGAGTATTTAACCGCCTTTGTGCAACAGGCAATACCTTACAAAAGCGACCCCTACAACAATGGTTGGGATTACCCCAAATACCCGATTGAAACCCTTGTAGAGCAAGGTGGTGATTGCGAAGATAAAGCCGCTTTGTTAGTTGCCTTACTTAAAACATTTGGTTTTGATGCCGTGTTAGTGAGCCTGCCCGGACACATGGCAGCCGCTATAAACTGTGCCAACTGCAACGGCTACTACCTGCAAAACGGCAAGAAATACGCCTTTATAGAAACTACTGAAAAAGGTTGGGGCATTGGCGTAGTGCCACCCGACAGCAGAAACGTTGGAGCAACACTTTTGCAAACCGCAGAATTGAAGCGATACAACCGTGAAGATGTGTATGCTTGGAATGGCAACAACAAGATTGGCGAAACACCTTACCCAAACAACGGTTGGAACACCACCAAGCCCAACAACGGTAATAACTGGAATGTAAACACAGTTGGCACAAGCAGCAGCCCAACAACGGTAACAATTAACGGAACTACCTACCAAATAAAAGGTAGCGGCAGCACCACCATTACTGTAAATGGAGCTACCGTAACAGTAATAACACAGTAACGGATTATTTGGGATAACTCATGCTGTAAAATATTTGCAGTATGAATTTTCTAAAACAAATTTTTAAACAATTTTAAAACAGAATAAGATGAAAGCAATTACAAAACACCTGCTACCACGTTACACTTGGTTTATGCTATGGTATAAACAGTGGTTTAAGAATGCCGAAGGCATTAAAGGATTTGCAGCACAGGTAATGAACTGGCTGATGCAAAGCACAATGAGTTTAGCCGAAAAGCTAAAGAACCAAAACAAGAAGTTGGCAGAAGCCATAAAAACAACAAAGGCGAAGTTGGCAAAATGGTATAAACATGCTACCGTTGATGCAGATGAGTGGGACGAAATAAAAGGCACGGTAAGAAAACTGGGCTTTTGGATTACCGTAGGAATTATTGCAGAAGCGGCATTGAATTACTTTGGCGTGAGTGCCGTGATAACGCCTAAAGGTTGGGGCTGGATTGCCCTAAATGCAGTAATAGCAATAGTGCTGACAGGATTTGGAGTTTACATTTTTAGAAAATGGTTTGCTGTTGCTTTGAACAAACCCATGTATAAGCAAGAAGAAACCAAACCAAGAAATTGGTTAGAATTAGGCGTATTGACCTTGCTGTGTGTGGCGTATGAAGCCGTGATTTACTACCTATGTAAAATTAGAGGTATTGCGTTGGAAGGCGGAAACGGAGATGATTTTGTAACATGGTTTGTAACGCTTGCAGGAATGTTGTTGCCGTTGGTTGCGGGCTACCTTGCCTATGAAAGAAGCCGCTACGTTGCACCTTACAACAACACCAAACGAATAGCTAAAGCAGAAAAAGCGGTTGCACAAATGGAAAGCAAAATTGCCACCAACAACCAACGCATGGAAGACCATTTTAAACGTGAAGTAGAAAATAGTTGGGGATTATTACAAGAATACAAGGTATATAAGGAAAACTACAACCACAACAAAGGGATAGCAAAGGAAAACATTACAGGACACTTTTGCGAAACCCACGACAGTTTTGAAAAAGAAGCGGTGCAACGCTACCAAAAAGAAGTATTGAACCAAATGCCTATACAGCCAACTTTGGTAATTGCCAAAGAGCAACTGAACGGACACAGCAAACAGTTACCACAAAATATTAACCACTAAAAAATGACGAACATGAAAAAGATAACATTGATTTTGATGAGTTGCACCTTGCTGATACTTGCAGGGTGCAACACCGAAAAACGCAAAAACTTTATTGTGCTGGTTGACAACTCAACCAGTGTGCCTGAAGATGTAATGCAACGTTACATTACAACCATACAGGAAACCATTTTGCCCAATATGGGCGAGAAAGACAAACTGACGGTGCAGTTTATTGACGCTTGCAGCCAAAACAAAGCGGAACGCATTTACAGTTTTAACCTTGCTGAAATGGATTTTAGCAACAAAATGGACGGTGTAAACCATGCGGCTGACAGTAGCCGTGCAAGGTTAAAGCGTTACCTTTTGCAGACAGTGAAAGACGAACTTGCCCAAACGATTATTGCCAAACGACAAGAGCGTAAAAGTTGCGGCAACTACACCGACATTGTGAACGCTTTGAACGAAGCAAAAAGTTTGGTGCAGAACGGCAAAAGCTACACAAGCAAAACCGACAAGTTATTGAACGATGCACAGGGAAACGACAACTACGAATACGAAACCTGCATTGTAATTTTTAGCGACATGGTGAACGAGAACGCAGCACGGACTTTTGACTTTACCACCTTTGACAGACTGAAAGACGAAGATGTAAACAGAAAAGTAACCGAACTGAAAGACCTGAATAAAATACCCGACCTGCACGGAGTAAAAATTTTGGTTTACGGTGCAACAAGCACCAAAGAAGCGGGTGCATTTGCAGGACGACAAATTGAAAACGTAAGATTATTTTGGGACTTGTTTTTTCAGTCGGCAGGTGCTGACTTGAAAGGTTACGGCTACGACACAGGAATGGAACTGAAAAACTACTTGGCAAAAAACGATTAGGCAACCGCACGAAAAAGCAAGTACATTTGCAAACCGCTGCAAGCCGACACACAGACCAAAGTTTGCAAAAGAGCTTGCTTTTTTTCCGACCCAAGAAGAATTTTATTTTTTTCTTTTCCCCACCCTACGGTGTTTTTAATTTTTTGCCAACACACAGGCGACACTTAATGCAGGACAATCACTAATCCGACACGGACTGACTTGACAGCAAGTAACTCAACCTGACAGAAAAGAAGGGCATCTGCCAACATGGTATTGCCGCAATGGGGGCTGACGTAATTCTATTGAACATTAGTGCTATATTTGAAGTGTGGTATTTCTAATCAACAGTAGTGCTATAATTCCCCCACTGCGGCAATACCCGAAACGTTAGCGGTAATTCTAAAAAAACGAGATACATTGAAAATTAAACTTATATAATTTTATAACTTTGGAAAAAAGAACATAATAAAATGACAATTGAAGAGTTTAAAACAAAATTTAAAGAAATTAAAAATAAAGGTTTTATTCCGACAACCCGTAAAGGACCAACAGGAATTGGGCATACTTTGGAAACTCATTTGGGCATTTTTGAAAATAATGATGCACACCCCGATATAGAAGGGGCTGAACTAAAAGCTCATAGAACAAAAGGAAATAGCTTAATAACACTATTTACGTTTAATAATAAAGTTTGGAAGATGCCACCTCTTGAAGCTGTTAAAAAATATGGCAGTTTGGATAAAGACGGGAGACAAGGTTTATATTACACAATGTCGCTTAAACCAAATAGCGCTGGACTTTTTCTGGATGTTCAAAAAACCGAAATTTCAGTAAGACATATTTCAGGCGAAGTAATTGCTACTTGGCAATTACAAACATTAGCTGATAGATTTATGCAAAAAATGCCAGCTTTACTTTTTGTTTCTGCATTTACTGAGGAACGTGATGGTATTGAATATTTCCATTTTTATAGAGCACAACTTATGAAAGGAACTTCTCCTGAATTATTGGCGGACCAATTTAGAGAAGAAAATATTCTTGTTGATTTAAGACTTCACGACAAAGGGACGATGGCACGCAATCACGGAACAGGATTTAGAACATATGAAGATAAATTACCTTTACTTTTTCAAAGCATAATTGACCTATGAAATATAAAGTAGTAAGAAATGAAAAGTATGATTTTATTGGACAATCATACTCAACAAGTTATCCCAACATACATAAGTATCCAGCAACAATGATACCTCAAATTGGGATTGAATTATTTAAAGAATTTGAAATAAAACGAGGGAAACTTCTTGACCCCTACTGTGGTTCAGGTTCTTCCTTTACTGTAGGGCTTGATAGAGGGTTAACAGAAATGTATGGCTTTGATATTAACCCCCTCGCAGTTTTAATTTCAAGAGCTAAATTTACTAAAGTTGACATAGAGAAAGCTAAAGACATTAGACAGCGTCTTAGGAACAGAGTATATGAATTTGTAAAAATTGAAGATAACCTAAAAAAAATTGATATACCTCAACATTATAACATTGATTTTTGGTTTTCAAAAGTTGTTTTGCAAAACTTATCTGTTTTAAAACATTTCATTGATAAAATCCAAGTTGACATTAGAAGATTATTTTTGGTTCCTCTTTCGGAAACAATTAGAGAATGTTCCTATACAAGAAATCACGAATTTAAACTATACCGCATAAAACCTGAAGAATTACTGCAATTCAATCCTGATGTTTTTGGTGTTTATTTTGACAAACTCAATAAAGTAATTGATATTTATGAGAAATACTATTTACCAAAATTAAATGGTGCTAAAATTGATATTAGTTACAGCAAATTCCCTAAAAAAGATAATGAATTCGATATTGTTTTAACAAGTCCGCCTTATGGAGATAGTTTTACAACGGTTGCTTATGGTCAATTTTCAATGTTCAGTAATCAATGGTTTGGAATAAAATATGCAAGACAAATTGACAATATGTTAATGGGTGGTAGTCCTGTAAAAGAGATTTATCCAAATAGTATAATTACAGATTTTATTAACGAAATTTCAAAAAAGTCAACACGTAGGGCTTTAGAGGTATCTTCATTCTATTTTGACCTCGATAAATCGATTAAAGATGTAGCAAACAGTGTAAAGAAAGAAGGTAAAATCATTTATATTGTAGGCAATAGAACTGTAAAAGACATTCAACTCCCAACTGACCAGTTTATTGCTGAAAGATTTGAAAATTATGGATTTAGACACATAATAACTTATGAAAGGCTATTAGGAAATAAGGCTATGCCATTACAAAACTCACCTTCAAATAAGGTAGGACAAAGAAAAGGAACAATGACAAAAGAATATATAGTTGTTTGTGAAAAATAAAAAAGAACTACCGCTAACAGCGGTTTGGCGTAATGGCGGGTGCAGTGCTTCGTATGACAGTTTTGTGGTAGGTTCAAGTGCAGTTCTTCGATTGAACTTTTGTACTAAAAATCCGCCACTACGCCAAGCCGCAAAACGTTATGGGCAAGTTTAAAACGACACGCTACAACGGACATCGGCAGACAAGAGAGCCACCGACTTTTCTATCTGACACATCTTGATAGTCAATTCTGGCTGACAAGTTTTCTATTGACCTTTCCGATAGTCAAAAAATATCGGACAACAAATTTCAAAATCAAATTTTAAACAAATTCAAAATGAAGAAAATAATAATACTCATATTAGCCGTAATAGGCTTGACGACAATTAACTCCTGTAAAAAGGACAAAACAGCACCCAAACCAACGGCAGAATTTAGCTATACAGGTGGTGGTTGCACTGCTCCCTGTGCTGTTCTATTTGAAAATAAATCAAAGGATGCAACAAGTTTCTCTTGGGATTTTGGTGACGGAACAACTTCTACAGAAACAAATCCGACAAAAAACTATGATGTTGGCGGGACTTACACGGTTACAATGACAGCGACAGGAGAAGGAGGAACAGCTTCAACATCAAAGCAGGTGTTAATTCAACAATCAACCCAATCTCAACTTCCAACAGCTAATTTTTCATTTAGCGGAGGAGGTTGTATGGCTCCCTGTAATGTAAGCTTTACAAACACATCATCAAATGCTACTTCATATTTGTGGGACTTTGGAGACGGAGCAACATCCACAGCCGTAAATCCTTCTCATACCTACACGACAGGAGGTTCATTTTCTGTAATACTTAAAGCAACAAATGCAGCAGGTAACAATCAAATAACTAAGAATGTAAACATTGCTTCCCCTCCAACAAAAGTCAAAATCACAAAAGTGACCATTACAAACATGCCATTTGTTGATGGTAGTGGTTCAAGTTGGGATTTCTCAAATGGGCCTGATGTGTTTTTTAACATTACAGACCAAGCCAGTAACGTTCTTGTAAATGGGACAAGTTCAAGAATAAATGATGTTACTTCATCAATGCTGCCAATAAGCTGGAATTTCACAACCCCATTTGAAATTACAGACTTTAATGTTTCAAGATTTATTGACGTTTGGGATTATGACACACCTGACCCAGACGACCATATTGGATATGTTGGTTTTGTAATGAACAACTATACAAGTGGTAGCAATCCTTATCCGACAACTGTTACCAAAACTCAAAACGGAATAACAGTGAAACTTGACTTAGTATGGCAGTAATAAAGAACTTATGTTTGTCGTCTGACTGTCTTGCGGGACAGTCGGACAGACAAACCAGCCCATAACAGCGGTTTGGCGCAAGCGGGGGTTCAGTTCTCCGTTTGACAGTTTTTCGTAAATTTGAATTTTTCGGCTTCGTAGCAAGTTTTGTGGTACCCCCCCGCCTTCGCCAAGCTGCAAACCGTTAGCGGTCATGCTTAGGTGACAGTTCATAACTCATACATTTGTGCAATAACAAACAGAAAAAATAAAAGACATGAATAAAATCATCAAAACTTTCGGACTACTAATATTGATTTTAGTAGGTCATGTTGCTTTCGGACAAAAGCAAGAAAAAATTTATTACGACAAAGAATGGAAAGGTTGTTCCCAATCAAAGGCGGAATTTTATCGAATCGCAACATTTGATGCAAATGGGAAACCCTTAGGCAAAGTAACCGACTACTTTATCACAGGCGAAGTTCAAAGCAACATTGAGGGTGCATTTTTCATTGACAGGAACAATGACGAAAATTCAAAGTGGTTTGGTAAATCCGTTGGCTTCTACAAGTCGGGGAAAAAGCAATTTGAAATGATGCACGACCAAGAAGGAAATACTACATCACATCAAATTTGGTTTGAAAACGGAAACTTACAACTTGATGCGAAATACAAGAACGGTGCCCTTGACGGCATTTATACAACATACCATGAAAACGGTAAGGTTAAGTTTAAAAGTCAATATGCAGACGGAAAACCTACGGATAAATGGTCGATTGACTGTGATGAATTTGGCAAATGCCAAAAAGTATTTTTTGACGGATTTTCCACGACTGACAACTTTAACGAATGGCCACTCCTTAACAAAGATAATTGTGAGAGCAAAATTATTGAGGACAAGGGTCTTCGAATGGAAACAACAAGCGACAGGGGTTTTGTTCAACTCATTCATGTTCCTCTTGATATTGAAGAGAATTTTTCAATTGAAACAATAATCAACCACGAAACTGGAGAAGAAAATTCGGGTGAGGGTTTAATTTATGGTTTTAAGGACTGGGATAATTATTTCTATTTTACGATTAGTGCAAATGGATATTTTAAAATTGGTGCTAAGACCGAAGGTCTCAATTTGGAATTCGTCAAGTGGCAAAAAACAGATTACATAAACCAAAATACAGACCGAAATTTGATAAAAATAAACAAGGTAAAAGACAAAGTTTATTACTCTATCAATGGTCAAGTTGTGGGAAGCGAAGACTTTTACGCTTTCAGAGGCAATAATATGGGCTTTCAAATTATGTCAGGCAAAAAGCGTGTTCTATTTGAACGTATTTTAGTTCGCCAAGACACTGAAGGTAGCGATATGATTTCAAAATTTTCTTCATCTACATGGAAGGGCAATGGAACAGGTTTTATGATTGACGCAAAGGGTTACATAGTTACTAACTATCACGTTGTAGAGGATGCAACAGAGATTGAAGTTGACCTTATTCAAAACGGACAAAAAAACTCTTACAAAGCTAAAATCATTTCATCCGACAAACAAAACGATTTGGCAGTAATCAAAATTGACGACCCCAAATTCAAACCATATCCAAAGCTACCCTACAACTTCAAGACACAAATTAGCGATGTAGGAACAAATGTGTTTGCCCTTGGTTATCCAATGGCTAACATAATGGGAGACGAAATCAAATTTACAGATGGAAAGATTAGTTCCAAAACAGGATTTCAGGGCGACATTACAACATATCAAGTTTCCGTTCCTGTTCAACCTGGTAACAGTGGTGGTCCTTTGTTTGACTATGACGGCAATGTAGTTGGTGTCGTCAACGCAAAAATCATGAAGGCGGACAATGTATCATACGCTATTAAGACAAGCTACGCAAAAAACTTAATTGATGTTCTTCCTGAAACTTTAATTCTACCAACGGACAATTCTCTTGCAACCAAACCGTTGACAGAAAAAATAAAAACACTTTCGGACTATGTTGTTCTTATCAAAATCAGATAACAGCGCATCGTATAGAATAGCACGAACCGCTAACACGGGTTTGGCAAAAGTGGCGGTTCAGTGCTCCGCAGACACATTTGTGGTTAATCAAAATTTGGTTCTCCGCATCAACATTTGTGGTGAAAATCGCCACCTTCGCAAAGCCGCAAACCGTTAGCGGTCATGCTATGGCGACACTGCAAACTTGAAACGGACTACATAAAACAAACGGGTAACTCAACAACAATAAAATGAAACGAGGAACATTTATATTATCGGCACTTTCACTATTTCCTTTGAGTATTTTTGCTAAAATCAAAACCAATATTCTTATGAGAACAGACAAGGGATTTAAAGTAAAGGCTGGTGAAGCTAGATTTGGCGAACACTATAAAATGAAGGGCGTCACCCTTAACAACTTAGACATAAAAATTTCCGGGACTGACACTGAAAATGATTTAGCTGTATTTGAGCAAACCGGACTTACTCCAAACGGAGGACCTCCATTACATATTCATCCTTTCCAGGACGAATGGTTTTATGTCATTGAAGGAGAATACCTGTTTCAGGTTGGTGACGACAAATATCAAATGAAATCAGGCGACACAATTTTCCTTCCAAGAAATGTGCAACATGCGTTCTTACAACTGACAGAAAAAGGAAAGATGATAGTTTCTTATTTACCAGCAGGAAAGATGGAAGCATTTTTTAAGGTTACAGACAAATGGACATCTCCGCCAACAAAAGAAGAAATCGCAAAGGTTTTTGCAGACCATGACATGAAAGTTGTTGGAGCCCCTTTGCAACCTGACAAATGACAATTAAGAAAGAACTTCTAATAAACATGACTACAAACATAGACTGACTGACCTTCATGGCGAGAGAAGCACGAACCGCTAACAGCAGCTACAAGAAATTGGCGGTTCAATGGTTATATGAAGCTTTGTGCTTCGTATCAAGTTCATTGATGGCAGACAGTTTTGTACTCCGAAATCGCCAACTTCTTGTAGCTGCCAACCGTTATATGCCATTTTATGAAACAAACCACAAACTGACTGACAACATAACAAATGTGCAATGAAGAAAACTTATAGAATGAAAAATACAGTTTTACCTATTCTACTTGCAACGATTTGGATAAGCATTTCCGAATTTGTAAGAAACGAAATTCTATTAAAGACCTATTGGACAGAACATTACCAAAATTTAGGACTGACATTTCCCTCCGAACCGATAAATGGTGCTGTTTGGGGATTATGGTCATTCCTGTTTTCAATTGCGATTTATTTAATTGCAAAGAAATTTTCATTGCTTCAAACTACTTTTTTGTCTTGGTTTGTGGCTTTCGTTTTAATGTGGGTTGTAACAGGTAATATGGGTGTTCTTCCATATAACATACTCTATTTTGCTATACCTTTAAGTGTACTTGAAGCGTTTTTGGCTTCGTTTATCATTAAAAAATTATCGAATAAATGAACAGAAAAGAATTTATTAAACTGTGTGGTCTTTTTGGGATTAGTCTTCCATTTTCTTCACTAATAATGGGCTGTAATAAAGATGAAGACAACGAGCCAAACGGAAAAACAGTTGTAATTATTGGAGCAGGAATTTCAGGTTTAGCAGCAGCAAAAAAACTGAAAGAAAAAGGCTTTAATGTAATTGTGTTAGAAGCACAAGACAAAGTGGGCGGACGATTACGAACTAATCGAACTCTTGGCGTTGCTTTTGACGAAGGAGCAAGTTGGATACACGGAACAAATGGGAACCCGATTACTAATTTGGCACAACAAGCAGGAATGAACACCGCTTTTACCGATGATGAAAGTTTAGTGTGCTATGATATTGGTGGTGTTCTGAGAAGCGACACAGTATTTGACAATGCCGAAACAGAATTAGAAACCATTTTAAGTTCTCTTAAAAATAGCGGAAGCACTACCCAAAGTTTTGAAACTGTTTTTAATAGTTTGCACCCAACAAAAGTAAATGATAGACTTTGGAAATTTCTACTATCCACTTATGTAACATTTGATTTGGGCGATTTAGACAAAGTTTCTTCAACTTTGTATGATGAAGGCGAAGAGTTTTCAGGCGAAGAGCGAATTTCAACGAATGGATATGACACTATTCCAAATTTTTTAGCTAACGGCTTAAATATTCAACTCAATCAAAGAGTTTCAAAAATTGATTATTCCAACTCAAAAGCAAAAATTACACATAATGGTGCAACCACAGAAGCCGATTATGTCTTGGTAACAGTACCATTGGGAGTTTTAAAATCGGGAAACATTCAGTTTTTTCCAGCTTTGCCAACTGCAAAACAAAATGCAATTCAAAAAGTAGGTATGAATTGTGTAAATAAATTTTTATTGACTTGGAATACTGCATTTTGGGACAATGAACAATATATTTGTTACACACCAGAAACAAGAGATAAGTTCAACTATTTTGTGAATGTTAAGAAATTTCAACCAAGTTTAAATGCTTTGATGACATTTGCTTATGCCGATTATGCAAGACAAACAGAAACAATGAATGATGCACAAGTTATAGACGAAATAATGATACATTTACGTGATATTTATGGCAGTAGTATTCCAAATCCGACCAATATGCTAAGAACAAAATGGCAAACCAATGAAAATTCTTTTGGTGCTTATTCATTTACACAAGTTGGAACAGAAATGAGACATTTTGATGACTTGGCAGAAGAAGTTAACGATAGATTATTTTTTGCAGGAGAACACACCGAAGCAGACTATTTTTCAACCGCACACGGAGCATATTTAAGCGGAATAAGAGAAGCAAACAAAATAATTTCACTTTAATGAAAAAAACGGCATATAACATGAACTGTGCAAAAAACCAAATAAATCAGGCAATATTTTTTAAGTAATTATCCTGGTAGAGAGATTGGTTTTTTATACAGCCAAAAACTTGTTTTAGGAGTTTGTTACAAACTGCAATAACG
>Ga0209200_1001526_pt1 | contig 23024 bp, 22 predicted proteins | sample AD_UKC033_MetaG_FD_184406 | JGI IMG/M metagenome (GOLD analysis project Ga0209200, IMG submission 184406) | Active sludge microbial communities of municipal wastewater-treating anaerobic digesters from USA - AD_UKC033_MetaG (SPAdes) (version 2) | ecosystem: Engineered > Bioreactor > Anaerobic >... | reverse complement strand
GCCAGCATGCCCAAACCCTTGGCACGCGCGGTCCGGATGTAGTCCTCCTGCAAGGCCTCGAGCACGGTCGCGCGCGTCATGCGCGTCAGCAGAGCCATGTAGAGCAGGGCCAGGTTGACGCATGGCAACGTGAGGCTGCGCAGCCAGCCGGCGATGCCGCCCTCGGACAGCCGCACGTAGCCCTGTACCGGGAACCAGTCGAAATGGATCGCGAACCCGTAGATGAGGAGGTAGCCGACGAGGAACACCGGCAGCGAGAAGGCGAGCACCGCGAACACCATCACGACGCGGTCGACCCAGGTTCCAGCCCTGGCCGCCGCCAGGGTTCCGAGGGGGATCGAGAGCACGATCGCGATCGCCATCGTGATGAAGGCGATCGAGAGCGTGGGCTCCAGGCGCTGCGCGAGCAGCTCGCTGACCGGGACGTTCGTGAAGATCGAGGTACCCAGGTCGCCGGTCAGGATGCGGCCGGCCCAGAGAATGAACTGCCGCCACAGGGGCTGGTCGAGCCCGAGCGCGATGCGCAGTTGCGCGATGTCCTCGGTCGTTGCCAGGTCGCCTGCGATCAGGGCCGCAGGGTCACCCGGCGCCAGATGCATCAGCAGGAAGACGACGGCGGCCACCACCGCCATCACCGGCACGGTGGCGACCAGCCGGCGCACCAGGTAGCCGCCCATGCCCGCGCCTACTTCTCGAGGTGCCAGACCAGCGGCAGGCCACCCCACATCTTCTCGCTGCCCTTGATCTCCTTGCGTACTGCCCTGGCCGGCGAGTACTGGCCGACGCTGATGTAGGGCAGCGCCTCGAAGGCCCTCTCGTGGAACCGGTCGAGCAGCGCCCTGCGCTTGGTGCGATCGGTCTCCTTGAGCCAGGCCGTGCGCAGCTCGTCCAGCTGCTTGTCACACGGCCAGCCCGGCAGCGCCGTGCCGCAGGGCGCGCTCAGGTAGGCATTGGTGATCGGCGAATCGGCGTCGAAGCTGCCGGCGACCGTCACGTACATGTTCCAGCCCCCGGACTGCGGCGGGTCCTTCTTCGCCCGGCGCGCCCCGATCGTCGCCCAGTCCGACGTCTGCATGTCGACGTTCATGCCGATGCTGCGCATGGTCTGCGCCGCCATCAGCGCCTCGGCGTTGAGATAGGTGACGTCGCTGGGCACCAGCAGCACGACCTTCTCGCCCTTGTAGCCGGCCTCGGCGAGCATCTGCTTGGCCTTTGCAGGATCGGGCTGGCGCCACGGCTCCGCGCCGGCGAAGGTCTCGTTCGCGCTGCCGCAGATGAAGAAAGTCGCGCATTGGGTGACGCGCAGATCCTTCGGGTAGCCCATCGCGGCCATGAACTTGTCCTGGTTCACGGCCTTGAGGAGCGCCTGGCGGATCTTGGGATTGTCGAAAGGCGGATAGAGCTGGTTCATGACCATCCAGCCCTGCCAGGAGCCCGAAGGGCTCAGCGTCACGTTCGGGTCGCCGCGCAGGGGGTTGATGTAGTCGGGCGGCACCTGCTCGATCAGGTCCACCTCCCCCTTGCGCAGGGCGGCCACCGCGCTGTTGGCGTCCGGAATGTAGTACCACTCGACACGGTCGAACGAGGTCTTCTTGCCCCCGGCCAGGGCGCTCGCCGGCTCGTTGCGCGGGACGTAGTGAGGATTCCTGACGAAGACGGCCTTGTTCCCCGGGACCCACTCGTCCCGCTTGAAGATGTACGGCCCCGAGCCGTGGACCTCGGTCAAGGGCTGCGTCGTGGGCATCTTGGCCAGGCGCTCGGGCAGCACCACCGGGGGGAATCCCGACGGCTTGGCCATCCCTTCGAGAACCATCCCGAAAGGTTCCTTCAGGCTCAGCGTGAACGTGCTCTCGTCGACCGCCTTCCACTCGGGCGAGGAGATCGCCGTCATCGCGCGGCCGATGCTGTCCTTGGATGTCCAGCGCTGCATCGAGGCAACGACGTCGGCCGCGCGCACGGGCGTGCCGTCGGAGAACTTGAGGCCGGGCCGCAGCGTGAAGGTCCACAGCTTGCCGTCCTTCGAGGTGGTGTACTTGTCCACCATCTGCGGCCGGGGTTCGCCCTTCTCGTCCAGCCCGAACGGCATGTCGTAGACCATGTAGCCGAAGTTGCGGCTGATGTAGGCCGTCGTGAAGGTCGGATCGAGGATCTTCACGTCGGCGTGGGCCACGATCTTCAGGGTCTTGCCCTGCGCATGGCTGGCGGTGCTGACCACGCTCAGGGTGGTGCCCAGCGCAAGCGCGGCGAGGGCGGCGAGGGTGCGTCGTTGCATGGGGTCTCCTTCGGATTCGTTCAGGCATCGATAGGCCACTTCGGCCGCGCGATCTTGCGGTAGGGCAGCGTCTTCAGATCCATCGTGACCGCCCCTGGCGCTGCCGCGTAGATGACGGGCCCGCCCAGCAGGGCGTAGGACGCGTAGAAATGCTGCGAGGATTTGACGACGACGATCCTCTTGCTTGCAAGCTCGCAGCCGATGCCGGTGAACAGGTCGGTTCCCATCGCCTGGTTGCGCAGCGAGCACAGCAGGATTTCGATGCCGGCGCACTCGACGAGCGCGCTCTCGCCCATTGCGGTCGGCGTGTTCGCCAGACCCGTCTGCATGTGCTCTCGCGCAACGCGCCTGACCGAGCAGTCCAGGTCGAGCGGCTGGCCGGAGAGCGCACTGATCTTGCCCCCGATGCGCAGCTTCAGGCGTGCTCCCTCACCGGCCTCTGCGGCGATGCGCGCGGCGACCGGATCCCAGAAAGGCCCGATGGCCGCGTTGCCGATGCCTCGCTCCAGCATGCGCTGCAGGAAGAAGGTGGCATCGCTCGCGGCGCCGCCACCCGGGTTGTCCGCGCCGTCCGAGATGATGACCGGACCCCGATCGAGGGCCAGGGCCTCGTCCAGGGCGGCGTCGATGCCGGGGTTGGGCGGCTGCAGTTGCGCGCGCATCGCGATCAGTTCATCGGCCAGCTGCCGTGCCAGCGCCTCCGCCTTGCGGCGATCGCCGTCGGCGTACACGAGCACCTTCGTTCCCATGTCCGGCACGTCACCCCATGGAAAGCCATGAGTGATCGAGACGGAGAGCACACCGTCCTTGCCTTCCAGCGCCTGGATGCGATCCACGAAACCGCGCGCGGGCTGACGCGAGGTATGGATGGTGACGATCATTTCGCAATCGACGACCGCCGCCACCGGCCGGATGCGCTTCTGGACCTTGGCGGCGCAGAGATCGACGAGCTCGAGCGCACGCTCGAGCACGTCGGTGTGCGGGTACTCCTTGTAGCAGACCAGGATGTCCGCGTTGTTCACCATGGCCGCGGTCAGATGATTGTGCGGATCCAGTTCCGCACCGATGACGACATCGGGGCCGACCAGCTCGCGCACGCGCGCCAGGATGTCGCCCTCGCAGTCGTCGTAGCCGTCTGCGACCATCGCGCCGTGCAGCGCAAGCACCACCATGTCGACGGGCATCGCTGCCCGCAGGTCCTCCAGGAGCTCGGCGCGCAGCTCCTCGTACGCCGCCCGCGTCGTGACGCCGCTGGGCTGGGCCGCCGCGACCATGCCTTCCTTGAGACACCACCCCTGCTCGCGACCGCGCAGCCGCGCGGCCCACAGCGGCCCGGCGAAGAAGTTGAAATGATCGGGGTGCTTGCCGGCCGGGAAGTAGCCGCGGTCGCGAAACGAGGCCAGGCCGGTCGGCATCGGCGCGAAGGTGTTGGTTTCCGTGGCAATGCCGGCGCTGAAGACTCGCATGCGTTCTGCCCTTCACTTTTCCGTGGCGACGTCGGCCGCCCTTGTGAACAGCCGGCGCGGGCTGAGCTGGATTTCGTCGAGCCCGAAGTCCTGCAGGCGGGCAGGCAGCGCTTGGCCACGCGCAAGCGCTGCGCAGGCCTGACCCATCGCGGGGGCGGTCTGGATGCCGTAGCCGCCCTGCGCCGCGACCCAGAAGAAACCCTCGAGCCGCGGGTCCCATCCGCCCACGAGGTCGCCGTCGGCCACGAAGGAGCGCAGACCGGCCCAGGTTCGCGAGGGACGTCGGATTTCGAGCGTGGTCATCCGCTGGATGCGGTCGATCGCCAGGGCGATGTCCAGCTCCTCGGCTTGCACGTCGTGCGGCTGGACGTCGTCGGCATTCGCCGGCGAGCCGAGCAGGATCCCCGCGTCCGGCTTGAAATACCAGTCCTCGGCAAGCCCGATCGTCATCGGCCATGGCGAAGGGTCGACGCCCGCAGGCGGGGCGAAGGTGAATGCCGACCGGCGCCTGGGCTGCAGCCCGATGGAATGCGCGCCGGCGAGCCGGCCGATGACCTCGCACCAAGCGCCGGCCGCGTTGATCACCACCGTCGCCTCGTGCACGCTGGCGCCGGCGTGGACATGCCAGCGGTTGCCCTCGCGCCGCAGGGCGGTGACCTCGGCCGCGCAGAGGATGCGGCCGCCCGCCCTTCGGATACCCCGCAGGAACCCCTGGTGGAGCGCGTGCACGTCCATGTCCATCGCGTCGGGCTCGTGGACCGCGCCGATGACCCGCTCGGGGCGCAGCACCGGCGTGAGCCGGCACGCCTCGGCCGAAGAAAGCAGCCGTCCGGTGCGTGAGGTCTCGCGAAGGACGTCCCAGTGCGCGCGGAGGTCCTCCTCCTGACCCTGGGTCGCGACGGTCAGCGCGCCGCGCGGAGCGAGAAGGGGATGGTCGGCGAAACCTGCTGGCGGATGCTCGAGAAACGCACGGCTCGCCCTCGTGAGCGCCCGCACCTGCGGGCTGCCGTAGGTCTCCATGAAGAGCGCGGCGGACCGCCCGGTGGAGTGGTAGCCGGGCTGATCCTCGCGCTCGACCAGCAGCACCGAGCCGTGCGGGGCAAGCCAGTAGCCCACCGAGGCCCCTGCGATGCCTGCGCCGACGATGAGATAGTCGACCCGTTCCGACATGAGGGCATCCTAACGACTGATTTGCAGATACGCAAATCGGGATCGCCCTCGTCGTGGGATCCTCCCCCGTCAGACCACATCCCGGCATGAGCTCGACAAAGACAAAGGCCAAGACCAAGACCATTGTTGGCCCGCCCGGGCGCCGCGAGGCCGGTCTCCGGCCGCCGCCGAACAGCCCGGACCGCGAGGCTTTCGGGCGTCGCCTGCGCGCCGCGCGCAAGAAGCGCGGCTGGACCCTGGCGGAGGTCGCAAAGCGATCCGGAGTCTCGATCACCACGATCTCGCGCGCCGAGCGCGGGCAACTCGCCCTGAGCTACGAGAAGTTTGCTGCCCTGGCGCGCGCGCTGTCGCTCGACATCGGCAGCCTGTTCACCGACGGCGGTGGCCCCGCGCCGCTGGAAGGTCCGGCGGTGACGAGAGCCGGGGAAGGGGTGACCTACCGCGGCCTCTCGCTCACGTACGAGTTCCTTGCGACCCAGTCGGTTGGCAAGCGCATGAACCCCGCCCTGGGCACGGTGCACGCGCGGCGCATCGAGGGACCTGGCGACTTCGTCAGGCACGAGGGCGAGGAATGGGTGTTCGTCCTCAGCGGAACGCTGGAGGTCCATTTCGAGGACGGACGGCACGTCAGGCTGTCTCGCGGCGATTCGCTCTACTTCGACAGCCGCCTCGGGCACGCCTACATCAGCACGGGCCGACAGCCGGCGCGAATGATCGGCGCCATCACCAGCGAACAGCCGCCCACGGCCGATTCGCACCACTGAGCACGGCTGCCGCCATGAACGCGGGCATGCCTTGCGCGCGCAAGGCGGACACCCCCGGCGAGATTGAACTTCGATCCAACCGGGCAGCAGGACTCGTGCTCCTGGCCTGGTCGAGCATTCCGACCGGCGCGCTCTTCCCAAGCGTTTAGGGTGTCCCGGCGAAGAGCCTCGCGCTTTTCCTCGCGATCCACGTGCTGGGTGATCGCCTCGCGCATCAGCCAGCGAGCCGTGCGATGGCGTGCATCAGCCAGGCGCTTGACGCGCGCCTCGAGTTCCTCGTCGAGCTTGACCGATACGGGGCGAGGGGCAGCAGCAGTCACGACGCTCGCGCTCGCACGCGGAAGGTGACTGCGCATCGACCGTCTGTTCCGCGACTTCCTTCCATGGTGTGATCTTCGCGAGTGTCTTCGCGAGGCTCGCCTTCGCGATCTGCGTGTCGTAGTCCGCCTGCAGACGCAGCCACCAGCCATCGGAGAGGCCGAAGAGGCGGCACAGCCACAGATCGGTGTCGGCGGTGATGGCACGCTTGCCCGCGACGATCTCGCCGATGCGCTGCGCGGGCACGCCGATCTCCTTTGCCAGACGGTAATTGCTCATGCCCAGAGGCTTGAGGAACTCCTTGGCGAGCATCTCGCCAGGCGACACCGGCTTGAGTTTCCTGGTCATCTTGTCCTGCCTTGTCTCGGCTCAGTGGTAGTCCACGATCTCGACGTCCTCGGCATCGCTTCCGGTCCAGCGAAAGCAGATGCGGCAGGCGCCGCTCACATTTCTCCCTCGACAGCGAACTTGATCTAGGGAAGGGCGCGATTCTCGGCATCGTCGATCGGCACTACAGGCTCCGCTCGGTGCGCGCCGCGCTCCGCGAACTCCCGGATCAACGCGGCTTGGACAAAGCGCGGGGCGAGTGGTCGCTGGTGACGATGGCCCAGAACCTCAAGCGACTGCGCGTGCTGCGCGCGGCGTGACAAAGAAGGGACAAATGCCCACTGAAGGCGCTGATTCGAGGTCCGGCGATGACGCCAAGCCGCCTCCCGGGCGCTTCGGTGGCCTCGCGACGATGCAAACCGTCGCATCCAGTCGGGAAAACGCCCCCGTTCCGGTCACGGAGCGTCCGGACAGACTCAAGCCCGACAGGCTCCTAGATCAGTTCGATGGCCTCGCGCAGCCGCTGCGCTGTAGCCGGCAATCCGCCGCGCTCCAGCGCGTTCGCGAAATCCTCAGCCGTTGCCTGCGGCTTCTTCCATCTTGCGCGCATGCGCTTGAAGGCCGCAACCGCCACGAGCTGATCGAGATCCCATTGCGCGACGATGAATTGGTCGGGGTGAATGACTTCGACGCCAAGCGGCCCCAGGGCGTCGACGGGAAAGTCCTTCAGATTCGCCGTGACGATGCAGTCGGCGTGTCCCGCCAGTGCCGCTGCGAGCACGTGCACGTCATTGGGATCGGGCAGGTGAAGGCTGCCCGCACATGCCTGCCACGCTGCCTCCGGGATTTCCCAATCAGGAATGGCTTGGCGCATCTGGTCGCGTCGGAAGTCCAGTCTACCCTTGAGATCCGGCCGGCGCTCTTCCAGCGCGGCGATCCATTCGGTCTCGATGCGTACGGTCCATTTGGCCGCGTAGAGCCCCGCGGTGGCGAGGCCCATCAGCGCGTCCGTCATGGCCAGCGGATACAGGACGCACGCGTCGAGCAGCGCCGTGTATCGTGCGTGCCCTGCCACGTCAGTATTCCAGCCCCAGCTCGCGTGCGTTCTCGGCGAGGCGCTCGAGTGCTGCCTCCTGGTTTTCGCGCATCTTGCGGGCGTAGGCGATCAAGTCCTCGAAGGCGATTCTCCGGTGCGTGCCGACCATCCGGTGCGGCAGCCGGCCCGCCTCGATCTCCTTGATCACGAACGGTCGGGAGACGTTGAGGAAGTGGGCCGCCTCGACAGTACTGAATTCCTGGCTGGAAGGAACGAGCGTGATGGGCCTGCCTTCGCTCATCGCACCCAGAAGCTGGCCGATGAGCCTCAGCGCTGCAGGCGGGACCTCGACGCTCGGATGCTCGCCGGTATCCGTGGTGAGCGTGATCGCAGCAGCGCGCGAGTGGTCGAGCGCTTCCATGATGCAGCGCTGGGCGACTCGGGCCATCTCGATATCCTTCGGCGACATCGGGGGCGGCAGGACTTGTCTGACCTTCTCGAGGGTTCGCATGGCGGGTTCTCCTGGGTGCCACAGTGACGGCCGCTTGGCCGTTCCTTCGGGCATCACTCCGTCGTTTTCGGCATCGTACATGTCAAACGCAATAAGTGCAGCAAGTGTTCTGGGTATGGGCGCCAGTTGTGCGGGCTTCTCTCACAGACGGCACCAGCCGAGTGGTCGCTGCAAAAAGCAGAAGTACAGCGCCTCGTCTCGGCAAGAAGCAGTCTGCCGAAGCGCACCACTAGCAGTTGGCTACCTTGATAAGGCTTATTATCAAGGGACGCTGTTTTGATCGACAAACGGCGCCCATAGAAACAGCGCTGTGCAAAACTCGTGCAGCGACAAGCACTTGGAGCGCAGTGATGAACGCAGGAACCAGGCACTCCCTGGCATGAACACCTCGGCGCAGGGACGGCACCTGAGCCACGGGCACCTGGCCTTCGTGCGCTGCTGGGCCGAGGGACTGGACCTGGTCGACGCGTGGAACCGCTACCTCCATGTCGACGGCACCGGAGACGCGCGGCGCGCCCGCGGCGAACTCGCGCGGCTGCTCGAGACGCTCCGTGCACTGGCGCGCGCGCACGGCCGGCCCGAGATCGCGATCCTGCTGAGGCGGGATCCCGACGCCATCCGGCAGCCGGACGCGGCAGGGGTCCCGACGCTGGACGAGTTCGCGGCAAGGCAGCCGGAGGACTTCTACAGCGAGGCGGAACTCGTGGAGCTCTACGAGGAGCAGTACGGCCGCGCCGACGCGCAGGGCGCGGAACGGCGTCGACAGCGCCTGCGCGAGCGGCTGATCCTCGCGATCCAGTGGCTCGCGCAGGTCGGTGCGCGGGATCCGCTTCCGGGCGATCGGGTCCAGGACTGGCTCGACGAGCGCGTCGCCGCGCGACTGGCGGCCGCCGGGATCCGCACGCTCGGTGATCTTCTCCTGCGGATCCGCCGCAAGGGACACCGGTGGCACCGGGGCATACCGAGGGTCGGCCCAGAGGGCGCCGCACGCCTCGTGCGCTGGCTGCGGCAGCACGAGGCGACGCTCGGCGCCCTCCCCTCCCCTGCCCTGCTTCCCGCCACCGGGATCGATCGGTCGGCCCTCACCCCGGCGCCCCGCACCGGGATCGTCCCGCTGGAACGCTTCCGGCCGCCGGCGGGACTCGACGGCTCTCAGGGGGGCAATCGCGCCCCGGCCGAGCGCTGCAAGCTCGCCGCAGCCAACGACTACGAGGCGATCCAGGCCTGGCTGCGCCTGCGCGTCGAGGGCACCCACACCTGGCGCGCCTACCGCAAGGAAGCCGAGCGCTTTCTGCTCTGGGCGGTGATCGGACGCGGCCGCGCCCTCTCGTCGCTGGACGGGGACGACTGCGTGGCCTACCGCGATTTCCTCGCGGCACCCGGGCCCGAGTGGTGTGGCGCGAGGAACGAACAGCGCTGGTCCGAGGGCTGGCGACCGTTCGAGGGGCCGCTGTCCGCGCGGTCGCAAGGCGTGGCGATCACGGTGGTGCGGAGCCTCTGCGAGTGGCTCGTGCGGCGCCACTATCTCGATTCGAACCCTTGGGACGATGTTCCGGCACGGCCCGACGCGCCGACGATGCCGCGCCTGCGCGCCTTCTCCGAGAAGCAGTGGGCGCTCGTGCAGGACTGGCTGGCGCGCGAACTGGTCGAAGCCCCCTCCCCTGCCCTGCACCGGCTGCGCTTCCTGCTCGAGTTCGGCTACCTGAGCGGGATGCGCCTGGCGGAACTGGCGGCAGCGCGCCTGGGTTGGCTGCGGCACGAGCAGCTCGACGACGGCGAGTGGGCCTGGTCGATCATGGTGCTGGGCAAGCGCAGCAAGTGGCGCGAGGTACCCTTGCCGGAGCGGGCGATGGACGCGCTGCATGCGTGGCTCACCCAGCGGGGGCTTCCCGAGGATCCGCGGGCCAGCGATCCGGAAACGCCGCTGATCACGCGGCTGGGCCAGGAGGAGGCGCTGTCGGCGGCACGGATCTACGAGGTGCTGAGCGCGGCGTTCGAGCGCTGCGCGGTCGCGGTCCGAACCGTGGACCGGGCCGCGGCAGAACGGATTCGGGAGGCCTCGACGCACTGGCTTCGCCACACCTACGGCGCGCACGCGGCGGCGCGCGGCGTGCCCCAGGACGTGCTGCAGGCAAACCTGGGGCACGAGAGCCTGGCGACGACTTCGATCTACATGCGGGCGGAGAAGTCACGCAAGCATCGTGCGGTTCAGGCTGCGTTCGCCCCGCCCTCCCCTATTCCGCCGCGCGGCTGATTCACGGTGTTCCTCGCGGCTCGAGGGCGACGGGGAACATACGTGAGTGTTTTCAGGAAACGGCGCGGCGGGCGGTCCGAACGCCAACAACGGTCGTGGCGCCCGGCGCGACGTGTTGAACGGTTCAACACGCGCGACGCCGGCGGCGAGCGGGTGAGCAACCGATATCGGATCGCTGCGGGCAAGGATGTGGGTCGGGCCATGACGGGAGCGACAGCTGCCCGTGCCGCATGGGCCGTGAAGCGCTCCCTGCCACTGGCGCAGGCCCATTGAACGGTTCAACACCGGTAGGCGATGAGCCCTGGCTCGATCGGTCGAGAGCCTGGGCCGGATGAATCCGAGCGGCGCTCGATCGTCTGCGGGGATCTTGCCCGTCGTGGGAAACGGCCGGGTGTTGAACCGTTCAACAGGCGACGGCAGCCTCCTTGCTTGCCATCTCGCCGGACAACCCGGGCAAGACGCGCCATGAGAACCCTGGCTACGGCAGAACCAGCGTCCGCGCAGGGTCCCGCCCCTGCAGGCAGCGCCCACGTGGGTTCGAGCCGTGGCGAGGTGTTGAACCGTTCAACACCCCTGGCCTCGTTGCAGCTCGATTCCCCTTCGCCTGCAGCCGCACCGATCCGGACCACCCGCATCGACCAAAGCCTCAGCCCTGGGACGGCGCGGCAAGTATTTCGCGGATCACCGCGGTCAAGCGTTCCTGATCTTTCTCACCTATCACGTTGCGCTCGAACCGGATCGTCACCCCGCCCTTTGCGTCGCGTGTCACCTTTGCCCGGCGCCCGTGCGCACCCTCGACGATCTCGATCTCGGGTGTTGAACGGTTCAACACCTCCGCCGAATCCGACAACAGCATTGCGAGCTTGCGCGTCGCGGGCCAACTTGCCCCCGACTGCCTGACCTTCGCGGCACGCCGAAGCACGCCCTCAGGATCCTTCTGCAGCGCATCCGAAAGCGGTTGCGCCCAGCGGAACTGCAGTTCGAGCGGACTCTGGAATGCCGCCACCACGGCCTCCGGCAGCCGCGCAAGCGCCAGGGCCTTGGAGACCAGCGAGACATCCACCCCGAGCGACTCGGCAAGGCGGCGCTGTGAAGGGTACAGGCCCTCGTCCAGCGCCCTGCGGTACATCGCGCCCTGCTCCCACGCGCTGAGGTTCTTGCGCGCGCGATTCTCCCGGTCCATCGCCTCGAAGAGCGCGCGATCGTCCATCTCGCAAACCATCGCCTGCAACGGCAAGCCCAGCTCGAGGCAGGCGCGATGCCTCCGATGCCCGAAGACGAGTTCGTAGGCCGGCAAGCCCGCGCCGTGACCGCCCTCCTCCGCCTTGCTCCCCTGGGAGAGCGTGCGAACGACCACCGGTTGCACGTTCGTGCCAGCCGACGCAATGTCGGCCTTCAACTCCGCAAAGGCCTCATCCGCAAAGGAATCGGCGTGCCGGTTGGCCCAGCGCGACGGCCGCACCGCCTGCGGGTCGAGCGACCGGACGGGCCGGCTTCCATCGAACTGTCGCAGCTGCTCGCGAAGCTCCTCGGCCTCCTTGACGGCCGCCGACTGCGACGCCATGAACATCGCCATCGAGCCGGGCGCGGTCCGGGCTCGCGCCCGGGACGAGCTCTCGGTCGACGCGCCCTCCCCCTCGGCATCCGCACTCGCCGGAGGCGCCTGGATCAGCATCGCCTTGGCCGCAAGCTTCTTGCTCATCGAACCCTCTCCTTCGGATTGGGCGTTGAACCGTTCAACACCTGGAGCTGCCGACTCCACACCGCCCTGATCGAGCCCTCGATGTGCCCGACGAAGCTGTCGTACGCATCGCGCGCCCGCTTGAACGTGCGCGCGCTCCCGTCGTACTTCATGACGTCGTAGACCGTCCCGAACTCGGCACTGGCAACACCGGTGACCGCGGTCTTCGGGATCTCCACCGGGAGCACCTTCTCCGCGTAGGTTTGCCCGATCCACTGACGCACGACGTTGCTGGATGCGTCGGCCGAGTCCACGCGCGCGAGCAGGATGTGGATGAAGTCGAAGGTCTTGTCCAGCCCGCGCTTGACGAGGAGCTCGTTGGCCAGGTCAGAGAACAGGTTCCAGAACTGCGAGGCGGAAGCGAAGTCCAGCGCGTTCGGCGGCAGCGGCATGATGATTCCGTTGGCCGCCATGAAGGCGTTGATGGTCGTGTAGGAGAGGGCAGGGGGGGTGTCGATCACCACCACGTCGTATTCGTCGCGCACGTCGTCGATGCCCAGATCGAGAACCCGCCAGAACTCGAAACCCGGCTCCTGCGTCTGTCGGGCGGGAAGCGCGAACTCGGCGCCGAACAGGCTTGGCGCCGCGCCCACGAGGTCGATGCCGTCCCAGTAGGTCGGGCGGATCGCGTAGCGGATGGATGTCTCGCTGCCCATCGCCAGCGGAAGGATGGTGTCCGCCTCCTCGACCTCCGTATCGGGAAGGATGCCGAACAGGGTCGTCAGCGAGCCCTGCGGATCGGTGTCGATGACCAGCACCCGGTGGCCGAGCATCGACAGTCCCTGGGCGAGCGTCACCGCCGTCGTCGTCTTGGACACGCCGCCCTTGAAGTTTCCGATGGCAATCGTCACCGCTTCGGCGCCATCCGGGCGCAGCTTGTCCTTGCGATACTCCCTTGCCCAGGTTCGTGCCTCCGCGAGCGTGAACTCGCGTCGACTGCCGGAGGGGTTGAGCTTTCCGGTCGGCAGATCGCCCTTGGTCAGCCGATGCCCGAGCGATCCCTTCTCGATGTCGAGAAGGGTGGCCAACTGCGACAGGTTGAAGCTTGGGGGGATCTTGCGGGCGCTTGGCGCCAGCATCGCCTGGCGTATCTGCTCCATCATGCCCATCGCGCGCTCGGCCTGATTCGCGATGTCGGCAAGGCCGATGGGCTTCGTGTGCTGAAGTAGGCTGTTTGGCATGTATCCGCTCCGTGCAGCGAGTTTACCCTTGGTGGAACGGAATTCATTCGGTTTCCGGAAAACCGTCAAACAGACGCCTGACTGTCTGTGCTCCGGATTCAAGGCGTGCTGGTGGGTTTAGCTAGTTCTTTCTCTTTACTTCCTACAGACTCTTTAGGGTCGGAAAACCACTTGCAATTCAACGAGTTGGCGGGTTCGACGTGAGTGAATCCGGGATGTCACGGAGCACGGGCAGGAAGGCAGAGGAGGGGACACAGGTCGAAACGGAGCAAAGTCGGGTCCCTGCGTGAGCGGATTCAGGAACGCGGTCTGCGGCCGGCTGCCCGTCGACGTGAGACTCTTCAGGAAAGATCGTCGCTGTAGGAGGTTCCAGAGGGCAGGTCGATCTGCGGCACCGCTGCCGCCTTCGACCCTGGGTTCCGATCGCGGTGCGCTGGCGCGCGCCGGGTCCGTCCCCATCCTCCCGACCATTCGGCATTTCCTGAAAAGTCTCCGCAAGAAGCACTCCGCAGTGCGTGAATTGCTGCTTCACGTGAGGGTTTTCAGGATTCTTGAAGTGCGCTGCAAATGTGAATGCATGGATCACATTTGCTCTAAAGTCCCGACATGGCCACTCATCGTGCCTCGCGCCCGGTCCGCTCCGATCCGGCGATGCGAACGCCGCATCCGCCGGCATCGGTCGACGAGAGTGCGCTGCTGCGCAAGCCGGTCAACACGCTTGCCATCGTCCCCAAGTCGACCCGCATCACGGTCCTGGGACGAAAGGCCTACAACGTGCTCCTCTACCACGCGCAGGACCAGGGCCTGGAGAAGGACGTCTTCAGGGCGCCGCTGTCCGAGGTGATCACCGGCCTGGACTACGACAGCAACGACCAGGAACTGATCAAGAAGCACCTGCGCGCGATGGTCTCGACCACCGTCGAGTGGCAGTCGCCGACGACAGGGGAGGGCACCGCATGGCACGTGAGCGGTCTCCTCGCGCACGCCAAGCTGGCCAAGGAGCGCGGGCAGGTGTGGGTCGAGTGGTCGTACGCGGTCAACCTGAAGCAGGAGCTGCTTCAGCCGACGGTCTTCGCACGGCTGCGCCTCGAGATCATCAGCCAGCTGCGCTCGCATGCCGGCGTCGCGCTCTACGAGATCTGCACGCGATACAAGGAGATCGGCCGCACTGCCCGCCAGCCATGGCGCTGGTGGTACCCGGTGCTGACGGGGAACCCTGCCGCGAGCATGTCGTCCCGCCTCGAGTACCGGTTCTTCAAGCGCGACACGCTGACCCCCGCGATCGCGGAGGTCAACGCGATCACCGACATCGACGTCGAGCTCGTCGAGCACAAGCAGGGCCGCTCGATCGACGAGCTGCAGTTCCGGATCAGTCCCAAGAAGCAGTCGTCGCTGCAGCTCAACCATCCTCCGGTGCCCGTGGACATGGCGCTGGTGGCGAAGGCGCAGAGACTGGGCATCGGCAACGAGGCCGCGGAGTCACTCTGCGACGAGTACGGCCAGGCGGCTTTGGCGGCCGGGCTCGATGCGCTCGAACGCCGCCAGGCCAATGCCTACCCGGAGCCCGTGCACGATCCGCTGCGTTACCTGCGGGCGCTGATGCCAGGCGCCGCTGGCAAGGTTCAGCGTCAGCTCGAGGCGCAGCAGCTGGAGGCGGCCGAGCGTGCCGACCCCGAGGGGCCCGTGCAGCGTGAGCAGCGGAGCAAGCGCCATGCACGCTGGCTTGCCGAATGGACGCGTCGTCAGAACGAGAAATGCGCCCTGGCCATCGAGGCGCTGTCGCTTGACCAACAGCAGGAACTCGAGCGCGGGTTGATCGAATCACTGGAGGCGGGCAACGCCCATCCTTCGATCATCAAACGCTTGCGAACCAGCGGCTGGCAACACCCACTCGTGCGCCACGAGATGCTGCGCTACTTCGGCGATGCGACCTTCGGCGCAGGCTGGGACAAGCCGACGGCCGAACAGCTGCTGGAGATCGCCGTGGAGATGGGGGAGGGCGCTGAGTCGCGCTGACACATCAGGTACGCCCGGAGCGAACCCTGTCCGCTCGTGTCCCAGGAAGTGGCCGAAGTCCTCGAGCGGGCGGCAAGCCGCGCAAGGGTGAAGTCGTGATGCGTAACCGGTAGCGGCTTACCACCGCCGGCGCTGGCCCTTCCGCCATCGTGATGGTCGACGGCGAACAGCACGAGGGGCCGTTCCACGTGCGGCGGCCATTCGCACAAGAGCCCGACCGGGTTGTCGCCAGCATCAACCCCGACCCGGGCCAGCTGCTCGAGCGCGTGCAGCCGCCGCACGTCGGCGAGCCATGGAACTTGGCGGCAGTGAAGGCATCCCTTACAGTAAGGAACGCATTCTTGTCTTACAGGCCGGTCCATGACCCATTCGCGCGACAAGCCTCGGCCTTCAGGCCGGGGAAGGATGGCGCCGTGCCAGTGAGTCGGGCTCGCAGCCTGGCGAGCCGGCACGAAAGGTGGTGCGTCTCAGGCGAGGCTTGCTTGCTGCTCGATGTACTGGCGCACGACCTCCAGCGGCGCGCCGCCGCAGCTGGCGGCGAAGTAGCTGGGGCTCCACAGCGCCCCGCGCCAGTAGTAGCGCTTGGCGATGTCGGGCCGTTCGGTGCGCAGCCGCCTGCTCGAGGCGCCCTTGAGGCTGTTCACGAGCCTGGACACCGAGACGCTTGGCGGGTAGTTCACCAGCAGGTGCACATGATCTGCCTCGCCGTTCATCTCGACGAGTTGCGCGCCGAAGTCTTCGCACACCTTGCGCAGCATCGGATGCAGCCGCTCGATGGCGTCGTCATCGAACACCCTGCGGCGGTACTTGGTCACGAAGACCAAATGAACATGCATGGCAAAAACGCAGTGCCTGCCTGTGCGTAGCTCTTGTGTATCGCTCATAGACTAAGCATACTGTACGGGTGTCCAGCATCAAGACCTTTCGCTTTCAGCTGCGCACTCGGCCTGTGCTCGAGTCGCAGCTGCGGCGCTTTGCCGGCTTGGGCCGGCAGGTCTGGAACAGGGCGCTGGCCGAGCAGCAGGCGCGGCATGCGCGCGGGGAGAAGTACGCAAGCTACGCGCAGATGTGCAAGTGGCTCACCGCCTGGCGCAACTCGCCGGCCACCGCCTGGCTTGCCGACGGACCGATTCACCCGCAGCAGCAGGTGCTGCGCCGCCTCGACGAGGCCTACCGGCGCTTCTTCGCCGCGGCCAAGGCAGGCCTTGCTGGCGGCCGCGGCCGCGTCGGGCCGCCGCAGTTCAGGCGCTACGGCGATGAGCCCGGCATCCGCTTTCCCGACCCGGCGCAGTTCGCCCTGGATGCGCCAAACGGCCGCATCAAGCTGCCCAAGCTCGGGTGGGTGCGTCTGCGCATGAGCCAAGCCGTCGAAGGGGCGCTGCGCAACGTGAGCCTTGGCCGCGAAGGCTCCAAGTGGTTCGCCTCGCTCCAGGTCGAGACCGGCGAAGTCGTGCCGGCACTTGGCCTTGCGCCCACGCTTGGCATCGACCTGGGGCTGGCGGCCTTTGCCGCCACCTCCGACGGCGCGCGGATTGCGCCGCTCAAGGCGCTGAGCCGGCAGCAGCAGCGCCTGAAGCGCTACCAGCGCAGCGTCTCGCGCAAGAAGCGCGGCTCGAGCAACCGCAAGAAGGCTGTTGCCCGGCTGGCGCGCCTGCACCGGCGCATCGCGCACCAGCGCAGCGACTGGCTGCACAAGCTCACCACGGAGCTTGCAGGTCGCCATCCCGTCATCGCGCTCGAGGACCTCGAGATCAAGAACATGAGCGCCAGCGCCCGCGGCACGCTCCAGGCGCCGGGCACGCGCGTGGCGCAGAAGGCGGGCCTGAACCGCGGCATCCTGGATGCGGCCTGGGGCGAGTTCGCCCGGCAGCTCACCTACAAGCTGCAGTGGCGCGGTGGCTAGGTCATCCTCGTCAAGGCGGCGTACACCAGTCGCACCTGCCGGGTCTGCGGCCACGAGGCCGCCGAGAACCGCAAGACGCAGAGCGTCTTTGCCTGTGTGGCCTGCGGCCACACGGAGAACGCGGACGTTCACGCCGCGAAGAACATCTTGGCCGCGGGGCACGCGGTCTGGCTCGCCGAGGAAGCTCAGCGAGCCGCTGCCTGTGGAGGAGAGGTCAGTCGCGCAGCGCCCGCAAGGGCAAAGCGCGCAGCACCGTCGAAGCAGGAACCCACCGAAGCGGTGCTGCTGGGATGAGTGCAACTCAGACCCGCCGTGTCGCCGTAGGAATCCTCGGCCTTCAGGCCGGGGAGGATGTCAATATCGCCATCGCCAAGATCACCAGCAAGTGCCAGACCACCATCCCGCAAGAGATCCGTGCCGCTCTGCACCTGACCCCGGGCGACACCATTGTCTGGGAGCTTATCGAAGGTGGAATGGCGCGCGTGCGCCGCCTCGACCCGCTGGACGTGGACTACCTGCGGGCGCTCGAAGGCACGCTCGGCGAGTGGCACTCCAGTGCCGACGAAGAGGCCTACCGTGACCTTTGAGCGCGGCGACGTGGTGCGCGTGCCCTTTCCGTTTGCCGATCGTGCCGCCACCAAGAACCGCCCGGCGCTGGTCCTTTCCAGCGCCAGCGCCTTCAACCAGCCGGCCGGGCACGTCGTGCTGGCCATGATCGCCTCGGCCGCCAACGCCCCCTGGCCACTCGACTGCGCGATCGAAGACCTGAACGTTGCCGGGCTGCCTGCCCCATCGGTGGTCCGCTGCAAGCTGTTCACGCTGGATGCGCGCCTGATCCGCGGCATCCTGGGGCAACTGGGTTCAGCGGACGCGCAGCGCGTCAATCACGCGCTCTCGCGGTTGTGGGGCGAAGAGGGCGTTGTCCCGATAGCTGCTGAAGGATAGCCCGGTGGCGGCTCCAATCTGGTGACGTTACGCGGCGGCTTGCAGATCGCGCCTTGCGGCGGCAGCTTTTCAGCGTGCGAATTCAATGCGGCAGCCAAGGCCCTTTCATTTCCTGGTGCCCGCGCAGCTTTCTGAACCGGCCCTTGGCATCATGCAGCGCGCCGGCAACCCAGCGCCGAGCGAGGCTGTTCCCCCACGATCACCCGCGGCACGGCGACCTGCACAGCCCTTGGCAGCGCGGCACTTCCGAGAACACCAACGGGCTGCTGCGCCAGTGCCTGCCCAAGGGCTCTGACCTGTCCGCCTACACGCAAGAAGAGCTCGACGCGATCGCCGACGGCCTCAACAACAGGCCCCGCGCGACGCACGGCTGGCGCACGCCACTGGAGGTCTTCGCGCAGACGCTGGCCAGCTCTCATAAGCCATCAACTTCGGTTCATTGACCACGGTGTTGCACTTCGGTCTTGAAACCACCTGGAATACGGAGCTTGCCAAATTTTGCCAAAGAACCCACACTTACGCCATGAGCACGATGAACATCTCCCTCCCCGACGCCCTGAAGGCCTTCGTAGACGAACAGGTCAGCCAGCGCGGCTACGGCACCAGCAGCGAATATGTGCGCGAGTTGATCCGCAAGGATCAGGATCGCCTGCAACTGCGCGCTCTGCTGCTGGCCGGCGCAGCATCCAACCCGACAGCGCCGGTGGATACCAGCTACTTCGATGGGCTGCGGGATCGGGTGCGCAAGGCTGCCAAGTCCTCTGGCAAACCCGCCATCAAAGCGTGAAGCGCAAAGCTGTCGTCCCGCGTGAACAGGCCAGGCGGGATATCGACGAGGCCGTTGCCTACTATCTGACTGAAGCCAATGAGGCCGTGGCGCTCGGCTTCATCGATGCGCTGGAGAAGGCCTACGGCCACATTGCCCGCCATCCGGCAACGGGTTCGCCCCGCTACGCGCACGAACTCAACTTGCCCGGCCTGCGCGCCTGGCCACTGACGCGCTACCCGTACCTCGTGTTCTACGTCGAGCGCCCCGATCACATCGACGTCTGGCGCGTGCTGCACGGCCAGCGGGACATCCCGGCGTGGATGCATGAACCCGACGTCGTGTGACGGTCAGCTCGCCCGGAGATATCTGCGTGTTCGCCGATGTAAACAATAAGCCACGACCATCACAACCATCACCATCGTCACGAGCAGTCACCGCCGTGATGCATGTGACGTGACATTCCCCCGGAATCCGGACAGTTTGCAACTAGAGACGGGCCGCTTCCTTGGGTTGCCCTGACCGCATTGTGGCGAACTCACTCGGGGTCAGGTGGCCGAGCGAGCCGTGTGGCCGATGGTGGTTGTAGTCGTCCTGCCAAGCCTTCAACTTCTGGCGCACGTCGGCCATCGTGACGAACTCGTTGACGCTCGGGAACTCGTCGCGCAGCCGTCCGTTGAACGACTCGATCAGCCCGTTGTCGGTGGGCTTGCCCGGCCGCGTGTAGTCAAGCTTGACGCCGCGGCGCCAGGCCCAGTCCCCAAGGGCCTTTTGGAGGTGAACTCGGTGCCGTTGTCCACGGTGATCGCGCCAGGCAGTCCGCGCTGCCTGGCGGCCTCGTCCACGGCCTGGGCGACGCACCGCCCTGAGAGCCAGGTGTGCATGGCCTTCGGTTCAGCGGTTGCCGACAGTCAATACCTGCGCGTCGCCGTGGACAGCTCTGCGAATTGCCCACCGCTCCTTGCCCCACCCAATGAAGCTAAGAAAGGGAGCCACCCCCCCTCCTTGTATTGACAATTACCATATGTTTATGCACTATGTATGCATGACGTTTGCGTTCGAAAGGAGGGCGCTATGAGCCAAGCAGCCGAAGCGGTGACGATCAGCATTCGTGCCAAGACCAGGCAGCGGGATCTGATCGATCAGGCGGCCGAGCGCCTCGGACGTAGTCGGTCAGATTTCATGCTGGAAGCGGCCTGCCGGCAGGCTGAGGACGTACTTCTCGATCAGACCTACTTCGCAGTCGACGGGGAGCGCTTCGCCGCCTTCCAAGCACTGCTGGACAACCCCCCCGCGGTCAGTGACCGTCTGCGGCGCACGATGAAGGCTCCTGCCCCTTGGGGTAAGGGCTGATGCTTTCGGCACCCGAACCTCTATCGGAACGGCATCGGCTCGCCGCCTTCACCAGCGGCGAGGCAAGTCTTGATGATTGGCTGAAGCGCCGTGCCCGCCCCAACCAGCTTAGTGACTCCTCGCGGACCTTCGTGGTGGCGGATGAAGATGAAGTCGTCGGCTACTACTGCTTGGCGGCTGGCGCCATCGGCCGGGACGACGCGCCGAAAGCGCTGCGCCGCAACCGACCGGACCCGATCCCTGTGATGGTTCTAGGGCGCTTGGCCATCCACACGGACCATCAGCAAAAGGGCATCGGCACCGCCTTGCTGCGCGATGCCATCACCCGAACGCTGCATGCGGCCGAGCATGTCGGCGTGAGTGCGCTTCTCGTGCACGCCCTGTCCGAAGAAGCCAAGCGCTTCTACCTGTCACGAGGCTTCATTGAATCTCCGCTGCGGCCCATGACCTTGTGCCTGCCGCTCTCAACGGCGCGGCGGGCCTATGCGGAGGTCTGATCCGCAGCTCCCACATCTCTCATCGACGCTTGTGGAGCGTTTTCTGCCCCCGTAGTCGATGCCGCGCTGCTCGCAGAGCGTGCAGGCAATCAGATGGATGTTTTGGTCGGTAGTGCCGTCGCAACCGAAGCCGGGTGGCCAGTACGGGCGAACCGTGTACTGGACGAAGCCCCCAGCGTGCTCGGGATAGCCGCCTTCCTTGTCCCAGACGATCTTCTTGACGAAGCCTGAAGTTGGAGTTGGAGCGACATGAGCTGCCCGCGCAGCTTTCTGAACCGGCCCTTGGCATCATGCAGCGCGCCGGCGACCCAGCGCCGAGCGAGGCTGTTCCCCCACGATCACCCGCGGCACGGGATGTGTTCTGCGCTCAAGGTGGGCTTGCGCCCTGCGCGCGGCGAGCATCCCTTGCTGCATGGTCTTACCACTCGCTGCTTCGCTTCGCTGCAGCAGGCTGCTGCGTGGACAATCGGGCGATAAACGGACTATGATCGGAGCGTGCTTACAATCCAGTTGCCGCCTGATACGCTTCCGCCCTGGAGCGGCGCCCTGACGACTGCAGTCGCAGCTCTGCTCACGCGCAGCGCCGCGATGGGGGTGCTCACCGGACGCCCGATCACGCGCCTGGATGCCGCGACTGTCAAGCGTTTGATCCAGGCGCTGCAGCGCCACGGGATCGGAGCCAATGCGAGTCTTCTGCTCGCGCCCCTCACCACGCAGCCGCCGCAAGCGCTCGACGAAGCGACCCAGGAACGCGTGGTTTCCGGTCTGCGCGAACTGAACCAGGCACTCGAAGCGTCGGCCACGCCGAGCACGGAATGGTCGGCGATGCGTCGCGTGCTCGGTGACGAGATGCTGATCGACCTGCTCGGGATCGGAGACAGCTCCCTGCGTCGTTACGCCGCGGGCGACCGCCAGACGCCCGACTCGGTCGCCGCGCGGCTGCACTGGCTGGCGATGGTCGTTGCCGATCTTGCCGGCGCGTACAACGACTTTGGTATTCGACGCTGGTTCGTGCGCCCGCGTAGCCAGCTGCAGGCGCGCAGTCCGCGCGACGTTCTGGGATTGAATTGGAGCCCGGACGACGAGGGGGCGAATCGAGTTCGAGCCCTTGCAGCCGTCCTCTCGGGTCCACAGGCCCTGGCCGCCTGACCATGCGCATCGGCTTCAGGCACTGTGACCCCAGATTCGGATTTCTGTGGCTGTCGGAAGCCCAGCCAGCCGGGCGCTGGCACAGTGCGGAAGAGGGTCCAGCCAACTACTTCGCCGACACACCCACCGGAGCGTGGGCGGAGTTCCTGCGTCATGAAGAAATTACCGATGCCGATGACCTCGCTGGGGTAAGACGCTCACTGTGGGCCGTCGAGCTTCCCGAAGAGGGGTTCGAGCGGCCCGTGGTGCCAGAGACGATCGCACTTGGCGGGCTTGCGACTTACACGGCCTGCCAGGACGCAGCCCGGGCGCTGCGCGCGAAGGGAGTTCGGCGACTGGAAGCCCCCAGCGCCGCCTTGCTCGCCGGCGGAGCCAGCGGCGCACACACGCGTGCCAGCGGTCTGACAAACGCCATTCCGTCGCGTGACGGGCGGGTATGGGTCCTCTTTGGCGAAGTTGAACTGCGCGGCTGGCTTGCCGTGGACGGCGGTAGCCCGCCGGCGTCGTTGCTGCAGGTGGTGCGATGGTTGGACTGAGCATGCAGAGCTGATCCCGGAAGCGGCAGCCGTCCCGTCGCCGCGAGCGCCGGCCACCGTCGAAGCCGTGGAGCCCGAGCGTGCGCTTGCCCAACGCGATGCAACACCTGAATCAGGAGGCTGGAGCTCCAGTTCGTCGAAAGCGCCAGGCGCAGCCTCCACTGCGCCTCGCGCCCAGAGCCAGCCACCCGCCGCAAACGACTGGGGACGGTCACTCGTTCAACGTTGCTCACCGTCGGTGGCAGCCGGAGACCGCCGTCCGGCCTCTGCCGCGTCCTCTAATCGCGTTGCGCACGAAGCCTTCTCTCTCACTTGAAAAGTGTCCGCGAAATCGGGTCAACTTCAGCGCAGCAGCATCAGCCCGCCATCGGAACTCAGATCCCTACCGCTGAAATCCGCCTTTATGACGTGCCTACCCAGGCTGTCTTGTGTCAGCGGCGATGTCCCAGGATCTGTTGAACGGCTGAGGTGGAGGTGGCGGCTCCTTTCGCCCGCATGTGAACATGCGGATGCCTTGCAAGCAAAGAAAGGAAACCGCCAACATGAAGTCTCGCATCAAAGCCAAGTCGTCGAACGTTCACTCGTTTCGCGCTGCCAGCCGGCACCTCGAGATGGAGCAGCGTTCGCTGGGTCTGCTGGGTGTGCTGCACGACGTGCGACATGCCTTCGAAGGCCTGTGTGCCCAAGCCGGACTGGCCGTCTTGGAGCAGTTGATGGAGGAGGACCGCACGGCGCTGTGCGGACCCAAGGGCGTGCCGCAGGAGGGTCGCCTGGCGGTGCGCGGGGGCACAACGCCGGCCAGCGTCGTGCTGGCGGGCA